>WBZR01000514.1_pt1 | contig 61271 bp, 39 predicted proteins | sample 5204231 | NCBI WGS metagenome assembly WBZR01 (sample SAMN12412403, study PRJNA552823) | activated sludge metagenome | isolation source: activated sludge from anammox sidestream of wastewater treatment plant... | place: USA: Virginia | collected 2017-08 | reverse complement strand
ATCTGCTCCAGCCGTGTTGTGCTAAACTCCATTTGAGCCTCCGAGTTCGGGTTTATGCTTGTCCAAGCCCAAGCCTATCTCAGAGGCTCCTTTTTGAAAACTCATCTACAAACTTTGAGTGCACCCAGGGCGAAGCGTGGATTGAATCCGCTACTCAAATTATGGTATATTCTGTTTAGGAGTATCGTCATGAATGAACGAATTCTGATCATCGAAGACGACCAGCAGATTCTCAAATTGCTTCAACGCGGACTCGCGTATGAAGGCTACACAGTGGACTCGGCGACCGATGGGCGCATGGGGCTGATTCTTGCGCGCGATCACACGCCTGATCTCGTGATCCTCGATTGGATGTTGCCCGGCATGGATGGGTTGGAAGTGTGCCATCGTTTGCGCACGGGCGGTTCGATTCCGATTTTGATGTTGACGGCGAAGGACACTGTGCAGGATCGCATTCAAGGTTTGGACGCGGGCGCGGATGATTACATGGTCAAGCCGTTCAATTTGGATGAACTGCTCGCGCGCGTGCGGGCATTGTTGCGCCGAACGCAACCGGAGCGAATCCCGGTGTTGAAGTTTGCCGATCTTTCGCTCGATACCGGCACACGCCAAGCCTCGCGCGGCAATCGCACGATCTCGTTGACGGCGAAGGAATACGAACTGCTCGAATTGTTCCTGCGCCACCCGAAACAAGTGTTGACGCGCGAAGTGATCTTTGACCGCGTGTGGGGCTATGATTTCGGCGGCGAGAGCAATGTGCTGGAAGTGTACATCCGTTACCTGCGGCAGAAATTGGAAAGCGATGGGGAAGTCCGTCTCATCCATACTGTGCGCGGGGTGGGGTATGTAATGCGGGAAAATCCGTGATGCAAATGGGCAAATAAGCAAGTGAGCAAATGAGCAAATGAGCAAGTAGGCAAATGAGCAAGTTTGCAGATCTTCAATCGTCAATCCAAAATCGTAAATCGTAAATCGTAAATCGAAATGTCTCTCCGCCTTCGCCTGACCTTGTTATATGCGATCGTTACAGGCGGGATTTTGCTTGTCTTTGGCGCGACGGTGATTTTTGTTTTTAAAGCCGTTCTGGTCGACCAGGTCGATCGTACGCTGGAGAACGCGGTAGATTTAATCGTCAGCGGAATCAACGTCGGCGACCTGGACGAGCTCGAAGGCAAACTCGAATCGGTTGAACTGCGTTCGGATGTCTACGTGCAGATGTGGGACCTTGGCGGCGCCGCGCAGACCGGCTTGCGTACATTGGAAGGATTCACTGACCAACGCCCGTTTTACCCCGCCGGTTTGCGCATCGAAACCCCGAGCTATCGGTATGTGCAGGCAGGGATGGTTCACTTGCGCGTGGTTAGTGTTCCGCTCGAACTGAATGAACGTCGTATAGGCACACTTCAACTTGCCGTGAGCCTGGATGTGGTCGATGCGGCGCGTATAGGGTTGGAAAAAATCCTCGGAGTGATCTGGATCGTTGCGGTTCTGATTTCGGCAAATGTCGCCTGGTTGACGCTTGGAGAAACCCTTCGCCCTTTGAAATCTATAACGCTGGCGGCAGAACAGATCAACCGCGCCGACGATCTCTCGCGCCGCATCCCGTATGATGGTCCCCCTGATGAAATCGGGGGGCTGGTGGATTCGTTCAACCAGACGCTCGAACGGCTTGAAGTTCTGTTCACCTCGCAACAACGCCTGCTGGCAGATGTGAGCCACGAACTCCGCACGCCGCTTACGGTCATCAAAGGCAACGCGGATTTGATGCGCCGCATGAAAAGCCTCGACGAAGAATCGCTGACCAGCATAGACCAGGAAGCAGGTCGCCTCTCTCGCCTTGTGGGCGGTTTGCTTTTGCTGGCACAGGCTGAGTCGGGCAAGCTCACGCTCGTCGAAAAGCCAGTCGAACTCGATTTGCTCGTCACCGAGGTCTTTCAAGAAATGAGTGTGCTGGCTGGCAACAAAGTCCGTTTGCATCTCAATGAGATTGATCAAGTCATCGTCAAAGGCGACCGCGACCGGCTCAAACAAGTCTTCATCAACCTTGTGGCGAACGCGATTCAATACACGCCAACCGGGGGCGAGGTCTTCATCAGCCTCGAAAAAATAAAAGATCAGGCGCGCATCATCTGCCGCGACACGGGCCCGGGCATCCCAGCGGAGGACTTACCTCACATCTTCGAGCGTTTCTATCGCGCCGAAAAATCGCGCACACGCGGCAGGAGCACCGGCTTTGGGCTTGGGCTTTCCATCGCCAATTGGATCGTCGAACGTCACGGGGGCAGGATCGAAGTCAATTCAAAAGACGGGCAAGGCACGGCATTTGCAATTTGGTTGCCGGTGATGTAGTCGCTTGGTCTTCTGGTCTCGTAGACTGCTAGTTGTCAATTCCCAAACGTTGCGCGGCTTGGCGGCATAATCTCGCGCCATAATTTTGATACCATTCATCGAGAGATATGCTGGATGAAAACCCGCTTCGCGCGTCGGTGTAAATTGGTTCGCCATAGCGGACGTATCTCTGCGTCTCAGCATGCCACGTCCACTCGCCGCGATTGATCACGCCGATGCCTCCATTGTAGCCAGCCAGCGCCAGGCGCGGATCGCCGTTGGCGGTTTGAAGCGAACGCGCGAGATATTCCAGTCCGCGCAGGGCGTTGGTCTCGGTGTCGAATCCGTTTTCGCCGTAGTGGAAGTGGAACGGCATCACTTGGAAGAGTCCCATCGCGCCGGAACGCGAGAGCGCGTTTGGGTCGCCGCACGATTCGATCTGCATCACTGTGGCGACCAGATTGGGGTCAAGGGAAGAAGCGTTTGCCCAGCGGACGATGTTGTTGCCCCAGTATTGCACTTCCCGTGTGAAGATGGGGGAGAGTCCGCTTGAAGAGGTTGAGGAGGTCGACGCGATTGAAACAGGCTGAACGATGGGCGAAGCGGAGGTTTGAATCGGCATGTTCGACGCGAGCGCGGCAAGCAGGCACGCGATCAGAATCACCGCGAGAGGGGGCAAGGCATAAAAAGACAAACAGCCGCCTGCATCGTGATCTGCCGCGGCTGTTTGCCGGTCGTCGTATGATTGTGAGCGAGCGCGGGGCATAGTGGGTTCCTTTAATTTTGAGTAGGGACCCGAGCTCGAAATGAGTTCGGATTATTCAGTTGTCATTGCCTCGCCTCGAGCGAGGTCGAAGGGTTAGGCGTTGTAATTGCGGTCGTTGGAAGGCTCGTTGACCGAGTGATATGTCGGCTCAGCCCGCATAAACGAAGTTTGTTGCGCGGGTTTCGGCGCGGGGCGATAGGATTGATTTTGCGTGGTCTGCACCGGGCGGTTCAAACTGGACGCGGGGCGGAGAATCGGTTGTCCCTGATTCGCCGGGCGATAGGTTTGCTGTTGCGCGGGTCGCGCGTAGTTGTTTCGTTCCGAAGCTGAGTGCTCGGCTGTGGTGAACATGCGGTCTCCCGCCAGCGAGAACGAACCGATGATCAACACGCGGATCAGCAGGATCATCGCGGCGACGAAGATCGGCACAACTTTCGTCATGGTCTCGTTGCTGATGACTGCGCCGCCCGACGCGCTGGTGTGATTGACGATGGCAACCGACACGCCCCACCATGTGAGAATCGCGTTGAAGCCAGCCGCCAACAGCCACGCGCCGAAGAGATAATACACTTCCTTCGGTTCGTCGGCTCCTTGTTCGGGCGTGAAGACGCGGGCGATGCCGGCAAAGTCAATGCCGCAGAAGGCGATTGCCAGAATGGTCGCCCATTGCAAACCGCCGAAAGAAAGGTCGCCCAGAATATCCCGCAGGGCGAAGCGTGTGGCGTTGAAGTTGGAAACCTCGAAAGCGAGCAGAGCCACGAGGATGATCATCCCCCAAGCCGCGCCGCGGTTGAAGCGCCGTCCGTGCGTGAGATCGCGGAACAGGGCGCGCAGTCCATCCCCTGAGTTTCTTCGATACGTAGTCATCTCGACCTCCTTTGTCGAATGGGTGACAATTGGGTCGAGTTTAGAACACTTGTTCTAATTTGTCAAGGTTGCGATCAAGCCACTTTCCGCCGTTCGCTCGCGCGCCATGCGCGCGCGATGTGAGCCGCAAGCCGAGCGTTATTCAACAACAACGCCAAATTTGCTTTCATCGATTTCCCCTTCGTCAATTCGTTAATGCGCTTAAGGAGAAACGGTGTAACTTCCTTCCCGTGGATGCCTTTTTCCTGCGCTTCTTTGGATGCCTTCTCGATCAACGGCTCCATCTCGGACTTGGAAATTGCCTCCGCCTTCGGAATCGGATTCGCCACCAGAACCGCGCTCGTCATACCCGCGTTCCAATGCGCCTTCGCAAACTCGATCACATCTTCCGGCGTGTCAACCTGCGCGCTAACGTCCAGCCCGCTTTCGCGCGAGTAGAACGCGGGGAAGTCATCCGTTCCGTAGCCAACGACCGGCACCCCGTTCGTTTCCAGATATTCCAATGTGGCAGGCAGATCAAGGATCGCTTTTGCTCCCGCGCAGACAACGATCATGGGGATGGTCGCCAACGCTTGCAGATCAGCTGAAATGTCGAAAGATGATTCGCGGTGCACGCCGCCGATTCCGCCGGTGGCAAAGACTTTAATCCCAGCGTGTTTGCAGGCGAGCATGGTTCCCGCCACGGTGGTGCCCCCGCACGCTTCTTCGGTGATCACCGTCGCAAAATCGCGCGGACCCACTTTGTAGGTGTCTTTCTCGTCGGCGAGTCTTTTCAGTTCAGCGCTACTCAAACCAATATGCAATTCGCCGTCCAAAAACGCGATTGTGGCTGGCGTGGCGCCTTCCTCCTGCACGGCGGTTTCCATATCTTGCGCGAGTTCCAAATTTTGCGGACGCGGCAACCCATGCGTGATCACCGTCGACTCGAGCGCGACGATGGGCAAACCCGCCCGGTGGGCTCGGCTTACGTTGGCTGAATATTTTTTTTCTTCCATGATGTTTGTCCTTTGATTGACTGAAAGTACGCGCCGTTCTGAAGGCTTGGGCAAAACCCCAACCTGATTCACGAAAACCTTCGGGGCGTTCCGCTTAAGGCGAGTTATTGATTGCTCATCCCAGCGGGAGAGGGTCGTCTCCCTGATTGCCATCATCGGGCGACGGGGGAGGATCGTCTCCCTGATTGCCATCATCGGGCGGCGGGGGAGGGTCGTCTCCCTGATTGCCATCATCGGGCGGCGGGGGAGGATCGTCTCTAACGCGGAAAATAAAACGATTCAAGTGCTGTATCGCTTCGACAATCGAGTTGGGCGGCGTTTCGCCTTTGTTGATCCAGGTTTCGCTGGCTTGAATTAAAAACTTGCGATAATCTTTCAATACAATGAACATGACCGGGTTTGACGCGCGGGTTTTGCCCATCGCCTGCTCGCACGAAGCGATCGGGATCTCTTGGATCAACCCTGCTACTTTATCCGACGATGTTTCGCGGCTCAATCCTTCGAGCGATTTGGTTGAGTCTAGTCCGTTGGACTCGATGAATATTTTCCAAGCGTCGATGTGCTCGCTGATAACCTTTTCAACTTGCGACGCCCAGGTGCCGACGCCGATCCAGTGCAGTTTGACGCCGCGCCGTTTCGCAAGGGTGGCAAATTCATTTTCCAGTTCCGTGAATAATCGTGTGATCTTTGGTCGTGGAACGAACGTGGGCGCTTCGGGCAATGAGCCGGCCTCCGGCGGGGATTCTCCTCTTGGCGTTAAACCCCGCATAAGTTGCGAGATTGCCTCTTCGCGTTTTGTTGCCAGGTCCACTTCAGGGATGCCGAAATTCGCCAGATACTCGGTCAGGTTTCGTTGCGCCATGAATTTGCCTAACTCGCTATGAATCAGGCTGGTCATATTTTTCACCCAATCTGGCTCGAAAACGGACGGTCGGTCAACATCGTTCGTTACCTTGGAAGTGGCTTTATATACGAGGGTATTCACTGCCTCGTCGGTATATGAGTATGGCAGATCGGCTTTGTCTCTGCTGTCCTCCTCCGCGCGATCGACGCTAAAGGCAATTCGAACGTCCGTCGCCGAAATGGGAATTCCGTCTTTACTTCGGCTCGCCACCGATTTATATTTTTCGCCCATATCACGGAACTCGACAAAATGCTCGCGCAGGTTGAAAGCCTCCCTGAAACGTTCAAACCCTTCGATATTCGCCTGGCTCTTTTTCTCTTTGCCGGTCGGTCCGATCACGCGCGGCGTGCCGTCGGGGAGTTCGAACACGACAACCGTATCCAACTCCACCACCACCTTGCCCGGTCCCCCAATGAGAAAATTGGCTGATTTTATGCTCTCATCGGCGATTGCGCCGCCTTTGAATCGAATCGTCTCGTCACTGCCGCCCAGCGCAACTTCGCGGATATGCCGGCGCGCAACCGAAACAACGTCCAGATTGAAAATATCTGCCAGGTAGATGGCGGCAATTTGAATAGATATAAAATACGGAGCAAGCAGGAGAGGAATCAAGCGGAGGTTGCGAGGATCGATGAGCACTTGAATTAAAAACAACAACAGATTTCCGAAAGGGTTTCCGATATAGGTTGCTCGATATGTGGAGTTGAGCGTATAAATTAATACATCCTGGAGGCGCGCCCACCATTCGATTAGGGAGTAATTGAAGAGGCTGAGTGAAAACCCGCTGAAGAAGAATAAAAACACGAATGCCCAGAAACGCCGACTGGCGGCGCGGGACGAGAGAGCGAAGAACCGGTTCAGGAACGCATTGGCAAGCCGGGTCAATCCCTCGCGGAAGAGTCGATATTCGCTTCGCAAGGCGGATTCAGGCGCGTTTATTTCGTTCATCGCCCGTTGACCTCGATCCAACGCAGGATGTCTTCGAGATACAGTAACTCGGTTTCCATTTTTCGGCGTATGCCATCCGATCGAATGATCATGGAGCGCGTGCGTTTCAGCAGGGTTTTTAGCGTATTTTTCATATCAGGGGGAGGCGCCTGCATGATTCCCTCGCTGAGCCATTTTCCATAGTCCTGGATCGCCCGGTCTTGCGCGGCTGATTCGTGAAGTTCGCGCTTCCTGTTGATTCGTTTTTGCTCCCCTTTTGCGTATTTTAGCCAGTCAGCCTGCCATTTGCCGATGATTGTTTGATCCACAGCGTCGTTTAACCTAGGATTGCTGATGCTGACGCTGATCACTTTCAACCCGCGCTCCTGCAGTCGTTTAAATTCCCGACTCAACTCCGGGGGGTGACCTTCGATCCAAACGCCATGTTGATCGAAGAATTCTACAAATTCCTGCGTCAACCGCGCCTTGACCATTTCATTGATCGCCTGTAAGGCAGTTTTCTGAGTCGCTTTCTTTTCCTGCGAGGGCGGTTGGGGAGGAGTGACAGGCGGTTGTTTTTTCGGCGGAATTGACGGCTGTTTTTCCACTATGGATATCAGCTTTGCAATACCCCGGTTTGCCGCGCGCAAAATTCGCGCCAGCGCGATTTGGAATGATTCGCGTCGGCTTTTCATTTGAATCGCCCGTGTGAGCGGGTCAATTTCTTCTTCTGTGGGTATGATGGGCGCTTCATAAGGCGGCGGCATCTCGACGCGCGGTTCGAAGAACTGATTCAATGTGAACTTGGAGGCATACTCGCGCCATATATCCACTGCGAGCACGGCAGGCAATTGATTCCACGCCACGCGGTACCGGGGCGATTCCGGGTTGTAATTTGGGTTAATACTCTCGCCCATGATCGCCTTGCGAATGGCTTCCTGATCCGCTTTTTCATTTTTCTTATCTTTTGGGGTCACGCCGGTGCGATACCCGAATCGCGAGCCGGGTTGTCCTTCCTCCGGAAAGCCCGTGTCGATGCGGAAGGTCACCGAAATATTTGGGACAATCTCGATCCCATCTCGCGTCAATGCGCTGACTTGCATGCGCCGGTCTTGGATCTGTTTATATTCCTCATCCGATTGCGCTTCTGATTTCTCGGCGAACGGTTTTTCCTGAGCGTTAGGTCCTACCGCATGATTTTGAATATGTAAATCTACTGTGCCGGCAATGGTTTCTTTTTTGCCGATGAAGTGAAAACCCGGTCCCAGCGTCCGTTGGATCTTTGTTGCGGTTCGAGTGACCGCCGCGCTGGCTGAATCGAGCCACAGAACTCCTTTGCCTTTCCGCTCTTCCTCCCCCGCTTCTTTTTCCTGTTTGCCATTTTTAATAAATATGGCTGGCCCTTTGCCCCCGACGAGACGGCTAAGCACGCGGGTGAAAATTCTCCAACGGTCGCCGGTTTTGGTTAGCGGTAGGACGAATTGCGAGAAGAACGCCATCCACATGAATAAAAGGATGGGAAATAAACAAAAAGCATCGATCAGGATTCGCACCTGGTTGAATTGAAATCCCCCCGCTCGAACGATCTCCCACAGATAGGCTATTACGAGGATAAACAACCATACAAAGATAAAAAACCACGGTCTTTTATAGATCGGAGTATCGCCCATAGGTTTGAATTTTATTCCAAAACCTCTCATTGTGCCACTGACTCGGTGCGGTAAAATGAGGGATATGTTACGTGTTGAATTTCACTGTCATACCAATGCCTCGAAGGATTCGCTGACACGCCCGCGCGATTTGGTGGAGGCGTGCCGGCGCAAGGGGATCGACCGCGTCGTCGTCACCGATCACAACTCGATCGCGGGGGCGCGGGCGGCTCAGGCGCTGGACCCGGAACTGGTCATCGTGGGGGAGGAGATTTTCACCACCAAAGGAGAGATCCTTGCGGCGTTCGTGACCGAGGAGATTCCCGCCGGGTTGACTCCGCAAGAGACGATTCGACGGCTGAAGGAGCAGGGCGCGTTCATCAGCGTGTCGCATCCGTTTGATGAATTTCGCCCGGGTGGTTGGGCGGAGGAGGATTTGCTTGAAATTTTGCCGCACGTGGATGCGATCGAAGTGTATAACTCGCGGTGCAGGAATCCGCGCTTCAACCGCGAGGCGCGAGAGTTTGCCGCGAAGCACAACATCGCTGGCACGGTTGGCTCGGACGCGCATGCGGCGTTCGAGGTGGGGAGAAGCCTGCTGAGGCTGGAGCAGTTTGAAGGTCCGCAGGGGATGCGGAAGGTCATCCGCAATGCCCAGTTCGAGACGCGTTGGTCGCCTCCGTGGTTTCATCTTGCCTCGCGGTTTGCCGTCCTCCGCAAGCGGATGAATCCGAGTCTTGACATGCAAAATCAGGCGTGATAATCTTGCGCTCGCGTGTCCGGTTCGCCATGAAAGCGAAAGGCGGCTGGACATAAAATTTTCACAGTAGGAGATGTTGTACGATGTCAGAACGATTTGTTGGTACGGTCAAGTGGTTCAATGCCACCAAGGGCTACGGCTTTATCGGCCGTGACAATGGCGAAGATGTGTTCGTTCATTTCAGCGCCATTCAGTCCGATGGCTACCGCAAGTTGGAAGCCGAGCAGAAAGTGGAATTTTCCGTTGAGGATGGTCCCAAAGGTCTGCAAGCCGCCAACGTGGTACCCGTCTCGTAAGACTCGCCTGCTGGCGTTTGTTTTGCGAACCGAACAGAGTTGCCGTGAGGCAACTCTGTTTTTATTTTCATCCCGTTCACCCAGCACGATTTGCTAAGCAAATCGAACTGCGGGACGAACAACACGGTTATTTGTAGGGCGGTTTTTTTTAACCCGCCAAATGTCGAATACCGAGGGTGTCAGACTAAAAGTGTCGCCACGGCGACGCCTGACCTACGGTTGACTATTCAGCCACAGGAGTCAACACGGCTTCGCGGTTGTTCTCGACATTCATGATCGCGGGGATGAAGAACCCGATGACCGTCATCAGAACACAGACCGCGCCGCCGAAGATGAACCAGAAGCGGATCCCAAGGAGATCGGCGATGGGACCCGAGACCAGCAGGCTGAGCGGCATCATGGCGGTTGCGCCCGCGCCGAGGAGCGAAAAGACTCGCCCTTGTTTATCGGGCGCGACAGTGGATTGAAGGATCGCCATCAGCGGTCCGTTGGCAAAGACTTCCGTGAAACCGATGATGAAGTTGGCGGTGAGCAGAAGATAGAATTTGTCGGCTGGCACGAGCCCGATGAGGACGCATCCGACGCCGATGCCGATGATGCCGCTGAACGAGGTGATGATGCGGCGTTTGAACCCGCCCCAGATGCCGAGCAAAATGCCGCCCGCGATTATGCCGGCCCCGAACATCGCTTCGCTCCAACCGAGTTCTTGCGCGCCGCCGTTGAAAACTTTCGTAACCACGAGAGGCAGGAGCGCGGAACTTGGAGTGATCATAAAATTCAAGATCATCGCAAGAATGGTCAAGCCGAGCAATCCGCGCCAGCGCACAACGTAATGAAAACCTTCCCTCAAATCTTCCCAGTACGTGGACGGCTTTTCGACCGCGGCGCGCGCAGGTTGCGGCACAGGGATGAATAATAATGGCAGGATGGCAAGAGCGGCGGTCGCAATATCAATGAGCAAAACATTTTGCGTCGAGAACGCTTCGATCAACAACGCGCCAAGCGGAGGCGCGGCAATGCCGACCAGACCTTGAAGCAATTGATTCGCGCCAGATAATTGCGCGAGATATTTATCGGGAACCATCAGCGAGGTAGAAGCGGTCATGGCGGGCGAATGAAACGCCGTGCCAAACGAACGGATGAACATGATCACGTAGATGTGCCAAACTTGAACTTGCCCAGTAGCGAACAGATAAAACAGGAACGCGGTTGAAAGCGCGATGCTCCCGTCTGCTACGATCATGATCAAGCGGCGGTTCCAACGGTCAACCAACGCGCCGATGAACGGACCAAAAACGATCTGAGGCAACAGCGCCACCAACGTGGCGGTCGCCAGCACGGTGGCGGAGCCAGTCTCTTTCGTCAGCCACCACACGAGCGCGAATTGAACTAACGACGATCCGAACAATGAGAACGCCTGCCCGGTCCAAATGGTGAAGAAGCGCGGCGCCCAGTTTTGCGGGATGGATTGCGAAGTGTTTTCCATGTTTTCCTTTTGTTGCCGGGTTGGTCTATGATACCATCACGTCTATCTACGAAAAAACTTTCAGAAAAGGTTCAAATCGCCATGATGAATTTTTCATCCCATCGCTCGCCTGTGTGCTCAACGAACGGCATCGTCGCCACCTCGCAACCTCTCGCCACCGCCGCTGGTTTGGAAATCCTTGCGAAGGGAGGCAACGCGGCAGATGCGGCTGTTGCGGCGGGCGCGGCGCTCAACGTGACCGAGCCAACCTCCACTGGGATCGGCGGCGACATGTTCGCGCTGTATTTTTCTGCGGATACGAAACGAGTCACCGCCCTCAACGGATCGGGACGCGCTCCTTCCGCCCTTACGCTTGATCGGCTAAAGACCAGCGGATTCGCATCTTCGATTCCCGCGTTCCATCCATACACGGTGACCGTCCCCGGCGCGTGCGCGGGCTGGTTCGATCTGATTCAAAAACACGGCTCACTCTCGATGTCTGAGATTCTCGCGCCCGCGATTCGACTCGCCAGCGAAGGCTTTCCCGTCGCGCCGATCACATCCTATTTTTGGGGACGCGGCGTTCAACGTCAACTCGCCTCCGCGCCGAACGGACACGAACTTACCATCGACGGACGCGGACCCAACGCGGGAGAAATCTTCCGCAACCCTGGCTTGGCAAAAACATTTGAAACCATCGCGCGTGAAGGGGCGTCAGCGTTTTATCAAGGTGAAATTGCCGAAGCCATCGTCGCTGTGTTGAATGAAGCGGGCGGATGTATGCAGATGGATGATCTCGCGTCGCACACCTCCACGTGGGAGGAACCGATCTCGGTGGATTATCGCGGCTATCGCGTCTACGAGTGTCCACCCAATGGACAGGGTATCACCGCGTTGATCGCCTTGAACATCCTCGAAGGATTTGATCTCGCTTCACTTGAATCTCTCTCCGTTGAAAAGATGCACCTGATGATCGAAGCGATGCGTCTCGCCTTTGCCGATGCGAGTTGGTATGTGACAGACCCGAAGTTTTCAAATATCCCCATCAAAGAATTATTATCTAAAGAATACGCCAACGAACGCCGCAAACTAATCAACACGCAGTCCGCGATACGCAATATCGAACGCGGCTACCCCGTCTCCTCCTCCGACACCGTCTACCTCAGCGTCGTGGATAAATTCGGCAACGCCTGCTCGTTCATCAACAGCAACTACATGGGATTCGGCACAGGCATCGTCCCAAAAGGCTGGGGCTTCACGCTTCAAAATCGCGGACACAACTTCAGCCTCGACCCGCATCACCCCAACGCCCTCGCCCCGCGCAAGCGACCCTATCACACCATCATCCCTGCGATGGTGACAAGATTCCCCTCTCCCGGCGGGAGAGGGGTTAGGGGTGAGGGTGAAGACTCTTCCGAGATTCTCTACGCCTCCTACGGCGTCATGGGCGGATTCATGCAACCGCAGGGACATGTGCAAGTGTTATCCGCGTTGGTAGACGATGGACTCGACCCGCAATCCGCGCTGGATCGTCCACGCTTTTGCATTGACGTGGACCAAGCAGGCGGGCGCGTTGCGATTGAAGAGGGAATGCCAGAAGGGACATTCGCTGGTTTGCAAAAAATGGGACACCCCGTGTATTCGGTCGCTGGCTACGAACGCGCATTGTTCGGCAGGGGACAGTTCATCCTCCGCGACGCAGAATCAGGCGTGCTCTGCGGCGGAAGCGATCCGCGGGCGGATGGGTATGCGGGAACGTTGGCATAGCCAGCTATTCTTCCCTCACAACGCAACTCCTCATGGACTTCCAGACCGGATTGGCATCGTTCATAAAAGACTTCGCCGCCCGGTAGAGTCGCATTTCAATTTGCATGTCGCGCAGAGTTGCCCGTTCTTGCGGCGTGTAGCCTTCGTATTGATACGGCAAAAAGTTATCGGGGTGTTTGGCTGTTAACAACACTTCACCCTTAATGGCGGGATCTGGTTTTGGCGGAACCTCAAATCGCTTGATGTATTCGGCAATGTAACCGTTGTTTTGGCAGAGCGTAGGCGCGCCGAAGATCAGTCGTTTTTCCGAGAATTGGAAATCGGGATACATTGCCTGCGCTGTCTCGGCAAAGTCTCGCGGATACGTTAGAGAGAAGGGTTTCTGATAATTCCACGCGGCTTGTATCACGAGGGCAACCAAGATTCCCTTGACGAGTTTATCGCCGAAGGAAAAACCCTTTTTCAGCTGTACTAGCCCGCCAGCGGCGAGAAGAATTAAGATTGGCATCATCTGCCGCGCCAGCCTGCCGTACACAACGAACGAATGCAAAAACACGGAAGGGATCAGTAAACACAAATACATAAAAATGATGGCGACAACCCAGAGTCCCATCTGTCTGGATGAATAAATGGCAAAGCCTGAAAGCAGAAACAGGAGGATGAACAGCCAATGCTCGGCATGCCAGAAATATTCAAAAGGAAGGCTCCAGCCTTCTTCGAAACTCCCCTGGCTGACAGTGGTTGAAAAGACGCGATATTCGGCGAGCAGGTTGGTCTCCGCGAGCGAGGCAAGCAGGAAGAGCAGGATTGCAGGAAGAGCGAATCCAACCGCGGTTAATGATGCCTTGCGGATCAGGTTACTGGGTTTGCGGTTGCTTCGAAAAACATGGATGAACATCCCAACTCCCGTCAATGCCCAGTATCCGTTGTAGGTGATGAAGCAGAGAAATGCCAATGCGCCGCAAAGCAAGGATGCTTTTCGCGAAGGCTTTTCCGTCAGCGCGATGAAAATAGCGAGCAAGCCAAAGGTCATGGCGCTGTCGTACGGAAGAAGATGCCGTGAGAAATACAACAGCGACATACTGGACGCGGCGAAAAAGAGCGCGAATAGCGATTCTTGTTGGGTTGCGCCTGCCTGTTGTGAGATTTTGTAGATCAGAAAAAGATTCAAAACAGAGAATAAACTGAAGAACAACGCCGGCCAGACGAGGCTTTCGAACGTCAGTCGTTCGAGAAACGCGGGGATGATTCCGATAAGTTTGAACCCGAGGTGCTCGGGAGCGGTGAACAATTGCGCGAATGCCGAAGACGAATCCCCGGCAAGCAATAAATCGACAAATGCCCGCGATGTTTCGTATCGTCCTTCATCTGAAAAATAATATTGACCGCCGCGTAGGACGAGAACCCATCGCGCGACGATGGAAATTAACAAAATAACCGGCGCGCTCCAGAGGCGATTCGGCACAATCGTGCCCATGGAACTGGAATCCCGCATAGTCCGTCTAACTTTCCAACCTGCCGACCGCTTTCACGCATGGACGGATAAACACATCCTCCTCGTGAGGCGCGTCGGGGAGTTCGCTGGTGAGGTCTTGCCCGGGGAAGTGCAAGTTTTCATGCAGATCGAGCCGCCATTTCGGGCAATCGGTCACATCGTACACGACGCCCTTGTACGCAATAAATTTTCGCGCGCCGCGTTCGCCGTTTTGTTTGCGTAGCTCGCGGGTGGGTATGACGCGCTCGGGAATATCCATATAACGATTATAAAGGGTTTTGAATCGCGCCTCTTCGCTGGTAAAATGTCTGTGCACTATCGACTGAGGAGTCATACATGGCAAATCTCATTGGACCAGATGTCAGTTTCTATCAGGACGCCGAAACCACCCCGCAGGGAATCAATTTTGTAAAGATGAAGCAAACAGCGGGGTATGTCATCATTCGCTCCGGGCAGAATGTGTGGGTCGATTCCGATTTCAGAACCAACTGGACCGGCGCCAAAGGCGCGGGCTTGCCGCGCGGCTCCTATTGGTTTTATGACAGCCGCGCCAACCCGACTGACCAGGCAGACCTGTGGTATTCCACGTTCGATGGCGACCTCGGCGAACTGCCCTTATTTGCCGATTTTGAAGAAGCCTACGGCGGCGCATACACCGGCTGGAAACACTGGAAAACATTTTTAGAACGGATCAAATCGCGCGTTGGCAATCATGAGATCGGAATTTACACCGCGTATTATTATTGGGTGCGGAACGCGCCCAACGCAACCACCGACGCCGCCAACCTAGCCTATTTCAAGCAATATCCCCTGTGGGTTGCGAACTATGGCGTGACCACGCCGCTTGTGCCAAAACCCTGGGATGCCAACGGCTGGACGTTCTGGCAATTCACCGACAGCGGCGACGGAGATTTATATGGCGTGGAAAGTTCGCGCATCGACTTGAATTATTTCAACGGCGATCTTGCCGCCTTCAACACGCGATTCAAACTCGGAACGCCTCCTCCTCCGCCTCCGGGTCCGGTGTGGTACAAGGTTACCGCCTCAGCCCTCAACGTGCGTTCCGGTCCCGGTACCACGTTTGGCGTTATCGGGTTATTGAAACAGGATGAAGTGGTGGAAGGACTCGCCATTTCCGCCGATGGGGCGTGGGCGAAGATTCGGCGCGAGTCGGATGGACTCGTGGGCTGGGCTTCGCGTCAATATCTGATCGTGACATCCGCTCCTCCACCTCCGCCGCCTCCGCCGGGGGACGAGGAGTGGTTCAAGGTCACCGCTTCGGCATTGAACATGCGCGAGGGACCAGGCACGGAATACCGCTCACTGGGTCTGGTATATCGCAATGAAGTTGTGCAACGGCTCGACACCTCGGACGACGGCAAGTGGTATCAGGTCAAGCGGTCGTACGATGGGTTTACCGGTTGGGCGTCGAAAGATTATCTGGAAGCGACTACCGCGCCTCCGCCTGTTTCAGAAGAAAAGTATGACTGGTATCAAGTGACCGCGACCACGCTCAATGTTCGCGAGGGACCCTCGTCGTCATTTAAAGTAATCGGCTATCTGACGAAGGGCGAAACTGTGAAATCGCTGGAGATTTCAACCAGCGGCTGGCATAAGATCGAAAAAGTGGATGGGTTTACCGGTTGGGCTTCCGGACAGTTCCTGAACAACGTGGGGAAAACGCCCGCCACAGCGATGCAGAAGTTGTTCAAAGGCGTGTTGTATTATCGCAAGACGCGCTCCACTCCGCGACGCCTGGTCTCTCACACGCTGGTACTCGACCTGAAAGGGGCGGCGTTCGAGTTCCTTGTCACGCCGCCGCTTCGAGCCACCGAGCCGTTCTTATGCACTCAAACCACCTCGAAGTTCCTTGAGAAGAACAAGTTGCACATCGCCATCAACGCGGACGGTTTTTACACGCTCGACCCCGCCGCTTATCCTCCCGCAACGTATTGCGCGGGCGGCGGCGAGCCGGCCAAACTTGTGGGCATGGCGGCTTCACGCGGCAAGCAATATTCCACAAAAGCGCCGGGCCGCCCGATCATGTACATTAGTCAGAAGAATGTGGTTACATTCGACAAATTAACAGGCGGCGCATTCAATGCGATCACCGGCGACCGCTATTTGGTGACGAAAGGTAAAAAGGTTGCATCGCTTGAATCCAACAGCATGGATCCGCGCACGGCGATCGGCGTCAGTCAGAATGGCCGTTACCTCGTGATCGTGGTGGTGGATGGGCGTGAATTCAGCGAAGGCGCCACCTTCCCTGAATTGGCTGACCTGTTGCTGGCGCATAGCGTCTACACGGGCGTCGCGCTGGATGGCGGCGGCTCATCGGCGATGATCGTCAAAGGCGCGGACGGCAAACCGCGCGCGGCGAACAAGTTGATGAACGATAATATCCCCGGTAATGAAAGAGAAGTCGGCAACCATCTCGGCGCGTTCATTAAATAGAAGCGCGAAGCAGGCGTCTTTGCGCATTCGTACCGCAAAGTTCACTTTGCGATCTCTCTTCAATGGTTCGAAACTTTTGCAAGAGATCAAATATACTTTCTTCCTGACGACCTTGCGCAATGGTTTTGGGGATGCGGTTAAACGTTGATTGACGCTGATTCGGAAAGAACAATCTGCGTGTTCAGCGCTCATCTGCGTCTCGATTTTGAACGCGTCAGGTAATCAATTTTCTACTTTTAGAACTTACGCAGGTGAACCTGTTGCGCCGTAGTTGCACTGCGGCGGCGGCACGATTTGCTTGGCAAATCGAACTGCCCGCCAACTACGTCAGTCCTGCTTTGTTATTTCGCCCCTTCAGGTTGCGCGAATCGCAACAACCATTCGCTAGAGAATTCTTCCGTCACCGTTGTCTCAGGCGTGACGACGATCACCCATGTTTGACCAAATTTGAGCGGGAATAATTTATCCTCACCCGCATACAAAAACCGAATCGGCTTGCGAACGCCCGTTTGAATTTCCTCTTCGCTGAGTTCGGTGCTCCAGCGGATGTCGTATCGCAATCCGTCGCGGAATAGAATCGCGTCGCCCGTTAGATTCGCCTCGAGATGAATATCCAAATTGGTGGGGGAAACAACATCGTGTTTCGCAAACAGAACGATCACGTTCTCGAATTGCAGTTGGCGATTCGTCAAACGATCTACTTCGGGGTGCAGGATGCCCGCTGTGTCTGAACTTGCATCATCCACAGATCGCCAGTAACTTTGCGAGAGCGCGTCGTATTCCCAGCCCGATTGATTCAAATAAGCGATGAATACATGCAGTTCATCGGCAATCATTCCTCCCGCGGGTGGCTCCTCTGAAAATGTGTTGCTCGTGTAATCAATGGTAATCTTTGGCTCTTTGTAATTTCGCGCAACGGCGGGCAGGTTGTCAATTCCATACATATATCCGCCGCCCTGAATATCATGCGTCACCAGCACGCACTGCGGAAGTTCCGTCAGCACTTCGGGCGAGGCGAGCGCATAGATCAGGCATGAGTTGGTGAACATCGCCGCGATGTCTGCGTACACGAGTCGCCCCGAGCGGATCGGTCCGATCTTGGGTTCGGGGAGAGTCGTCGAAGATGGGGAAATGTCGCTGGACTGAATCAAGCCGACGTCCAGAGAAAGAAGCGTGGATTCGACGTTCACCGCATCGCTCCACCCCGAGGCTGGATCCACATCGGAATCCCGACTCTCCTCCCCGACATGTTTCTGCGCGAACTCCAACTGCGGAGGATTCGCAACCGCGATGTGATACGTGCCCGCGCTCACGTTGAATCCGTAATAGCCGTTGCTGTCGGTCGTCGTTTGTTGGAGCAGGTTGAGATTCGCGTCGTAGAGGTTGACGCACACGCCGCCGACGCCGCGCTCCCACGCGTCTTGCATGTTGTTTTGATTTGCGTCGAGCCATGCGCGATTGCCGAGGATGAAATTTGTCTGCGTGAAAATTTTGCGGCGCGTATCGCATCCGCCAGTGACGGGCGATTCGGGCGCGGGGAATTCGCCATAAAAAGTTGTGAGGAACCGCGTCGCGCCTTCGGTGATGTAGATCTCGAACACGAGCGGCGAAAACGACAAGCCCGCCTGCGGTCGCGCGGTGACGGGGAAATGCGAGATCGAAACCAACAGCGCGGGAAGTTCGAGCAGTGACGGGTCTTCAACGTGCAAACCCGTGAGCGGATTGATGAGTTGCGGAGGTTCGATGGTTTGTGTCGGCGGCGGGGGAGAGGTTGGCTCGAGGGTGTTTGTTGACGCGGGTTGTGTCGCGGTGGTGGGCGCGCAACTGACGAGGAGGAGAAAAAATACTATGAGCCAATGCAGGTGACTGTCACTTCGTAAGTGACAGTCACCTGAAGCAGGGGCGACCCGCCAATGCCAAACGTGACGATTGTTTGTGTTGGTACGATGCTGTGTATGACGCGCGGGAAGCCCAGACGGGTCGCCCCTACTGTTACAATTTCCCAAACTCATTCTTCACGCGCTCATACGTTGATTCAAGTTCCTCAGGCAGCACCCGCGTTTCCCCAACGGTTGACATAAAGTTCGTGTCGCCCTTCCAACGCGGCACGATGTGGATGTGGACGTGTTCCTTCACGCCCGCGCCCGCCGCTTCGCCGATGTTCACGCCGACGTTGAATCCCTGCGGGTGGTAGATGTTTTTCAAAATGGTCGTACAACGCGAAGTCAACTCGATCATTTCGGCGCGGGTGGCGGAATCCAACTCTTCGAGATTTGGCTTATGGACGAAGGGGATGACCATCAAGTGTCCGCTCGTGTAGGGATAGCGGTTGAGGATCACGAACGCGCGCTCGCCGCGATACGCGATGAGATTCTCCACGCCGTCTTGCATCGTTTGCGCAATGCAAAACACACAGCCTTCTACTTTGTCGTGGTTTTCGATGTATTCCATACGCCAGGGGGACCAGAGGTGATTCATTGGGGAAAGGATGAAGGATGAATTATGAAGGATGAATTATGAATTATGAAGGATGAATGATGAATTATGAAGGCTTGCATTGAGCGAAGTCGAAATGATGAAGTAGGAAAGATGAAAGAGGAAAGAAGTGGGTCAATCGCCTTCTACGATTTGGATTTCTTCGGGGGTTAAGCCGTATAACTGATATACCAGTTCGTCTATCTGGCGGTCGGTGGATTTGATCTGCCGCTCGAGCAGTTCTTTTTCGTTGTGGGACAAATTGTCAATTTGTCCTACCTGTTTGTGAAGCGACAGCATTTGCTCGACGAGGGCGACCATTTTGTCGTGCTGAGACTTTTCGGCGGCGTCGTCCATGTTGATGGCGCGGATAGGAATTCTTTCCAAATATGATTGATTCATGTCGTCTGCAAGATAATTAACACACCAAAAATTAATCAGTTGTGATGCAAGCAGACCAGATAAATATTTCAACCTTGAAGCATTATCCGATGTGGATACTATCACTTGTAAGGTCTTCATTCCAGCAGAGTTATTTCGATCATCAAACGCACATACCACTCTCTGCTTCCACCTCATTTTCTGAATTCGGATGACCCATATCTTAGGGTGCGTATAAAGATTTGAAACTTTATTGGCTGTTAGATTTTTAGCGGCAATCTTTATTCCAGAATCAACCTTGTGTCTTTCTATGTTCTGAGGAATGACCATAAAAAAATTTCCAGATTCATCGGGTATTAACGCAAACTTGCTGCCCTCTTCTCCTCGAGAAATCCTGAACAAAGAATCCATCTCTTTGAGGGTAGGTGATTTTTCGAGTTTGGAAATCAATCTTTGCTTTTCTTCAGTTGCCGAATACCCCACAATCATCTTTGGGTTATCTGTCCACACGGATTGTTTTACTTTTGATTCGGAAGTCCAAAGACTCTTTCCGAAAATTTCAAGGCGTTCTTCTGTTGAAGTAATGAAACGACTGATTTTCCGATGAATAATTTGATTATTTGAGGGAGACCTTCTTTGTGCTACAAAGACAAGACACCAAGTATCTCTGACTTGTGAAAAAACTGGACCAGTTTCGATGAACTCAATGACTGATGTTTCTCTAAGCAGAAATTTTCTTGTTGCGAACAGAATATCTTTTCGTAAGAAAGTGTCTGGAACAATATACCCAAGAAAACCCTCAGCCTTAAGTTGCTTGGCGGAGCGTTCTATGAAAAGGGAATAAGTATCTATTGTAGATGCTTCCCCGACGCTGTAAGTATTGTGGAAATATTTTTCTTCTCTTGATTCAAGGGTTGCACCCCAAGGCGGATTTCCAATCACCACATCGAACCCGCCGCGCTTGAACACGTCGGGGAATTCGTCTTTCCACTCGAAAGGCTTCACGCGCTTCATCTCGTCCATGTCGCCGAACATCTGCCCGCTGAAATAGTCCGTGCCGATCAGGGCGTTGCCGTTCTTGATGTTTTTGTTCAGGTTGGGGAGGATGTGTCCCTCCTCGAAGAGGGTCAACTGCCCAGGGTCTTCCACCACTTTGAGCAGGAGCGAAAGTTTGGTCACTTCCACGGCTTGCGGGTCAATGTCCACGCCGTGGAGGTTGTTGAGCAAAATCCGCTTTTTCTCGTTCAGGCTCAGGCGATAGGTTTTGTTATCGGCGGTGAGCAGGATCTTTTTCTTCAACGATTTTTCGAGATCGTGGTTGACGTACCAATCCAGATGCCAGTCCAATAAAAATTGGAACGCGCCAAGCAGAAAGGAGCCAGAACCGCAGGCGGGGTCAACGATCTTGATTTTCGCTACCTCGTCGGGGTTGGACGAATTGACAATTCGTCCTACGGTATTCTTCACAATGTAATCCACGATATACGTTGGGGTGTAATACACGCCGCCTGCCTTGCGGACTTCGGGCTTTTCATCCACTTTGGCGTTTCTATCGGCGGTCAGGCGAATCACTTTGCCGAGAAAACGTTCATACACCGAGCCAAGAATGTCGGCGGGGATGTAGTTAAAAGCATAAGGGCTGGGGTAATACAAATCCCTGATGATGTCTTTCAGGACTTTATCGTCAACCTCCAGAGTTGGCGTGATGGTGTCTGGATTCTCGCGGTCTTTTTCTTTCTTGAAATGGAACAAGCCTGAGTTGTAACGCCCGTCTGCCTGGTGAAAGAGTTTGAGGAGATTTAAATACAACCCCCTCCCAGCCTCCCCCAAATCCGACTGGGGTTCGTCGGATTTGGGGGAGGTGCCCGAGCGTAGCGAGTGGCGGAGGGGGTCGGGTGGGGTCGTCAACTCAAACAAGCGGCGGTCTTTTTCCATGCCGCGTTCTTCCGCGATCCGCAGGAAGATGATGCGGTCAATCGTCATTTGCACGGCAAAGTTGATCTGGTCTTCGGACAGGTTCTTCGGCTTGTTCCTCAGCGCGATGTTTTTCGCCAGCGTTTCGCGCCAGCCTTCGATCTCCTCCAAAAAGGCATCATCCACCTCCTGTGTGCCTTTTTTCGTTTTGAGTGTATCTTTGAATTTGTCGAGCGCGCCTTTGCGGATGGCATCGGGCGAGAACACACCCGCGATCTCGTCCCACCGTTCGATGTATTCCTTGTAATGGATGATCTTGAGCAGACCTGTCGCAACTTTATCTTTGGAATAATTCGGGCGTGTGCGGCAATCGTACACGGCGAAATGTTCGAAATCGGTCAGGATGTTGATGGGGAGTCCCGCGCTCCAGCCGTATCGCCGAATCTGGAACGCCGCGTCGAGGTTGCTTTCGATCTTGACGGAGGGTTTCTTTGCCTCCACGAGAAAATCGAAAGTATCCCTGCCTGTGCGAAAGGCGTAATCCGCTTTTTTCTGCGCGCCGTCAATTTCCACCGAATATTCGTGCGCCACTTCCTTGCTTCGCTCATCGAAACCTTTCCTGTTGTCCACATCCCACCCCAGCGCCTCGAAGAACGGGTCGAGAAACTGACGGCGCAATTCGGTCTCGTTCTTTTGAGAACGATACGCGGCGATATTCTGCTCGAAGGTTTCGATGAGTTGTCTAACGCGGTCGGGCGCGGGCATGGTTTCAATTATAGGCGAAAAACCATTTCTTCCGCTAAACTTTCGCCCTTCCAACTTTCAACCTTTGACCTTCAACCTTTTTTCGATTATCCTCCAACCAATGCAACCGTCCCTTTTCCCCGCTCAAACGCCGCAAACATTCACTGTTTCCAAATTGACTTTTCACATCCGCAAATTGTTGGAGGAGAACGAGATTCTTCAAGATGTGTGGGTGCAGGGAGAGATTTCCAACTTGTCGCGTCCCGCGTCGGGACATGTGTATTTCACGCTCAAAGACGCCAACGCTTCATTGAAGTGCGTGATGTGGAAAACGAGCGCGGCGCGACTCAACCTTGCGATGCGCGACGGCATGGAAATGGAAGTCCACGGCAAGATCGGCATCTACGAACCGCAGGGACAATATCAACTCTACGCGGACCAGATCCGCCCTGTGGGGGAGGGCGCGCTGTATCAAGAGTTCATGCGCCTCAAAGCGCAACTCGAAGCCGAGGGATTGTTCGACCCCGAACGCAAACGCTCCATCCCTGAACTGCCGCGCAAAATCGGGATCGTCACCTCCGCAACAGGCGCGGCATTGCGCGATATGCTCAACACACTGCGTAGACGCTTGCCGCTGGTTGAAGTGCTTCTCGCTCCCTCTCCTGTTCAAGGAGGCGAAGCCCCTCCCGCCCTCGTCAAAGCCATCCAATTACTCAATTACCAATTACCAGATGTAATCATTATCGCCCGCGGCGGAGGCTCCATCGAAGACCTCTGGGCATTCAACGACGAACGCGTCGTCCGCGCGGTAGCCGCCTCAAATGTGCCGATCATTTCGGGCGTCGGTCACGAAACGGACTTCACCTTGTGCGATTTCGCCGCCGACCTCCGCGCCCCAACCCCCACCGCCGCCGCCGAACTCGCCACCCAGTTCACGATCCAAGACCTAGCCGCGACAATCTCCAATCTCAATTCTCTAATTCTCACCCACACACTAACAACCCTCGCCTCAAAACAATTCTCTCTAAACTCACTTGCCTCCCAACTCCGCTATCTTTCTCCCTCCCGCCTCATCCAATCCGAATCCCAACGCGTGGATGAATTGTCCCGCCGCGCGTCTTCGTCCGCGTTCAATCGTATAATTTTGGAAAGCAAACATCTCGAAGGGACTCGCAAACGACTCGAAGCGCTGAGTCCGTTGGCGGTGTTGACGCGCGGATATGCCGTGGTGACGCGAAAAGACGATGGCAGTGTTGTATCCCGAGTCGCGCAGACGAGTGACGAGATGAAGGTTAGAGTCAGTGATGGAGAGTTTGAGGTGAAGAGAGCGTGAGGCGTGGGTTCGTGAGACGTGGAGCGAGTTTCAAGTTTCAGGTTTCAAGTATCACGTTTCAGGTTCCGAGTGTCATCACGTGTTTACCTGTGTACGTGTTTCCGTGTCTACGCCACAAGATCGTCAATCGTCAATCGAAAATCGCCAATCGTAAATCGCAAATGGAGCCATCATGCCAAAAGCATCAACTAAAAAATCAGAAAAACCTGTGGAAGAATTAACCTATGAAGAAGCGCTTGCCGAACTTGAGGGGATCGTCGAAACGCTCGAAGGCGAGCAGAGTCAACTTGACGAGGCGATAAAACTCTTCGAGCGAGGGCAGGCTCTCGCGGCGAGATGCGGCGTTCTGCTCGAAGCCGCGCAACTCAAGGTGAAGCAAGTCGCGGGTGACGATGTGTCCGCGTTCGAGGATGAGTCTGAATGAGTGTGTTGGATATTTTGCAAAACAAAGCGCTGATCGCGGGTCTCGTCGCATGGATACTCGCGCAGATCATCAAATTGCCGCTCGATTTTTTTCGCACGCGCAAATGGAACTGGTCGTTGATGCTCACGACAGGCGGGATGCCGAGTTCGCATTCATCGTTGATGACCGCCACGACTCTTGCGATCGGTTTTTATCACGGCTTTGCGAATCCGCTGTTTGCGTTGGGCGTTGCCATCACGATGATCGTCACCTACGACGCGGCAGGCGTGCGTCAGCAGGCGGGCATCCACGCGCAACGCATCAACGTGTTGTTCGATGAATTGTTGAAGGGGCACATCTTCAGCGAAAAAGATTTGCGCGAAGTGATCGGTCACACGCCGCTCGAAGTGGCGGGCGGAATTTTATTGGGCATCATCGTCGCGACGAGTCAGTGGATGATCTGGAAATGAAATGTCATTGCGAGGAGGGCGCAGTCCGACGAAGCCGCGAAAGCGTCCTCATTACAGCCCTAATTACAATTTGGATTTCTGGGACTTTGAGAATCGTTACCCCCGCTACATAGATGATTCCTCCAAGCGCGACGCCTCCCAACGCGACAAGCCAACGCGTCTGACCCAGGGTGGACTGGGTCCACACCCCCAAGCCGATTCCCATCCCCAGCGCGGACAGGGCGACTCTCCACGCGCTGTTGGCGATTGACTTGCCTTCGATCCCATGTAATCGTTTTCGCATAAAAATAAATAACGCCGTTGCTTCGAGCGCGGTGGCGAGGGAATTCGCCAGTGCAAGCCCGCCGAGCGGAAACCATCCGATTGACGCGAAGTATCTCGAAAATAAAATACTGAATACCACATTGAGTCCCATCGCGATCGTGCCGATGATGACGGGGGTCTTCGTGTCTTGTTGCGCGTAAAAGGCGCGCGTTAACACCTCCATGATCGAGTGACCGACGAGTCCCGCCGCGAACCAGAGCAATGCCCACGCCACGAGTTGAACGTCGCGCGAGTCGAATTCGCCGCGTTGATAGAGGAATGAGATCAACGGCTCGCGCAAGAGGATGAGTCCCACACTGGCAGGGACAGCCATCAACAAGATTCCGCGAAGCGATGCGGCAAGCGAGGCGCGCATCTCGTCTATTTTGCCGAGCGCGTGCTGTGCAGAAAAAGTTGGCATGGCGGCAATCGCAACGGACTGTGCAATCGCGGCTTGCGCCATGAGCATCAATGAGAATCCATACGTGAGACTGGCAACACTGCCTTCTTCCATCGTAGAGGCGAGATTTGTGTTGACCCAAAAGTTAAGTTGGACGACGGCGACGCCGAGGAGGCGGGGGAGCATGAGGAGCAGAACATTGCGCACATGAGAGTTAGTAAGACCAAGTGACCAGTAATCAGTAATCAGTAATTGGCGTTCCGTGAGGAGTTTCCATATGGATGGAATTTGTACGACGAGATATAAAACTGCGCCGATGATCACTCCCCACGCCAAGCCGTAAATTCCCATGGATGGAGCCAGCGCGAGCGCGCCGAAGATGATCCCCAGTTGGTACATGGCGGGGGTGAGCGCGGGGATGAGGAAGATTTGATGCGCGTTGAGGATGCCGACGATCAATCCGCCTAAGCCGAATAGGACTGCGGAAATTAATTGAATGCGAAGTAGTGAAACCGTGAGAGAAAAAAGTTGAGGGTCAGTAGAGAGTCCAGGGGCGAGGGCGAAGCGGACCACTTGAGGGGCGAACAAAGCAATTAACGCCGCGAGCAGGCTGAGGGTGAGAGTGACCGTGTTCGCAAGCGCGGAGGCGAGTCGCCATGCCGAATCCGTATCCTCTTTGGCGAGCAGTCCAGTGAACGTCGGAATAAATGCGGAGCCAAGCGCGCCGCCCGCGACGAGGAGAAAGAGAGTCTCGCTCACGCGGTTGGCGGCGAAGAACGCATCGAGTTCGGGCGAAGCGCCGAATGTGTTCGCGACGATGATGCCGCGCGCGAGACCCGCGAGTTGACCGAAGAGGATCGCGAACATCACCGTCCCCGCGGCGCGCGCGATCTGTTTGTTTGCGTTGGAGGTTGTCACGAGCGGAGATTATAATCGTGAACATGAACACAGTTGCCCAACAGAGAATTCGTAGCGTTGCGTTTGTTGTCTGCCTTTTCGTTATTGCGTGCGGACAAATCACGCCAACCCCCATCGTTGAAGTTACAGAAACTCCCTCAACCGAACTCACTCCCATTGACTTGCAAACAGGCTTCGGAGCGAAAGGCTCATGGTTCGAGTTGTATTTCACCGATCCCGTTGACCCGTTCTCGTCGCAAGGCACAGGCGGCGTGGATGTGCCTCTCGTTGCGGCGATTGATGCGGCGCGGCTGAGCGTTGACGTTGCCGCATACAGCCTCACGTTGAATAGCGTGCGCAACGCGTTGCTGAACGCGCATGATCGCGGCGTAACGATCCGCATGGTGATGGAGTCCACGAACATGGATTCCTCCGACGTGAAAATTTTGCTCGAAACGGGCATTCCGATCGTTGGCGATAAACAAGATGGACTGATGCACGACAAGTTCATGGTGATCGACAAGTCCGAAGTGTGGCTCGGTTCGATGAACTTCACCGACTCGGGCGCGTACGACGACGACAATAGTTTGATGCGCATCCTCTCCACGAAGATGGCGGAGAATTACACAAAAGAATTTGAAGAGATGTTTCTGGATAACCGTTTCGGAGAAAATACGACTCCCGAAACGCCTCATCCCACCCTGACGATTGACTCAACCCGCGTGGATACTTTTTTCTCCCCCGACGACGGCGTGCAGAATCAAATCGCAACCGTTCTGAGCGGCGCGGAGGAAAGCATTTACTTCCTCGCCTTCTCGTTCACCTCCAATGACCTCGGCGACATCGTCCGCGAAAAAGCGGAGGATGGACTCACCGTCAAAGGCGTGATGGATGAGGAGCAAATCTCATCGAATCAGGGAACGGAGTTCGACCCGTTTCGCCAAGCGGACTTAGATGTCCGCATTGACGGCATCGAAGGGCAGATGCACCACAAGGTGTTCATCATTGACGAGTCGATTGTTGTGATCGGCTCCTACAACTTTTCGCAAAGCGCCGAAACGCGCAACGACGAAAACATTCTGATCATTTACAACCCAGCGATTGCCCAGCAATTTATGATGGAGTTTGACCGAGTGTGGAAAGTTGCTCACGATTAATGTTGTTCTTGATGCAGTTGCACTGCATCAAGTTCGTACGACAGTTCAACTGTCGCACGAACACACCTTAGAGGTAGCCGATGACTGACAAACTGAAACTACTCGCGATATTTGCCCACCCCGACGACGAGTCTATGGGATTGGGAGGCGTACTGGCAAAATACGCCGCCGAGGGACTCGAAACGTATCTCGTCTGCGCGACGCGGGGGGAGCGCGGCTGGTGGGATTCGGAGGGACCAAACCCAGGCTTGGAAGGAGTCGGCAAAATCCGCACGCAGGAGTTGGAGAACGCGGGGAATGTCCTCGGGCTGAAAGAGATCCATTTTTTGAATTACATTGACGGTGATCTCGATCGGGCGAATCCGCATCAGGTTGTGGAACGAATCGTTCCGCATATTCGGCGGATTCAGCCGCATGTCATCGTCACGTTCGCGCATGACGGCGGGTATGGGCATCCCGATCACATTGCCATTTCGCAATTTACGAACGCGGCGATGGTCTGCGCGGCGGACGCGAGTTATGTGGATGCCGAGAAACAACCCGCGCATCGCGTTTCCAAGTTGTACTATTATGTCGATTCGGAACCGTTTGCGAATTTCTTTATGAAGTATATGGGCGAGATCGAATTCCCCGTGGACGATCAAGTGCGCGGTGAAGCCGCGTGGAAAGATTGGATGATCACGACTCAGGTTGATGTTTCAGCGCATTGGAAAACCGTATGGAATGCGATCCTGTGTCACAAAAGCCAACTGCCCAGCCTCGGTCCGCTGTTGGAGTTGCCAGAAGGTGAGGTTCGTCAACTGTTGACGTTACAGGGAACATTCTATCGCGCGATGAGTTTGGTGAATGGGGGGAGGAAAAGGGAAACGGATTTGTTTGAGGGGTTGAGATAATCATGTCGTTGCGAGGAGGGCGAAGCCCGACGAAGCAATCTCCTGTAACATTCAAACTTTTGTTAGATGTGCGTGGAGATTGCTTCGTCGCGAAGAGCAAGAGCGCTCCTCGCAACGACATATGTTGTTCTTACAAATTCTGCTTCATCGAAAATTTCAACGCGGTCTTGTAGATCGCGTTTATTTTTTCATTCAGCGCTTTCGCTTCAGGGTTGCCTTGTTCGGCGGCTTGATCCACTTGCCCGACCAGACCGATCAATGCTTGCATGAATTGGTCGTTGACCATGGCTTTATTCGCTTCCAGCATTTGTTCGACTGCCGCCTCATCGGGCGCGTCGAGCAATTGTTCAACAAGAGCCACTTCGGGCGGAGTCGAAACTTCGCGCAACACTTCCACCATCTTTTGCAGTTTGCCCATGCGCGTGTAATCGTTCTTCTCCGATGCCTGCCGCAACATTTGATTCACCAAGTCAACCGAATCTTGTGTGAAGCCGTCGAGATTATCGCGCACGGCTTTGACAATATCCTCCTGCGCGAGAAGCGACTCGACAAACTCCTGAGCCTGCTTGTAACGCGCCTCAATCTGCTTGTCCATCTCGTCCGTGTATTGAAGCAACTTCTCGCGGATCGATTCGAGTCGCGCCTTTTCATCGCCGCTCGCTTTGTCAATCTTCTCGGTCAGCAATTGGAAGAATTGATAATCCATTCCCTGCCGCGCCAATGTGACGTATCCACGCAGACGCGCGTCATTCGGGGACTCTAAGACGAAGTCCAGCAGTTTCTCGCGCGTGAGACTTTGCCCCGCCTCTTGCAGGGACTTTTGGGCTGTCTCCAGTTCCCCAACCGACTCTCGCAGTCCGCGCCCGAACTCGGTCTCGTCGAGCAGTTGACGTTGCACATCCGCGAGTTGTTTGCCGATGGTGTCCTGTCCGCTTTGCATTGCGCCTTGGGCGAGACGGCTGAACAGCGCGAAGAATTGTTCATCGAATAACGCGCTGTTTTGCTTGATGATCTCGCTCCGCACATCCGCAGAACTCGCCTGGATGAGTCGCTCTACGATCTGCACGCGGTCTTGTTGCGCTTTGAGCATCTCAGGCGTAACGCCGTCCTTGCCGAGAATCACTTTGATCATTGACTCGTACGTCAAGTTGGGGGAGGGGCTGAGCAGATACCCTTTCCGCTTTTCAGCGGGCAGGCTGTCGGTGATCTTCTTGATGAGCGGACCGATGATCTTCTCCTGCTCGTTCAACGGCACGTTCAACTCAGGCGGGAAGAAGGTGAGGAGCAATTCTTTGTCGTTGTCGTGATAGACGATCGGCGCGGCGAGTCGTCCCTGAAACCCGCAGTGCGGACAACGCGCCATGTTCGACACGCCGCCGAGCAGTCGCTGCTTGGCTTGCGGGTCTTGCGTCACATCAAAGAGTTGTTCAACGTTCGCCGCGATCATCTGGCGGCAATTAGGACATGCGATTTGTGTTTGAGGCATTTAACGATTTCCGATTTCCGATTTTGGATTTACGATTTTTGATTGCTTAGATATTCGGTGGTTGAGTAGGCGGCGACGCTCTTCCGCCGCCGTATCGAAACCACAAGTAAGCAAACCAACTTTTGTAACAAAAGTTATTATGAGCCTGCTGGTTTCGATACGTCCCGCGATGCTTCGTCTTCGCTATCGCTCCGCTCAGCGCGCGCGGGACTATTCAACCAGCGAACTATCTAACTATAAAACTACCCAACTATAAAACTATCTAACTACCCAACCAACTCCTCAAGCCGATCAATATAACTCTCCATCACAGCAAACGTCTCCTCCACAGGCTTGGGCGATGCAAGGTCAACGCCTGCTTTCTTCAACACATCCAGCGGATAGAGCGAGGAGCCTGATTTCAAGAAGCCGAGATAATCTTGCGCCGCGTTCGGCTCGCCGCGCAGGATTCGTCCCGCGAGGGCGTGGGCGCCAGAAATGCCTGTGGCGTACGAGTAGACATAATAGTCCGAGAAAAGATGCGCGAACGTAGACCAGATCATGCCGACGCGCGGGCGATCTACTTTCACTTTAGGACCGAATCCCTCCGCGAAGAGATCCGCCATCAGCTCTTGCATCGAGTCGGCGGTCAGCGCTTCGCCGCGTTCGACGCGTTGATGAGTCTCCAACTCGAAACGCGCCAGAGTCGGCATCTGGAAGAAGTAGCGGAAGAAGTTGTGCCCGACCGCTTCTTCGATCAACGCGATGAGCAGATTTTTATCTTTCACCGTCTTGAGCAAATGACCGCGCATCATCGCCTGATTGAAATTCGACGCGACCTCCGCCACGAACAGCGAATAATTGTTGTACACGCGCGGTTGGTTTTGACCCGTGAGGTACGAGTGCATCGAGTGACCGAGTTCGTGGGCGAGCGTGCTCATGCTTCCCACTTCATCGGTGTACGACATCATAATGAAGGGATGCGTGTCGGGCGCGACGCCCCATGAGAACGCGCCGTTCTGTTTGCCTTTGTTCGGGTAAATATCCACCCAGCGGTCTTTGAGACAACCCTGCCGCAACACGTCCACATATTCTTTGCCCAGCGGCGCGAGACTTTCAGAAATGAGATCAACCGCTTTGGTGTACGGAACTTTCGGCTTGCTTTTGACGATCGGCGCCCACATATCGTAATACGTCACCTCGCGCAAACCCAACGCCTTGCGGCGCAATTCAAAGTAGCGATGCCACACAGGCAGTTTCTTTTTGAACGTGTCGATCAGATTATGAAAAACGGATTCGGGAATGTTGAGTCCGAACAGCGACGCACCCAGCGACGTGTCGAACTTCCGCGCGCGCATGTTGAAGATGTTGTTCTTGATCGAAGTGTTGAGATTCGCCGCGAGCGTGTTCCTGAACTCAAGATGCTTGTCCATGTAACTTTCGAACGCGCTCTGCCGCACTTTGCGATCTGGATGTTCCAACAAGGCAAGACTTCCCTGCGTCACCTCGAACTTCCTGCCCTTCTTGTCTTTCGCGGGCGCGAATTTGAAATCCGCATTCACCAACATGCTCGAACTATTTTGCGCGCCGCTGAACGGGTCGCCGACCATGCCGAGCAATTCTTCCACTTCGCCCGAACGCACATGCGCCTGTTGTCGGAACAAATCTTCAAAACTGTGCCGATACACCGCAAGTTTTTCGTTGCCCTTCATCCACTCGTCGAGTTTGGCTTTTCCCATCGCGATCAATTCGGGATTAACAAAAGAAAGCGCACCAAAGACTTGTCCCCCCACGCCTTGCGCCTTGCCAAACAACGCCGCAGATTTTTGATTCGTCGTGTCTACCGCATACGAAAATCCCGCGTACATAAAAATTTTATACGTGCGGTTCGCCAGCGCTTCCACCGCGCGCATCCCCTCGAGCAACACGTCTGCGCTTTCGCTGAGCCTGCCCTCGAATTTTTTCACGTTCGGCAAGTCCGCCAAAATCGCGGCAACCTCCGCCTCCCATTCCTTCGCGGATTTAAAAACGCTCTCCGCATTCCATGTATATTTTTTGTTGATCTTGCTTCGAAGAGGGATTGTGTTCGCCATGTTTTATTTTCCTTTTCTGGATATAACCCCGCGTCTGTCTCAGGGTCGGCTTGGTTCGGCTTTCGTTCAAATTTTACCACCCTGACGGTTCCCCTCTCCCAGTAAATAACCTTTGCGTAGTGCGCGTTCAATCCCGAAGGGATGGCAGAATTGTAGAAAATGAACCATTCACCATCAAATCCCGAAGGGATGATATGCCTTCATAGAAAACCCATGACACCCCTTCGGGGTTGGCGTCCGATTTTATGCGCCCTCTATAATCATTTCACTCCTTCGGAGTTGTGACTGCGTAAGATGAATTATTAACTGATGAAATCGATTTGGTTTTCGTAATGCGACATTTATGTCGCTCTTGCGCGAGAACAGCCTAATATGCGAGATAAATCTCGCGTTGCGGAGTTAACTGCGTTAAATTGCAAAGTGTCATTAGGAAAACAAGTTGTAGATGAAAAAGAATTACCTGACTAACGAAAAACAAATCCGCGCCCCTGCATCGGGCTTGGGATCTGCCCAAATCCTCCCGCCGTGCGCCTCGACGATCGCGCGCGCGAGATACAGTCCCAGCCCCGCACCCTTTGTCTGCTTGACCGCTTTCGTCGAGCGATAGAACCTGTCGAAGATGTGTGGCAGGTCTTTCGCATCGATCCCCGCGCCTTCATCGGATACGCAGATCACAACTTGTTCGGGATACACTGTGCCGCTGATCTTGATCTCGCCTTTCGGTGCATATTTCAATGAATTGGATACAAGATTAGCAATGACTTGCTCGATGCGTGTTTCATCCGCCAGCACGATGGGGAAATTCTCAGGGAAGTCCGTGGCGATGGTGTGATTCTTCGATTGCGTCGAAAATTTTTCTGCGATTCGTTTTGCCAGCGCGGGGAGCGAAACATCCGCGCGATTCAGACTCAACCCACCAGCCTGCAACCGCGACGCGTCGAGCAGGTCGTCAACCATTTTGCTCAGACGGTCTGCTTCCTCTTCGATCACCGCCAGCGAGTCGCTGATCGTGCGTTTGTCCCATTTTGCATCGTCGCGCCGAAGCGTGGACGCGTATCCTTTTATCAACGCGACAGGCGTCCGCAATTCGTGACTCACAATCGAAATGAACGTCGCTTTGAGCTCATCCGCTGTTCTGAAGTGTGTAATGTCACGCACGCTGACGATGATGTTGCGAAGTTTCCCATCTGACGAAAGTAATGGGGCGTACGTGACCCCGACTGGCAATGTTGGTGGTAGATCGCGTTCAAGATCGCCTTCCACATACAACGTTGCATTTGGTGTGAGGGGCCAGCCGTTTGCCATCGCCTCATTGAGTGTCGATCCTTGCGGCTCGCCATCCCAACGAATCACATCGTTGTGAGGGATGTTCACCAGTTCATCGTGAGTCTTGCCGTAGATTCGCTCGAACGCATCGTTGACGCGCTCGATGGTGAGGTCCGCGTTGAGGATGATGATCCCATCCGCGGCAGAGTCGAGAAGCGCGTCGAGTCGTTGCTTTTCGTAGGAGACCTGTCCATACAGTTGCGCGTTATACACGGCTATCGCGGCTTGGTCTGCGAACGATTGCAAAATGACGCGGTCGTTTGGAGTGAATCCACCTTCATAATTTCGGAATATAAAGATGACCCCGATCACTTGTCTGTGGGCAACGAGGGCGAGCGCGGTGCCGTTGAGTAGTCCCATGCTGGCGGTGTACGTCAACTCGCCCAACATGCGATTGAGCTCCATCACGTCCAACTCGCGGACGTTTTCATCTGCCAGCAGGGGGGTGAGGTAGCTGAGGAAAGCCGGGGCAATCCCATGGGCGGCGGCGACGCGCCAGCCATCCCGTTCTTTGAGCGCGATGATGCCAGCCTGTCCCGCGAGCATTTCAACTGCGATCAACAGAATCCGCGCGAGGAGTTTTTCAAGGTCGAGTTCTTGCGTAAGCGCGCGCGAGAGTTCGAGGAGGTAGTCGCGCTGTCTGACTCTGAAATCTGGGAGCATTGGGTGATTTTATCACCCCTCTCAAATCACTACTGTAAGAGGTGTGTTGTATCTTTTATGGAAAAGTTTCGTCTTGACGAGCGAACAGATTGTACCTGCTTGGGGAAAGTTTTGGCTGGCACCGAAACATCTCCCTTGCAAACGGACTTTTTTATACGCAGTTCGCGTTCAATGCTCCGATGCAAGCTGTAGAGTTGATGGTTCAGCCGGTGATTACTCTGTTGTTGTTCACTTCGAAATATGATCTTTGGATTCCACTGCAACGATTTGCTGGCGGCGCTTTTCATTGATCTTGCTCCGACCATCGGCAGAGCGCCGCTTGGGCTGGAGGCGCGAACTTTTCGCTCAGTTGGGAAATTCGCATCCATTTCTCAAATAGGTAAGATATAATACAAAAATCCGATTCTGTAAGTAATTTGTAAGGTGAGAGAAGATGAACTATCCTATTGCTCGCTCGTTCTCCAAAATCCTGACATTGCTGGTCATATTAGTTTTAGTTTTGGGCGCGCCTGGGACAGGCGTTAAACCCGCCCTGGCGCTTACTACAACTATAGATGATATTCCCGTCGCCGCGGTGTTGATTCCCGACGCGCCCCCAGCGCCGAATTGCACGAATCGGACGATCACCGTCGGCTCGCCGACGCCGATCATTATTGGGGATGTCAACATCGGCTTGAATATTTCCCACCCGCGTCGAAGCGATGCGCGAGCCACCCTAACTTCGCCAGCCGGCACCACGGTTGTTTTGATTTCCGGCGCGGGGTTGGGCAATCCTGTGGTCGCCAGCCCGGATGATTACGATAATTACGATGTGTTGCTCGATGATTCAAGCATCAATTCGTTGTACGACAACGATAACGACGATGTGGCTGCGCCTTTCTACGATCGCAATGCGCGCCCGTTTGAAGCGCTCGTCAACTTCAAAGGCGAAAACGCGGTTGGAAACTGGACTCTCTCACTTTGCGATACCCGGAACGGCGATGTTGGAACCTACAACCGCGCGCAACTCACCATCGTGAGCGCAGATCCGAATACCGTCTCTGGCGTAGTGTTTACAGATTACAACGATAACGGCGTGCGTGAGCAGGGCGATGTGGGCGTGCCGGGCGTAACCGTCACAGCGTATAACGCGGCAGGCGCAGTTGTCGCTACCACCACTACGGACGCAAATGGCAATTATGCTTTTGCGGGGATCGCGGACGGCACGCAGTTACGCATTGAATTTACCAACATCCCGTCCAACCTGCGCCCCGGCGCGTTCGGCGTCGATTCGGGAACGACCGTTCAGTTTGTCACCAGTCCCGCCGCGGCAGTGGATATGGGCTTGGCAAAGCCGGATGAGTATTGCCAGAATAACCCCTGGCTCGTTTCGCCTTGCTATATCAATGGAGACCCTCTCGGCGGCGGCACTGCTGGATCGGCAAATGTGTTGATCTCCATCCCCTACGATGCGTATGGGCGCGAAGACAACACCATCGAGAATACGCTTGCCACCGGATCTCAAATCGGCGCCACGTGGGGCTTGGCTTTCCAGCGCGCAACGGGGACGGTCTTCGCCGGGGCGTTGGCAAAACGTCACATGGGTTTGGGACCGAACGGCGCGGGAGCGATTTACTCTCTCGTTTTGAATCCGAACACCGGCGCCGGTTCCGCTCCGACATTGTTTGTTGATCTAGCTACTTTGGGCATTCCCACCGGGGCTGGGTCGTTAGGGTCGAATGCCGCGCGCGGCTTGGGTCCCACCTCGTCATTGCCGAATACAGATCCCAACGCCTGGGACGCGGTTGGCAAAGTTTCCATCGGCGATATGGACATGGGCTCGAACGACACTACCCTCTGGGTGATGAACCTTGCTAATCAGACTTTATATGCGATCAACGTTGGCAATCCGCCTGCCACGCCCACAGTCGCCGATCTGACTGCATACCCCATTACTTTGCCGGCGGGAGCGACAGCCTGCCCTGCCGGTGACATTCGTCCGTGGGCGGTGGAAATTTCACGCGGCAACGTCTATGTTGGCGTGGTCTGTTCCGCCGAGAGTACGCAAAACGTGAATAATTTGAGGGCATATGTTTTGAGCATGAGCGAAGCCGCGCCCGGCGCGTTTTCACTTGTTATCGATATTCCCCTGAATTACCCGCGCGGGTTTGTAACCAACCCGGCCTTTGTCGGCAATCCTGTAACCGGCTTCCCGGCGGAGTGGCGCCCCTGGATCCCAACCATGACGTCATTGTGCGCCGCGCCGTGCGCCTCCGTAGCCGACCTGGCGTTTGGGAAGCAAATCATTTACCCGCAACCGGTGCTTTCGGATATCGAGTTCGACGTCAATGGCGATTTGATCCTCGGCTTCATGGACCGTCTCGGGCATCAAACGGGTAATGCCAACTTTGCCACAGCAGACCCATGGGGCACAGTGACTTTGTATAACAAAGATACCTACGCGCCGGCTGTAGTCAACATCCCGTCGACCAACCCGGTGACGACCTATGAAGGCGTATCTGCCGGGGATACGATCCGCTTGTGCAGTAACGGCGGCGGTGGCTTCATCCTCGAAAACAACGCCACATGCGGAAGTGTTACCACGGGCGGAGCCGGTAGCGCCCCGGCGCAAGGTCCGGGCGGAGGCGAATACTACTGGCAGGAAATGCATCCCCCCAGCACCGATCTGAACGGCGGCATCCATCATGAAACCACATTGGGCGGTTTGTTGATGATCCCCGGCACGAACGAGATCGCGGTATCGGTCTTTGATCCATTTGAATTGCGGGCGGGCGGTATTGCCTGGTTCAACAACCTGACCGGTGACCGTTCACGCGCATACGAAGTGTTTGGCATCGACGCGGGCGGCGGGGCGACTACCTTCGGTAAAGCCGCAGGTTTGGGCGATATCGAAGGCTTCTGCTTTGCCGCTCCCATCGAGATCGGCAACCGCGTCTGGCTGGATGCGGATAACGACGGCATTCAAGATGCGGGAGAAACTCCGCTGGCAGGCGTGACGGTTGAGCTGTATGACCAAAACGGCAACCTGGTTGCAACAACTACGACCGATGCGAATGGAAATTATATTTTCAGTTCGCTGACCACCGGCTTGTTGCCGAATTCGCAATATGAAGTGCGCATTCCGTTGGGACAACCGGCGTTGAGCGGCTTGACTCTCACCACCAACGACGCGAACGGAAACACAGAAGACCAGCGCGATTCGGATGGAACGCCAGTCGGCACAAATGCCGTGGTGACTGTGACGACCGGCGCGCCCGGCGACAATAATCACACTTACGATTTCGGATTCACCGGCACCTACAGCCTCGGCAACCGCGTGTGGTTGGACGATGGCACAGGCGGCGGTGGCGCTGACAATGGTATCCAGGATGGGGCGGAGGTTGGAATCGCGAACGTCGTGGTGAATCTCTATCGCGACGATAACGGCGACAACATCCCCGATGGACCCATCCTCGCAACAGTGACCACAGACGCCGACGGATATTATCGTTTCGATAATTTGCGCGCGGGCGGTTATGTAGTTGAAATTCCCGCCGCGAACTTCAACTCGGGCAACCCGTTGTTCAGCCTGGCAAGCAGCACACCGGATGAAACCAATCCCAATGTGGACGTCGATCAGACCGACAACGGTATCGGGACGGTACCCGATGTGCTCAATGGCATCCGCAGTAACAACATTGTGCTCGGTCCTCCCGGCCCCGCCGAACCGGCCAATGAACCGGATATTCCCACCGGCGGTCCCTTCGCCGGGCAGGGCGCTCCCGATTCGCGCGCCAACATGACCGTCGATTTTGGTTTCGTGCCATCTTACAGCATCGGCAACCGCGTCTGGTTCGACACCGATAACGACAGCGCGCGAGACAACGGCGTGGAAGTGGGCGTGGCGGGCGTGATCGTCGAGTTGTACTCTGTCGACGCGCTTGGCAACCACACGCTTGTTGCCACAACCACCACCGACGCCAACGGCTATTATCGTTTCGACGGACTCCCCGCCGGCGATTACTCGGTCGTCATCCCTGCCGATAACTTCTCACCGGGCGGAGCGGGCAGCGCGTTGGTGGGCTACTGGAGCAGCGCCACAACGATCAATAATAACGGCACAACGAGCGAGACTGTTGCCGCGCCAGCCGATAACGATACCGACGATGATGACAACGGCACGCTTCAAAACGCAGGGACGTTTGCGGGCGCCGTAGTCAGTAGTGTCATCGCCTTGGGACCCGGTCTTTCCGAGCCAGCCAACGAACTCGACCTTTCACCCACCGGTCAAGGCAACATCGACCAACGCGCCAACATGACCGTGGACTTTGGTTTCTATCGCCTCGAACTGGGTAACCTGGTCTTTGAAGATGTAAATAACAATGGCACGTTCGATGCGGGCGATGTACCTCTGCAAGGCGCGCGCGTGCAACTATTCGCCGCGGACGGTGTGACGGAAATCAATGTTGGTCCCGATGGCATCCTCGGCACGGCAGACGACGCGCCGGGCGGCGTGTTAACTGATGTCAATGGAAACTACCTGTTCAGCGGTTTGCCGCAAGGCGACTATATTGTCCGTGTGACGGGACCTGCCGGGTATACCAGCACGATCGACACATTCGACTCTACCGACAACGCCAACCCCAACACCAACCGCGACAATAACGATAACGGCATCGGCACCGGCGCCGGGGTTGTCTCAAGCGCGATTGTCACGCTTACACCGGGCAACGCGGGCGCGTTGAACAACAATACAGTTACCCAAAACAATGGAACCACGCGCAATCCCACCGTTGACTTTGGGTTTGTGCAGGCAAACAACGGAATTCTGAAAACGGTTAATCCGTCGACTCTCACCATCGGCGAACTGGTAACATATCAGGTGGTGGTGACAATCCCGCCGTCTGTGGCCGGCGCGTACGACAACGCCGTTGTCACCGACACGATGGATCGCGGGCTTGCCCTGTTTGACTGCGTCAGCGTCACCGCTTCGGCGGCCACATTGACAACCAGTGTCGCGCCGGGTGATTTTTCAACGATCTGCGCCAATAACGTGACGACTAACGATACGGGCACAGGTTTGCCGGAAGATATAGATCGCCAGGTTGTTTTCTCGCTGGGCAATATCGTCAACTCCGGTCAAGCCGACGCCACCCTGACCATCACCTACCGCGCCATTGTTCTCGACATTCCATCCAATCGCGGCACGCTCAATAATCAAACGGTTCTCAACAATAGCGCGGTGTTCACCTCCAGCAATGGCACGCTTGGACCGGTGTCGCGCCAGGTGACTCTGATCGAGCCAGACTTGCAGATCGTGAAATCATCGAGCACGAACTTTGTGGCGGCAGGCACACCGGTAGACTTTACGCTGACCATATCTCACACTGCCAACAGTCTCGCCGACGCGTTCGATGTGTTGGTGACAGACCCGATACCGGCCGGGTTGGATTATGTCGCCGGTTCGATCATATGCACTGACGGCGACCAGGATGCCGCGCTCGTGAACTGCGCGTATGATGCGCCAACGAATACGATCATCGGCGAATGGAGCGCTTTCACTCGCCTGCCCACCACAGACCGGTTGATCATCCGCTTCCAGGTAACCGGCAGCGCGACTCTGACACCGGGCACGACCATCACCAATGTAGCCAACGTTCAATGGACGAGCGAGCTTGGTCCGCAGGAAACGCCGGATTCATTCTCCAACCCGCCCAATGGATTTGCCACCGAACGTTTCTACGACCCTGCCAGTCCGAACCCGATCAACACGATCTATGGCGATAGCGATAACCTCGTGTTGAACCCCGTCGGCAACGGCGGAGGTGGCGGGGGCGGGGGCGGCAATCCGACCGCAAAGAGCGGCACGGGTCCCTTCATCCTCGTCTCCGGCGGTTTCGGCTTTGCCCCGGATACCGTCACCCCGCTGGATGTTGCCACGAAGCCCAGCTACGACTCGTCCAACCTGACCATTAAGATTCCGTCCATCAAGATGTCTGCGCCGATCGTGGGTGTGGATTTCAAAGACGGGATGTGGGACGCCTCGTGGTTGCAGAATCAGGCTGGGTGGCTGGAAGAGACCGCCTATCCCACCTGGAGCGGCAACAGCGTCATCAGTGGTCACGTGGTTGGGGCAGACGGCAAACCCGGCGTCTTCTATCGTTTGAAGTATGTGGTTAAAGGCGCGTACGTGTACGTCTATAACTCTGGCTATCTCTATACCTATCAGGTGATCTCCAATGAGGTTGTCCAGCCGCACTCGGTTGGCGTTCTCGAGCATGCCGATGAGCCCATGCTGACCTTGCTCACCTGCGACCAGTACGATATCAAAACAGGCGCCTACAAACACTGGGTCATGGTCAAAGCCGTGTTGGTGGATGTGACCGCCGCCGATCGGTAATCTGATACTTTGACAAAATGGCTGGCGCGCGCCAGCCATTTTGTGTTAATATTCTTGCACTTCCGTCGCCGGGCGCGCCCGGCTGTGAGGCGTGTTATGAGAACCGCACCCCATGGGTTGGTTATTCGAATACTTTGTTTCGTTTTGTCTTTTGTCTTCCTTTTTAACCCGATGGGGGTGTCTGTTGCGCACGCATTAACCACCACAGTCAATGATGGGCCGGTCTTTGCTCCAATTACTGATCTCAGTTGCGGCGCTCCGCTGACGCGGAATATCGCCGTTGCCGCGAATGTCGTGATCTCGGATATTAACGTTGGCGTGAATCTTAATCATACCCGCCGCAGTGACGTGCGCGTCACACTCACTTCGCCGGCGGGGACAACGGTCGTCTTGATCTCCGGTGGCGGCTTGGGCGCGCCGACCATCGCCAGCCCGGACGATTACGATAACTACGACATCATGCTGGACGACACGGCGGTTGGCTCGATCTACGATAACAGCAATGACAGCGTCGGCTTTCCTTATTACGATCGCCAGACCGCCCCTCCCGGAACATCCGCGCGACCCTATGAATTATTGAGCGCGTTCAAAGGGCAAAATTCTGCGGGAACCTGGGTGTTGCGTATCTGCGATACGAGCGCGGGGCAAACGGGCTTCTACAACCGCGCCCAACTGGTTATCACAAGCGCCAACCCAAACACCGTGAGCGGAAACGTTTTTACCGATTACAACGATAATGGAGTCCGCGGCGCGGGGGATACCGCCGTTGCCGGCATTACCGTCACGGCGTATGACGCGACCGGCGCCGTTGTGGCAAGCGCGGTGACGAATGCCTCCGGGGGATACACGCTCGCCATCCCCAACGGGACGCAAGTCCGCATCGAATTCACGGGGATTCCTGCCGCGCTTCGCCCCGGCGCATTCGGCAGGGACTCGGGAACAACGGTCCAGTTCGTCACCAGTCCCTCTGCCGGTGTAGATTTGGGGTTATCCAAACCGGATGAATACTGCCAGAACAACCCGTTCCTGGTGATGCCTTGTTATGTCAATGGCGATCCATTAGGCGGCGGCTCGTCCGGCGCCACCGACGCGATGGTTTCGATACCCAATTCTGCCTATGGGCGCGCGAATAACACGGTTGAACAGATCTTGGCAACCAACGCGCAAATCGGAGCGACCTGGGGCTTGGCGTATCAACGCTCGACCAACACGGTATTTGCCGCCGCGCTGGCAAAGAGACATTCGGGGTTTGGCTCATTGGGCGGCGGCGGAATTTACGCGATTGTCGTAAACCCGGTAACGGGCGCCTCCACATCGGTTTCCACGTTTGTCGATATCGACACCTTCGCCGGCGTGGATGATGGTGCGCTGGATGACACCGCGCGCGGCTTGCCGGCTGTTTCAGCCACCCCCAACAACGATTCAAACGCGTGGGATGCTGTGGGCAAACAAGCGATCGGCGATATGGATATCGGCGCGTCCGACGATACCTTGTGGTTGATCAACCTTACAGACCGTTCACTTTACTCTCTCGATATTGGCATTCCCGCCGTTGCGCCGGCAACCTATAACACGGCAACCGCCATCACTCTTCCCCCCGGCGCGACAGCCTGCGCGGCAAGCGACACGCGCCCGTGGGCGGTGGAAGTGTATCAAGGCAATGTGTATGTGGGCGTGGTGTGTTCGGCTGAAAGCACTCAGAGCGTCAACGACTTGCGCGCGTATATTATTCGCACCAGCGAATCCGCGCCGGGCGCGTGGACGCTGGTGTATGAATTCGCCTTGAATTATCCGCGCGGCGTGGTCAGCGCGGACGCGCCCGGTTACCCGGCAGAATGGCGCCCCTGGTCGAACGTGTTCACCACCCTCTGCGAAGCGCCTTGCGCGCCCGGGCTTTCCTACGGAAATCAATTGATCTATCCCCAGCCGATCCTGTCCGATATCGAATTCGATACAGATGGCGATATGCTCATAGGTTTGATGGATCGCATGGGTCACCAGACCGGCGAGGTCAACTACTCCACCTCCGCGGCAACCACATCGTTCAACTTTTACGATTTTACGACCGGGTACACGATCACTTCGGTGACCATCAACGCCGGCTCCACCTTTGAAGGCACCTCGGCGGGCGATATCTTGCGGGTGTGCAATGTAGCGGGAACTTTTGTGTTGGAGAATAACGCCACCTGCGGAGGCATCACCACCGGCGGGGCAGGGAGCGCGCCCGCGCAAGGACCGGGTGGCGGCGAATATTACTGGCAGGATATGTACGCCGTGTCCGGCGCGCTCAACTCCGGCACCCACAACGAGGTGACATTGGGCGGCTTGGTGCTTATGCCGGGCACCGACGAGATCGCCGTTTCTGTATACGATCCATTCGATATTCGCTCGGGCGGGGTGGCATGGTTCAGCAACCTGACCGGCATGCGCACGCGCGCCTTTGAGTTATTCCCGCGCACCGACAATGCCAGTCTCTTTGGCAAAGCCGCCGGCATCGGCGACGTGGAAGGATTCTGCTACATGGCTCCCATCGAGATCGGGAATCGTCTGTGGATGGAATCGGACGGAGACGGGATTCAAGACCCGGGCGAGTTACCGCTCGCAGGCGTGACCGTGGAACTGTATCAAGGCGGAACTTTGATCGCCACCGCCGTGACCGATGCGAACGGGAGTTATTACTTTAGTTCGGGACCCGGCGCCTCCACCGGCAGTCGCATCTACTTGCTCGACACCCTCGACCCGAACACCACCTACGAGATACGTGTTCCCAATGCGTTGGGCGGGAGCCAGCAAGCCCCGCTTGTCGGGTTGGCGCTCTCCCCGGCAGATGCCGATGCCGATCAGCGCGATTCGGATGGAACCTATAATGGAAACAACGCGGTCATTACGATCACAACGGGAAACGCGGGCGATAATAATCACACCTACGATTTTGGTTTCACACAATCGTACAGTTTGGGCAACCGCGTCTGGTTTGACACGAACAATGACGGCTTGTTGAACAACGCGGAAGTGGGCGTGGGCGGGGTCCGGGTGGAATTATTTCAGGATAACGGCGCAACGCCGGGCGTGTGGGATGCGGGCGACACCTTCCTCTCGTTCGATGCCACCGATGCCGGCGGCTACTATCGGTTTGATAATCTCCCCGCGGGCGATTTTGTGGTTTTGATCCCCGACGATAACTTCCGCGATGTGGGAGTGGGGGATACCGTGCCGGCGAATCCGCTGGCGGGATATTGGAGCAGTCTCACGTCGATGGCGGCGAACGGCGCGATCACCGACGCGACCGCGAACGACCCGGACATAACCGTCCTGGACAGCGACGATAACGGGAGCACAACCCTCACCGGCGCCGCCATCGATTACGTGGCATCTACGGCGGTGACGTTGGGGCCGGGCACATCGGAACCTACGGGCGAGACAGACCCGGTAGCGAATCCTGAAGCGGGCGAGTCGCCGGATAACCGATCCAACCGCACAGTCGACTTCGGCTTTTACCGGGTCGAAATCGGTAACCTCGTCTTTGAAGATGTGAACGGCGATGGCGATTATGATGCGGGAACGGATGCCTTGCTGGCTGGCGCAACGGCGCAATTGTTTGCCTCGGATGGCGTCACTGAGATCCATGTTGGACCGGATGGCATTCTGGGCACAGCCGATGACGCGCCTGGCGGAGTGATTACCGGCGTGAGCGGCGTGTATACCTTCGGCGGGTTGCCCGCCGGCGATTACATCGCGCGCGTCACGCCGCCGGTGGGATTCACCAGCACGGTGGATACTGCCGCGCCTGCCGACACGATCGACCCCGATACGAACACCGACAACAACGATAACGGCATTGGCGTTGCCGGCGGCGCCGTGAATAGCGGGACGCTTACCATGACGCCCGGCGAAGTTGCCGCAAATATCACCGTGACGAACGCAACCGCAACCACATCCGACCCAACGGTGGACTTTGGCTTTGTGCGCGCCTACAGCCTCGGCAACCGCGTTTGGTTCGATACCAACAACAACGGCGCGCTCGATGCCGGCGAACTTGGCATCGATGGCGCGCTGGTCGAGTTATACGCCGCGGATGGAGCGGGCAACCCAACCGGCGCGGCGCTTGCTAATCAAATTACAGCGGGCGGCGGATATTATCGCTTTGATAATCTTGTCGCCGGGGATTATGTGGTCGTCGTCGCGGCGGATAATTTCATCGTCAACGGTTCCAACGACGTGTTGGCTGGTTACTGGTCCTCCGGCACGACTCGCCTCCCGAACGGGGCGCTCAGCGAGCCTGTCGCTCCAGACGCCGACCTTGTCGTCAACGACGCCGACGATAACGGCACGCTTCAAAACGCCGGCGCATTCAATGGGGCAGTCCTCAGCGCGGCGGTCACGTTGGGTCCCGGCTCAGCGGAACCGACCGGCGAGACCGACCTCTCCGGCGGGCAAGGCGCCCTTGATAACCGCGCCGATATGACGGTGGACTTTGGCTTTTACACGATGACTCTTGGAAACCGCGTGTGGGCAGACGCGAACGATGACGGCTTGCTGGGCGTCGAGATCGGCATTAACGGAGTCGATTTAGAATTGCTGTCCGGCGATGGCTTGACGGTCATCGCCACAACCACGACCGCTGGCAATGGCGATTATTCGTTTGCCGGTCTTCCTGCCGGCGATTACATCGTGCGTATTGCCGCGGCAGAATTCAACGTGGGCGGCACGCTCGAAGGGTTGACCTCCAGTTCGGGCGGCGGAACATACGAACCCGCGCCCGATGCGGATGTCGACACGAGCGATAACGACGATAACGGATCGGTTATAGGCGTGTTAGGCGCGGGCGGAGTCATCCAGACGGAGGTGGTCACGCTCACGCCGGGCGCCGAGGCTTCATCCAATAATGCCACTGGCACAACAGACGAACCGCGCGTCGATCTAGGCGTGGTGACCGTTCCATATAGCCTCGGCAACCGCGTCTGGTTCGATACAGATAACAACAGCGCCATCGACGCGGGCGAAGTTGGGGTGAATGGAGTAACCGTTCAACTCTACGCGGCAGATGGAGCGGGCAATCCCACAGGGGTTGCGCTGGGGACTACCACAACAGCAGGCGGCGGATATTATCGCTTCGATAACCTGATCGCCGGGGATTATGTGGCGGTTCTGCCCGCGAGCAACTTTGCAGGCGGCGGCGCGCTCGAAGGATATTGGAGCAGCGGCACAACGATCAGCGGCGTGGGCGTGATCGGTGAAACAGCCGCCCCGGATGCCGACCTCGTTGTATCGGACACAGACGATAACGGTGCGCGCCAAAATGCCGGCGCGTTCGCTGGGGCGGTGATCAGTTCAGCCGTCACGCTTGGACCCGGCTCCACTGAACCAACCGGAGAAACGGATCTGTCCGGGTCGGGCCAGGGCGCGGCGGATAATCGCGCCGATATGACTGTGGATTTCGGCTTTTATCGCCAGCAGTTGGGCAACCTTGTGTTTGAAGACGTGAACATCAACGGCGTGTTCGACGCGGGCGATGTGGCAATCGCAGGCGCGACAGTTCAATTATTTGCCGCAGATGGCGCAACCGAGATCAACGTCGGTCCCGACGGTATTTTGGGAACGGCAGACGATGCGGCAGGCGGCATAATCACCGGCGCGGGCGGAGCGTATCTCTTTAGCGGTTTGCCCCAGGGCGATTACATTGCGCGCGTTACACCGCCTGCGGGATACCTCAGCGCCATCGACTCGTTCGACGCCGCCGATTCTACCGACCCCGATGTAAATGCGGACAATAACGATAATGGTATCGGCACAGGTTCGGGCGCGGTTTCGAGCGCGGCGATCACGCTCACGCCGGGGAGCGCCGGCGCGGCATCGAACAACACAGTCACACAGAATAACGGAACCACTTCGAATCCCACACTCGATTTTGGTTTCATTCAACAAGCCAGCCCCGGCGGCTTTGCCAAAACACTGCTTTCGAGCAACCAGGCATTTACGATCGACCCGGATGTCGCCATCGGCGAGATCGTTACCTACCGGGTTCAGATCACCATTCCGACCGGAACTTTTAACAACGCGCAGTTGGTGGATACCATGGAGCGCGGTCTTTCGTTCATCGATTGCGCGGCGATCAGCGCCGGAACGTTGACCACTTCCATCGCGGGAGGTTTTGCCGCCATCTGCGCCAACCCAACTGTGGATGATGCCGGCGGTGGAACGCCGGTGGATGTGGGACGACGCGTCACCTTTAATTTTGGCTTGCTCACCAACCCCGGCGCTCCACAAACCCTGACGATCGACTATCGCGCCGTGATTCTCGATAGCGCGGCGAACGTCTCCGGCGTCGATCTGGACAACAGCGCGGTCTGGAGTTCGGATGCCGGCATAGTGGGTCCGCGCGCAACGACGGTGACCATCGTGGAACCGGATGTGTCGATCCTGAAAACGTCCAGTTCGTCCACTGTGTCTGTTGGTTCTGTGGTCACCCTGACGTTGACGATCAACCATACCGCGGCGAGCGAAACAGACGCGTACGACCTTGTCGTCTCCGATCCGTTGCCGGTGGAACTAGATATGGTTCTCGGCTCATTGGACTGCAACGCCGGCGCTCAACCTGCGGATGTGGGCGGGTGTTTGTACAACGCCGGCACGCGGACGATCTCTGCCGCGTGGAGCAACTTCCAATTGGGCGGCGGCGATGGGCGCATCACGTTCGATGTGACTGTGTTGTCGGCGCCTGCCACGAATGTAGGCAGTGTGGCATGGACGAGTCTGCCGGGCGTTCCGCCCAGCCCGGTGGGCAATCCGCCGGGGCAACAGAACAACAATATATTTTCGACTGAACGCGATTACGACCCCGGCGATCCGATCGATGTCTACGGCGTAAGTTCAACGCTGGTGCTGGGCGCGCCGGGCACCGGTTCATCGAATGCCATCCGGGCAGATATTCCCGCGACCGGCTTTGCCCCGAACGCGGTCACCGACTTGAGCAATGTGCCGCGCGAGTCGTATTCCGAGTTTGCCAACGATATCTGGCTGGAGATCCCCTCGCTCGGCGTGAAGATGAACATCGTCGGTGTGCCGCTCCGCAATGGGGGGTGGAATGTCGCCTGGTTGGGTAAACAGGCTGGGTGGCTGGAAGGAAGCGCTTTCCCAACCTTGCAGGGAAACAGTGTGTTGACCGGTCACGCGGTGTTGGCGAGCGGCTTGCCGGGTCCGTTTGTAAATTTGGGCAAGTTGAAGTATGGCGACCAGGTCGTCGTCCATGCCAATGGGCAGAAATACATTTATGAAATTCGCGCGAACCGCGAAGTCAGCCCGAAGGATTCGTCGGTGTTCAAGCACGAGGAACAAACATGGTTGACGCTGGTCACCTGCAAAGATTTCGACGAGAAGACGAATACGTATTTGAAGCGCGTTGTTGCGCGCGCCGTGCTGGTGAAAGTGGAGGCGGAAAAGTAATCGCTTGCAGGTATGAGAGAAACAAACTCGCCAGCGAAACCGATCTTTCGTTGGCGAGTTTGTTTTTTTGGATGCTTTCGTTATTCACTTTGAAATTTGCGGAGATTGGCGTAGAGTAGCGGGCAAAAAACCCATGGCGCGTAAGTCTTGGTTAACTCCGTTTGATGCGAAGTGTCAATACGCTCCCGAACATTGCCATTCTGCCTCGGGCGTGTAAGCGCAGGTGTTCATGCCAGGACCGAGATAGTGGAAGGAAAAAATGAAACTATCGCCGGTGGAACTGTACGAAAAATCCAACCCATCAATTTTCTTCGGCGTTTCAGGGATGTAGTCCGGCGCGAGTTCGTCAAGCGTGGCTGGGTAGACGCCATGGTCTGTTTTGTATTCCTCCAGCGCGGCAATGACCGGCTCGCTGAGCGCGTAGCCGCGTTCGGCGGAGTCTCCCACGCCCGGAGGTTCCTCGGTGGGTAGGATGGCGTTGCAGGCGATGGTGAAGACGACGACGGCAATTAATAAAAGGGGGCGAAGAAGTTTTATGTTTTTCTCCGATTGGCGGATTTCCGCTCTGTATTTTTTGCCGATGATACCTTAAAACCTCCCAACGAAGTCAGGAGGGTATTGGATTTTGCAGAGTTGAAGGAGACTTAATGCTTGCGCTCTAACACGATCACAGGGATGACGCGCTTCGTTTTCTGGCGATACTCATTAAAGGCGGGCATCATTTCAGCCATTTTGTTGTAGAGTCGCGTCCGTTCGGGTTCGTCGCTCATCACTTTCGCCTCGGCTTGAAACTTCTCCGTCCCCGCCTCCACAGTGACCGAGGGATTCGCGACCAGGTTGTAATACCAGTCTGGATTCGTCGGCGCGCCGCCCATGGATGCGATCACCACATAGCGGTCACCATCTTTCACGTATGCCGCCGGGTTGATACGCGGCTTTTGACTCTTTGCCCCAATTGTGTGTAAGAGAAGCAAAGTTTTCCCTTCAAAATGTCCCCCAACTTTACCTCGATTGCTTCGAAATTCGTCAATGACCTTCTGATTCCAATTGTTCGGACTCACATTTGCACCTCGTAAAGTAGATTTATACGTTTGACGAAGCGCGGGTTATGATTTTTACCGTTGGCTGTGTATGAGTTGTGTCAGAGATTATTTCATTTTGTTTCAACCCTTATTCTGCAATCCTACAAACTAAAACTACCGCTATAATAGCCCTTGCAATCACAAATCCAAAATCGTAAATCTAAAATCGTAAATCCAAAATCCTATGTCCTCCCTCATCGAATGTATCCCCAACTTTTCCGAAGCGCGGCGACCTGAAATCATTGACCAGATCGTCGCCGCCATCCAAGCGGTCAGCGAGGTAAAACTCCTCGACCGTTCTTCCGACCTCGACCACAACCGCACGGTGTTGACCTTTGCAGGCTCGCCCGCAGGCGTGGAAGAAGCCGCGTTCCGCGCCATCAAGACCGCCGCTGAACTCATTGACCTCGACGCGCACACGGGCGAGCATCCGCGCATCGGCGCGACGGATGTCTGTCCGTTCGTTCCGCTCAGTGGCGCGACGATGGACGAGTGCGTTGCGATCGCGCAGAGGCTTGGTCAACGCGTCGCGGGCGAACTCAGCCTCCCCGTCTATTTATATGAAGCGGCGGCAACGCGTCCCGAACGCGCGAATCTCGAAAACATCCGCAAGGGGCAATACGAAGGACTCAAGACCGAAATCGAGTCCGATCCGAATCGCAAGCCCGATTATGGTCCGAGCAAACTTCCGAAGGCGGGAGCAACGGTCATCGGCGCGCGCGCTCCGCTGATTGCGTTCAACGTCTATCTCGCCACCGATGATGTGAGCATCGCGAAAAAAATTGCGAAGGCGGTGCGTCATTCATCGGGCGGGCTTCGTTATGTGAAAGGTCTCGGCTTGCTCGTGGATGGTCGCGCGCAAGTCTCGATGAACCTCACCAACTTTCACGAAACGCCCATCGCGCGCGTAGTCGAGTTCATTCGACGCGAGGCGCAGCGATACGGCGTCAACATTCATCACTGCGAACTCGTCGGATTGATTCCGCATGAGGCGTTGGTGGATGCGGCGGTCTGGTACACACAGTTGGATTCATTCTCCCCCGAACAGATTCTCGAATCTCGACTCTTTACCTCATCCTCCGCCGCCGCTTCTCTCCCACCTCAGCCTGCTTCATTTTTAGACGAGTTAGCGTCCGCCTTACCCGCGCCTGGAGGCGGCTCTGCCGCCGCGTATGCTGGCGCAATGGGAGCCGCGCTGGTCGCGATGGTTTCGGGTCTCACCATCGGAAGAAAAAAATACGCCGAGGTCGAAGCCGAGATGCAAGCCGTGCGCGTGATGGCTGAAAAACTCCGCGCCGAAATGACCCAAGCCGTGGATGACGATGCCGCGTCGTTCGAGGCGGTCATTGGTGCATTCAAATTACCGAAAGAGACGGAAGAACAACAAAAAGTCCGCACCGCCGCGATCCAACGCGCCACGTTGAACGCCGCGCATATCCCTCTTCATTCAGCGGAACGATCCGTCAAGATCATGGAACTCGCGATCAAATGCGCCGAGCATGGCAACCTCAACGCCATCAGCGACGCGTTATCTGGTTTTGCCATGTCGCGCGCATCGCTCACCGCCGCCGCCTACAATGTGCGGATCAACATCCATTCATTGCCAGATAAATCCGCTGGGGATGGATACTTGAGCGAACTCACCGAACTCGAAAAACAAGCAGACACCCTTGAATCGAAAATCCGCAAAGTGATGAAGGAGCGGGGTGGGATTTAGTTAGTGACGTTACGCAAGCAAAGCCGATTCGGCTTCCGTAGCGCGACATTCATGTCGCCCTTTCTCATGAATAACATCAAAATCGAAATACATCTCGCGTCATAGCATCTATTGCGTAACAACAGAATAGCTACAAAACAATCTATAATCGTTTTACCCCTTCGGGGTTTCTATAGTCCGCATGAGAATTATTTCCAGTTTTCTTTTTTTGATATTCCTCGTATCTTGTTCATCGACTCAAACGGTTGTGCCAGTGGTTAGCGCAACATCAATTATTCAACCTTCTCTCGAACCAACGTCCACTTCTATTCCTCCCACGCGAACAGCAACAGCGCTTCCAACGTCAACACAGACAGCGACTCCAATTCCCTGCGATCCTCTCACAGCAGATTTCTGCATCACCAACGGACACTTTCTCCTCCAGCGACCGATCCACCCTCCTGCGAATGATTCGGTGGAGAGAACGTATCCGTTCGCGTCGACAGGCAACGGGACGCGCGACCCGCATCGCGGCGTGGAGTTTATCAACGAGTTGGGGACTCCCGTCCATGCGGCGGGGGAGGGGGTTGTCGTCTTCGCAGGTCCAGATGAGGTAGCAATATATTCCCCTTGGACAATTTTTTACGGCAACCTTGTTGTGATTCAACACGATGATGAATTATTCACCTTGTATGCTCACCTGTCCGAAATTGATGTTGCAATAGGTGATCGTGTTGAAGCGGGTGATAAGATCGGCGAAGTGGGGCGCAGTGGTGTAGCGATTGGAAGTCATCTCCATTTTGAAGTCCGCCTAGGGGATGTGGAGGATTATTTTTCGATGGTCAACCCTGAATTGTGGTTACTGCCGAGCGAACCTGATCTCGGCGCGTTGGCGATTTCGATTCAGGATGCGAATTCAACGTTACAAAAAGCGGATATCACTCTCCAGCAGGTTTCTCCCTCGGGCGAAATTCTTGGTTTGATCTACCTTGAAACGTATGATTCAACATTGGCGTTAGGCGAGGAGAATATAGGGATCAACGACCTGTCTGCTGGGCGTTATCGTATTACGTTCATGTATCACGGCGGCCTTTATGAAAGACGAGTTGAAGTACAATCGGGAAAACTTACGCAGGTTGTGATTGTCGTGAAATAAAATTATTGCACATGTCATTCTGAGCCGCAAAGCGGCGAAGAATCTCCTCGCGGCATTGGAGACCCTTCGCCTAACGGCTCAGGGTGACATCAATTGGAGAATAACTATGGGACTCAAACCCGACCACTGGATTCGCAAGATGGCAAAGGAACAACGTATGATCGAACCGTTTGTTGACAAGCAGGTTCGGCAGGGAGTGATCTCCTACGGCGTTTCGTCGTACGGATACGACATTCGTGTGGCGGATGAATTCATGATCTTCACGAACGTCCACTCGGCGATTGTTGATCCGAAGAACTTCGACCCAAAGTCCATGTTCGAGTTCAAAGGCGACGTATGCGTCATCCCGCCGAATTCGTTCGCATTGGCACGAACCATCGAATATTTTCGCATTCCACGCAAAGTGTTGACCATCTGTTTGGGCAAATCCACGTATGCGCGGTGCGGGTTGATCGTCAACGTCACGCCGTTTGAGCCAGAGTGGGAAGGCTACGTCACGCTCGAGATCTCGAACACGACTCCGCTCCCTGCGAAGATCTATGCCAACGAGGGCTTGGCGCAAGTCTTGTTTTTTGAGGCGGACGAGGAGTGTGAAGTTTCGTATGCAGACAAGAAGGGGAAGTATCAAGGACAGAAGACGATTGTCCTGCCGAAGTTGTAATAGATGCGATACGCCGCCCCGCAGGTTTTTTTGTATAACATGGCTCAGTCAACCAAACCTGCGGGACGTTCTGAGTAAGGTGCAGTTATAACTTGACGGGCTGAGGAGAAATCCTCAGCCCGTTTTGATTAGTGCGCGCCTTCTCGTTTTGCGTCTTCTATCGCCTTGTCGGTGTTGACGAAGGGCAGGATTGCCAAGCCGACCACGAAGAAGAAGATCAACGCAAGGATGGCGATTCGCAAGTTGCCAAAGATTGTCACTGCGACGCCGAAGACCAACGTCCCTAGCCAGGATGTGCCGCGTTCGCTGATCTCGTAGATCGAGAAAAATTCCGCTTCTTTGTTCTTGGGAATCATCTGGGCGAACAAACTTCGGCTGATCGCCTGTGAGCCGCCGAGGACAAGCGCGATGATGGCTCCCAGAATCATGAACTCTGTTGCGCGCGAGTCGCCTTTCATGCCGCTGTACGCGTAGATCACTACTCCTGCCCAAATCACAAGGCTGACGATAATGGCGCGCTTGGCTCCGATCCAATTGGCGAGTTTGCCCCAGAACAACGCCCCGAAAAATGCCACGAATTGAATCAACAATATGACAGAGATCAGGGTCGTTTGTCCCAACTCGAGTCCGCCGCGGATCAGAGGCGCGTCGGCAAAGACAGCCGCGACGGCGATCACGGTTTGGATACCGTCGTTATAGATCAAATACGATGTCAGGAATTTGGATGTTTCAGGTGTGGTGCGATACTTGTTACGCAGGAAGCGAACTAACAGGATGATGGGACCAAACAGGGGAACAAAGACCGGCAGAAGCGCAAGGTCCGCATCCAATTGTCCACTGCCGATCAGTTGCGTGATAAAAGGCGTAATCAAGGGCGCCCATATCAATATGAGGAGAGGGGAGAGCAGATAGAAGGCAATGGATTTTGCCGGCACATCCATTGTTTTAGAGAGTTGCTTGAAGGCGACGGTTAATAAATTTTCGCCAGGCGGAATTTCATGGGCGGCATGGCGCGAACGCAACCTTCTCCACGTCACGGTGGAAAAAGCGAGCCACCAAATTCCCGCCGAGGCGAGGTTGATGCGGACCGACATGCTTTCTGAAATCCCGAAACTCTCATGAAGCAGATACAACACCAAGTTGAGGGCGAGCAAGACAAATCCGCCAATGTATCCCAAAGCAAACCCATAAGATGAGACCCGGTCGCGTTCCTCCTCGCTGGCAATATCCGGCAGATATGCGTTGTAGAAAACCAGCGCCGCGCCAAAGGAGAGGTTAGCAATGATAAACAGGATCGGACCGAGAGTCCACGTGTCGAGGGTCACAAAGAACATGCCAATTGTCGCCAATGCGCCAATCGTTGCGAAAAGTTGAAGCATTTGCTTGCGGCGATGAGAGTAATCGGCAATGGCGCCCAAAATGGGTAGAAAGCCCGCCTGAAATACAACAGAAAGCGATATGGCAAAAGCGATGACCGCTTCGGGCGCAACTGGAAGGCCGAGGAATTTAACGACCAACGGTTGTCCGCTTGCCTCGGTCCAGGCCGCGCCGGTTCTTGCAAGAAATTCAGATTCCGCAACTGCCGTGGCAAGCCCTCTAACGTACGGTCCCAGAAAAACCGAACCAATCGTGGTGCTGAACGCCGAGTTTGCCCAGTCGTACATTGCCCAGCCAAAAATTTCGCGCCGATCATTTATCGTGGATTGTGCTGTTGTCATTGCGTCCTCCCGGTTTTGAGGTGAGTGTCGTATATCTAAACCCCGTGTAACCTAATCAAGTTGCGAAATATCTTGCTTGTGATAGAATCACCCTAATCGCAATGAGGGAATGGGTTGAAATTCATCTCTTAAATCCCTTGCGTATATCAAACCCTTCATATATAATCAAGTTTTGCTATCCCGCTCATCGCGCGGGATGGCTTCGTGTGTTTACTAACTCTTGAACGCATCCCAAATTTGAATTGCATCTGTTACCCGGCAAGCACTAAATTCAGGGATGAGAGTGGGTACTTCGTAACGGCGCACAGACATATAGCCAGGAGCGAACCAAATGTCTTCCACTTTGCCTCGTAAAACCTACGCCCGTATCCCTGTCAACATCAAACTCCCCAACCTCATCGAAGTCCAATTGGATTCATTCGAACGCCTCAAAAAAGAGGGACTGGGCGACCTCTTCCATGAGGTGTCGCCGATTGAATCGTATAACAAAGGGATGAAGCTGTTTTTTCCCGGTCGGGGACCTGAAGCCAAACAATGGGGCTTAAAATATTGGTTTGGCGATCCCAAACACACCATCGAAGAGTGTGTGGAGCGCGACCTGACCTACGCAAGCCCATTATACGTTTCGGTCTTACTGGCAGGCGCCGATGTGCCTGAGCCGATTAAGCAGGATATCTTTCTTGGCGATTTCCCCGAGATGACCGACAAAGGCACGTTCATTATTAACGGGACGGAACGCGTGGTCGTTTCGCAGTTGATCCGCTCCCCGGGCGTATACTTCGAAGCCCCCACGGATCGCGCGACGGGTCGCCTGCTCGCCATGTCCAAGTTGATTCCAGACCGCGGCGCGTGGATGGAGTTCGAAACCCGAAAATCCGATTACATCATCCTGAAGTTCAACCGCAAACGCACGGTGCCGATTACGGTGTTCCTGCGCGCATTAGCGGCGGTCGATGATGGGATAAAAGATTCGCCGCTCAAACTTGGAACAGATGAAGAGTTGTTGTCGCTATTTCAAGATGTGGACAATAATCCGGAACGTCTATTCCTGCCCTCTACTTTAAAACAGGAACCTGAATGGGACCTTTCCGGCGGACTGACCATCGCCGAAGCGGCGCTCATTGAGTTCTTCAAGAAAATGCGCCCTGGCGATCCTGCCACGCTGGACAATGCCCGGCAGTTCCTCGAGGAGCAGCTATTCGACCAGAGGCATTATGACCTTGAGCGCGTTGGTCGCTATAAATTGAATCAGAAACTCGATCTCAACGTCCCGATTCCGCACCGCACAGTCACCAAGAACGATGTGATTCGGCTCATCCGACGGATGATCCAGATCAATAATGGCGTCGAGCCTGCGGATGACATCGACCACCTCGGTAACCGCCGCGTGAAGACGGTGGGTGAGTTGATCCAAAACAAGCTCCGCATCGGGCTCCGACGTATGGAGCGCGTGATTAAAGAGCGCATGTCCATTCGTGATCAGGAGCAATTATCGCCGGTGACGCTGGTCAATATCCGCCCGGTCGTTGCCGCTCTGCGTGAATTCTTCGGCTCGTCACAGCTTTCTCAGTTTATGGATCAAACCAACCCGCTTGCCGAGTTGCGCCACAAACGCACTCTTTCTGCCTTGGGACCTGGCGGCTTGCGGCGCGAACGCGCTGGTTTCGATGTGCGCGATGTGCATCACTCGCACTATGGCCGCATCTGTCCGATCGAGACGCCTGAGGGTCCAAACATCGGTTTGATCGGCCGCCTTGCGTCGTTTGCGCGGGTGAACGAGTATGGCTTCATTGAAACCCCGTATCGCAAAGTCTTCCGAGTTATGGAAGCGGACGATGAGCGCCTTGAGGGTCGCACCTTGCGCGAAAAAATTGTCGACCCGAAATCGGAAGAAGTGTTGTTCGAGGCTGGCGAAACCATAGATTCGAAGATGTTGAAGAAGATTTCCAGGCTGGCTCAGCCGGTGGAGATTGTTCCATATGTGTCAGACCAGTTTGATTATCTTTCTGCCGATGCGGAAGACAAATATGTGATTGCCCAGGCGAATGCGCCACTTACAGAGAAAAAAGAATATGTGCGTGAGCGCGTATCCTGCCGATATCACTCCGGTTTTATTTTCTCAGTGCCCGAATCGGTTGATTACATGGATGTTGCGCCCCATCAGGTGGTCGGAATCAGCGCCGCGCTGATTCCGTTTCTTGAGCACGACGACGCCAACCGCGCGTTGATGGGGTCCAATATGCAGGCGCAGGCTGTGCCGCTGGTGCGCCCGGAGGTCCCGCTTGTTTCGACGGGCATGGAATATCACGCCGCGTTGGATTCGGGTCAGGTGGTGGTGGCAGAGGCTGACGGTGAAGTAACGTCGGTAACCGGAAACACAATCACCGTCCGCGAACGAGGCGGAAGTAATCACACGTATCAACTCCGCAAGTATCAACGATCCAATCAATCCACGTGCATTGACCAGCGCCCGGCTGTCGTCAAAGGACAGAAGATCAAGAAGGGCGATATCATCGCTGATTCTTCGTCTACAGAAAGCGGTCAGTTGGCGCTAGGGCAAAATGTGGTGATCGCTTTCCTTTCATGGGAGGGCGGGAATTTTGAAGATGCGATCTTGATCTCTGAACGACTTGTGCAGGAAGACCGCTTCACGTCGGTGCATATTGAAAAATATGAGGTGGAAGCGCGCGATACGAAGCTAGGACCCGAGGAGATTACCCGCGATATCCCGAATGTCGGTGAGGATGCGATCAAAGATTTAGACGAGAACGGCATCATCCGCATTGGCGCGGAAGTCGGTCCAAACGATATTCTCGTTGGCAAGATCACGCCGAAGGGTGAAAAAGAATTAACCCCGGAGGAGCGGTTGTTGCGAGCGATCTTCGGTGAAAAGTCGCGCGATGTGAAAGACACATCTCTGCGCATGCCGCACGGTGAACGCGGCAAAGTGGTGGATGTGAAAGTGTTCACGCGCGAAGAAAATTCCGATCTATCAGCGGGCGTGGATATGATGGTGCGTGTTTCGGTCGCGCAACGCCGCAAGTTAACCGCGGGTGATAAGATGGCTGGACGACATGGGAATAAAGGTGTCGTCTCGAAAGTAGTGCCTGTGGAGGACATGCCTTTCCTCGAAGACGGCACTCCGGTGGATTTAATTTTGAATCCGCTGGGTGTTCCCGGGCGTATGAACATCGGCCAGGTTTTGGAAGTTCATCTGGGCTGGGCGGCAAAGCGGTTGGGGTATCGCGCGGTCACACCGGTGTTCGACGGCGCATCTGAAGAGGAGATCGAAGCCGAACTCGCCCGCGCCTGGATTATTGATGAAGCTTGGAAGGAAGTGGGAGTGAAAGCGTGGGAATGGATCAAGGAGCAGGAGTATGATCCTGAGTCGATTCAGGACGATGATGAAGTACGGCGCCTCTACCTTGAAGAGTGGCTGAGTAAGCGCAAGTATGATGCCTACGATCTGAACGATGTGGATTATGCTCGCCTTGCCACAGCAACCGAATGGTTACGTGACCGGGATTACGACCCCGATACTATTTTTTATCCGGACGAGATCAACCCGAAAGATCGGACGGAATACAATGATGCGGCAGTGAACGCCTGCTTACGCTTGTGGATCGAAGCCCAGGGTCATGCTGGGCGAGTGGCTGAGGCGCGCTTGATGGACGTTGCTCAGGAGATCGTTAATTCCACGGGGCAGCCGCTGCCGATCCTTGGCAAGCAAACCCTTCGTGATGGTAAAACCGGTATCCCGTATGATCAGCCCGTAACCGTAGGCGTGATGACGGTATTGAAATTACACCACCTTGTTGAAGATAAGGTTCACGCGCGTTCTACCGGTCCATATAGTTTGGTAACGCAACAGCCCCTGGGCGGTAAAGCGCAGTTCGGTGGTCAACGTTTCGGTGAAATGGAAGTGTGGGCGCTTGAAGCGTATGGCGCGGCATATACATTGCAAGAAATGCTGACGGTCAAGTCTGATGATGTGCAGGGACGCGTCAATACATATGAAGCGATCGTCAAGGGCGAGCCGATCGAAGAGCCAAGCATCCCCGCGTCGTTCAGGGTGCTGGTCAAAGAGTTGCAATCGCTGGGGTTGGCAGTGGAAGCTGTTAGCGAAGGCGGTGATGTTGTCAAGTTTGGAAAAGATGAGGAGAAACAGCATCCGCCTCGCATGGATACCGGCTTGCTGGGCATTGGAGACAACTTAACAGCGAAGCGAAAATCTTGACGATTATATTAATAGCGTGATAAAATCTCGCTCCGTTGCCAATTGAAAAAGGCGGCATTACCCCCGCTTGCATGGCATTACCTTGTGAGGCCATCACAGATCGACTTGATGGCCTCATTTTGTGCAAAAAAACTTTGTGAATAATTTTATTATCGGAGGCTGATCGTGCCGACAATCAATCAAATGGTCCGCAAGGGCCGCAAGAGCAAGAAGGCGAAAAGCAAGGCGCCGGCTTTTCAATTCACCTTGAACACTTATAAACAGCGGCGCATCCGCCAGGATAAAGGAGCGCCGCAAAAGCGCGGTGTATGTACGGTCGTTCGTACTATGACGCCGAAGAAGCCGAACTCCGCGCTGCGCAAGATTGCGCGTGTGCGTCTCACAAATGGCTTGGAAGTGACTGCCTATATCCCCGGTGAAGGTCACCAGTTGCAGGAGCACTCCGTGGTTCTTGTCCGCGGAGGTCGTGTAAAGGACTTGCCCGGCGTTCGCTATCACATTGTGCGCGGCTCGCTGGATACGACCGGTGTTGCTAATCGCAAACAGGCGCGTTCCAAGTATGGCGCGAAGCGTCCGAAGTAAACTGATGGAGTAATGACAGATGCGTAGAGCAAAACCTGAAAAACGGGAGATTCTCCCTGATATCCGTTACAACAGCGTCCATGTGCAGACGATGGTTCAACACGTCTTGAAACGCGGTAAAAAGAGCACTGCCATTGGCCTGATCTATGGCGCGATGGATTTGATCAAAGAGCGCACCGAGAAGAATCCAATGGACGTTTTCGACGGCGCTCTTAAAAATGTTTCGCCCGCCATGGAAGTCCGCCCTCGGCGCGTGGGCGGGGCGACATATCAAGTGCCGATGGAAGTTTCGACGGACCGTCGCACCACGCTGGCAATCCGCTGGATTCTGACCGCGGCGCGCGAGCGTTCCGGCAAATCTTTCCCGGACAAACTTGCCGGTGAATTGATCGACGCATTCAACGAAACCGGCGCGGCGATCCGCAAGCGAGACGAAACCCACAAGATGGCGGAAGCTAACCGCGCATTTTCACATTATCGTATTTGAGTGTTTTTGAAATCCTAACAAAAGGTGTTTAACTAAGAATGGCTCGCGAGTATCCGCTTGAGAAATATCGAAATATAGGGATCATTGCCCACATTGACGCCGGGAAAACAACCACGACCGAGCGGATCATGTTCTATACCGGCAAGACTCACCGAATTGGTTCCGTTGACGATGGAACCACGGTGACCGACTGGATGGTGCAGGAACGCGAACGCGGAATTACGATCGTGTCTGCGGCCGTTTCTGCTGAATGGAAAGGCTATCAGTTCAACTTGATCGATACGCCGGGACATATTGACTTCACCGCTGAAGTTCAGCGTTCACTACGCGTCTTGGACGGGGGGGTGGTGGTCTTCGATGCGGTACAAGGCGTCGAGCCCCAAAGTGAAACCGTTTGGCGTCAGGCAGACCGCTACAGCGTGCCGCGGATCTGTTTCGTTAATAAGATGGATCGTGTCGGGGCTTCATATGAGCGCACCATTGACACCATCATTGATCGTCTTGGCGCCAACCCCATCGCAATGCAGATCCCTATCGGATTTGAGGCGACATTCAAAGGCGCCATTGATCTTCTTTCGATGCAAGCAGTCATTTGGGAAGACGATCTCGGTAAAGAGCCAAAAATAACGGATATTCCGGCGGAAATGCAAAAAGACGCCGAGCAAGCCCGCGCAAAAATGGTGGAGAAGATCGCGGAACTCGACGATGAACTGACAATGAAATACCTTGAAGGTCAGGAAATCAGCATTGATGAACTCAAAGCCGCCTTGCGTAAAGGCGTGCTTGCCGTCAAAGCCGCGCCTGTTTTCTGCGGTTCTTCATTAAAGAATAAAGGCGTTCAGGTTCTACTGGATGCCGTAGTTGATTATCTTCCCTCCCCGGCTGATAAGCCGATCGTAACCGTATCGGTTCCCGATGAACCGGAAAACACTTTTGAGATACCCGCGCAGGATGGTAGCCCGTTGAGCGCGCTGGTATTCAAGATCGTTACCGATCCCTATGTGGGGCGCTTGGCTTATGTTCGTGTGTACTCCGGCGTTGTCAGCCAGGGGCAAACTGTTCAAAACACAACCAAGCGAGGCAAGAAAGAACGGATCGGTCGTTTGATCCGTATGCACGCCGATCGCCGCGAAGATGTGACCGAAATCCGCGCTGGGGATATTGGCGCAGTTCTAGGCTTCAAAGAAAGCTTTACCGGCGATACGCTGTGCGACACGAAAGCCCTCGTTCTTGAAACCATCTCCTTCCCTGAGCCGGTGATTTCGATTGCTGTCGAGCCGAAAAGTTCCTCCGATCAAGAAAAAATGGGAGAAGCTCTTCGTAAACTGGCGGAAGAAGACCCAACACTCCACGTAAATTCGGATGAAGATTCCGGCCAGACTATTCTGCGCGGCATGGGCGAGTTGCATCTCGATATTATTGTAGACCGCCTCCTCCGCGAGTTTAGAGTTCAGGCAAATGTCGGCGCGCCCCGCGTGGCGTTCCGCGAGTCCATCACCAAAGTCGTCAAGGAAGTGGATTACAAATACGCGAAGCAATCCGGTGGTAAAGGTCAATACGGGCATGTCGTATTTTCCCTTGAGCCGGGTGAGCGTGGCAGCGGAATTGTCTTTGAAAATAAGATCGTTGGCGGCGCTATTCCGAAAGAATACATTAACCCGATTGAAAAAGGAATCAAAGAAGCGGCGGATGGCGGCGTGCTTGCCGGTTATCCCGTTGTAGACATCAAAGTGACGTTGTTCGACGGTTCCTTCCACGAAGTCGACTCAAGCGAAATGGCGTTCAAGATGGCGGCGATTTTGGGTTTCAAAGAAGGCGTGCAAAGAGGCAATGCGATTTTGCTCGAGCCGATGATGAAGGTTGAAGTTGTCGTGCCGGAAGAATACCTTGGCGATGTGATGGGACAGATTAACAGCCGCCGAGGGATGATCCAAGGCATGGAAGTCCGTTTGGGCAATGCGCAAGCGGTGCGCGCTATGGTCCCGTTGGCTGAAATGTTCGGCTATGCCACACAACTCCGTTCTGCCACCCAGGGGCGTGGTGTGTTCAATATGGAATTCGATCACTATGCGCCGGTTGCAAAATCGGTCGCGGAAGAAATTTTGAAAGCTTAACTCGTTTTTATATCAAGGAGACTCTTATGGCGAAGGAAAAATACGATCGGAGTAAACCGCATCTGAACGTGGGGACGATGGGGCACATCGACCACGGGAAGACGACATTGACGGCGGCGATCACCA
>WBZR01000512.1_pt1 | contig 61631 bp, 53 predicted proteins | sample 5204231 | NCBI WGS metagenome assembly WBZR01 (sample SAMN12412403, study PRJNA552823) | activated sludge metagenome | isolation source: activated sludge from anammox sidestream of wastewater treatment plant... | place: USA: Virginia | collected 2017-08 | reverse complement strand
TTAAAACAATCTTTTTTAGCTATCAGCTTCCTTAAAAGGTATCCCAAAAAACAAAACTCTAACAAATCACTTGAGAAACTAAAAATCAAGAAGCCGCATCAAATTTGCTTTTGATACGGCCCCTTTTTAATATGGTGATCTTATATTAATTCCTGATCGCTTTTTCCATTTGCATACTGCGGGAGCCTTTTACCAGAAAAGTACAGTTTTGAAAATTTTGTTCTTTAATCCATTCGCCGGCATTTGCAGAATCTGCGAACCAGTTATAATTCGAACTGATCGCTTCGAAATTAGCGCCTACAAGTATCACATTTTTCCACCCGGTTCTTTTTATTAATTCCAGAAGTGATTTGTGTTCTTTGATACTATCGTTTCCTAATTCAGCCATGGAACCTAATACCAGTATTTTATTGGGGGCATGCATTTTGGAAAAGTTATCGATCGCCTGCTTCATGCTGGATGGATTGGCATTATACGCATCCAGGATAATATCATTAGTACCTATCCTGATCCATTGAGAACGGTTATTGGAAGGAATATAGTTCCCTATAGTATTCTTTATTTTTTCATCCGTGACTTTAAAATATTTACCTGCAGCCACTGCAGCCAGAACATTCGGTAAGTTGTACCCGCCCACAAGATGAGTTTGTATTTCAGTTATTGTAGTCCCTTTTTTAAATTTTACCTGTAAAAACGGATCGCTGGCGATGATGTCTCCTACAATCTCCGAATCATGAGTTCCGTAAGTATTGATCACAGCAATACCCTTGCTCATTTCCCGGAGATAATCATAATCCCACATTACAAAAGCAGTTCCGCTGTTTGCTTTCAGATAGTCATAAAGTTCTCCTTTTCCTTTTCGTACGCCCTCTTCGCTGCCAAAGCCTTCAAGATGTGCTTTGCCGCAATTGGTAATGAGTCCATGAGTGGGCAGGACGATCCTGCAATAAGAAGCAATCTCTCCGATATGATTAGCGCCCATCTCCACGATCGCCACTTCTGCATCGGATCTTATTTTCAATAGGGTCAATGGAATGCCGATATGATTGTTCAGGTTTCCTTCGGTAGTGTATGTTTTGTATGTTGTTGACAGGACAGCATGGATGAGTTCCTTGGTTGTTGTTTTACCATTGCTGCCGGTGATCGCAAAGAAGGGAATGGAGAATTGCAGCCGGTGATGTTTTGCCAGTTGCTGCAAAGATGTAAGAACGTTTTCGACCAGCATAGTTTTACCCGGGATTTCAAATTCTTTTTCATCAATGACTGCATAAGCTGCACCGGAATCTATTGCCTGTTTTGCAAATTTGTTTCCGTTGAAATTGTCTCCTTTTAATGCAAAAAAAATATCACCGGGTCTCAGTTTCCTTGAGTCGGTTTGAATGGAGGGGTTTTGTAGATATATTTTATAGAGTTCTTCAATCCGCATACACAAATTTAAGAGTCATAAGCAAGAAAAAACCCCGGCATTTCTGTCGGGGCTTATGGAATTTATAAAAGCAATATTTTATCTTTTTTGTCTTTGTTTTTTCCAGTAGTTCCCTGTTTTAAAGGAATTTCCTTCGGGGCTTCCCATACGGTCCATAGCACAACGAAAACCTAAAGTACTTAATGATTGATCTTCTTCTAAGAATCGGCGGGTGCCGGGGCTTAACCAGTAGGGCATGTCTGCCCAGCTGCCTCCTTTGTACACTCTTGATTTATCGCTGATCAGTGTAGTAGTTCCGTAGCCGTAAGAAGACTGGGATAAACTGTCACCGTCAAGATAATTGATCACATTACCACGCTGATAGTTTCTGCGGCTGGCACTTTCTTTATCTGTTACATCAACTTTAACCACTTTACCAAGACTGTCAATTTTAGCTTCACCGGTTGAAGGGTCAATGTATAATTTCTGGAACTTATTACCACGGTAGGAAGCGATATCATCAACGTCAAGTGAAGAAAGAGGGCGATATACATCGGCAACCCATTCGCTCACGTTACCAGCCATATTATAAAGGCCATAAGCGTTCGGAAAATAAGATTTTACCGGAGCAGTGTAGAAAGCACGGTCATTCAAACCACCGGCAACACCGGCAACGTCTCCGTTTCCACGTTTAAAGTTTGCCAGGAATTCACCCTGCCAGCTTCCGTGTTTTGTTTCACGAAGTCCATTTACATTTTGAGCCCAGGGATACACCTGTTTGTTCATCAACAGTTCCTCGCCACGTTTACTGTCTTTCTTGCTTGGCCTTGGGTTTTGAGCAATATAACCGTAGGCGGCATATTCCCATTCATCCTCACGGGGGAGCCGGTAAGCAGGAAGCAGAAGTCCATCTTCCATTGTAACCTGTGTTCTCGGTTGGCCCTGGGATGTCTTCAGCGGATTCTTTTTAGAAGTGGCTGTTTTGCCGGGAGCAGCTGAATAAAGGCCTAATAAATATGATTCGGTGGTAAAATTATTTTCCTGTTGCTGACTTTGCAGAGTTTGTTTGTTGATATATCCTTTCTGCATCAGGATACCCTCATTTACCCTGTCTCCCCTCCAAAGGCAAAAATCATGAGCTTGCCTCCAGGTTATTCCTACAACCGGGTAGTCATTGAAGCCCGGGTGGCGGAAATAATACTCAACAAACGGTTCATTGTAGCTTAATTCGCTTCTCCATACCAATGTGTCGGGCAAAGCTGCATTAATAATCTTCTTATTGTCAGGATCAGAAGGATCGAAAATCCTTTCCAGCCAGTGAATATATTCACGGTAATGAACGTTGGCCACTTCAGTACGGTCCATATAGAATGATGGAACAGATACACGGCGGGGAATATTGTCCCAGTTGCCCATTACATCATCGTCGGTTTGACCCATTACGAAAGTACCGCCCTGAACAAGAACGAGGCCGGGGCCTGTAGCCTGGTCTTTGGATTTGGCTACCTGGTAACCACCCATGTTCTTGTCATTATAGTTCCATCCGGTGACTTCGGATTTATCATATTTCTTTTTTCCGAAAAGGCCTTTGCCTTTACAGGAAGCCAGAACAATGATTGCGGATAATAGGATTGTCAGATTTTTCAGTTTCATAGTTTTTTGCATAAACCTGTGAATTGGAATAAATTTAACGCCGGATTGGGGTAAATATTGTATAAGAATTCCGCCGTTCTTGCGAATATAGACAGTTTCAATTACAATAAATACGCAGAAATACTTTTTTGAGTATGTAAAATCCCTATTAATCAGAGATTTGAATGTTATGATAGCCCGCAGCTTTTTATATTGTTTGGCAATACTTTTTTTTCTTCCGGGAAAACCGATAGCACAGAGGATTTATCATACAAATTCTGTTTTGAACAGCGGCAACTGGTATAAAATTGCAGTTAAAGATCCGGGGGTTTATAAGATCGATATTCCTTTTTTGAACAGGATGGGGATCAACACAAATAATCTCGCTTCTAATTCTATACGCCTTTATGGCAACGGTGGCCAAATGCTTCCTGAAGCCAATGCCTTATCAAGGATTGATGACCTGCAGGAAAATGCGATTTTAACAGCTGACGGCGGAGATGGAATTTTGAATGGCAACGATTACATTTTATTTTATGCCCCGGGTCCGGATCAGTGGGTCAAAGATTCCCTGGATTCAAAATTCTCACATAAAAAAAATCTTTACTCTGATAGTTCTTATTACTTTCTTACTATCGGGGGATCAGGAAAACGGATTCAAAATACAATTAATAACTTTTCTCCGAATATAACTGTCACAAGCTTTTCGGAAAGATATTTTCACGAACTCGATACGGTAAATTTTTTGACCAGCGGAAAAAAATGGTATGGCGAGGAATTTGAAAATGCCCCTGGAAAATCATTGACCCGGAGTTTTGACGTTACCATACCCGGTATTCAAACTAATTTTCCGCTGACATTGGTCAGTAATTGCATTGCAAGGTCGGTAGGTGGCGGTAGCAACTTCGATGTCAGGATCAATAATCAGCCTGCCGGTCAGATCGTTGTATTGCCGGTAACAGGAGCCACACTGGACCTGTTTGCACAGCAGTCTATGGCTGTAATGGCAACAAATGTTGCACAACCCAATGTCGTTGTTCAATACAATTATAACCCGGGTAGTTTTAACGCTCAGGGATGGCTGGATTGGTTTGAACTGTTCTGTCGCAGGAACCTTTCTTTTTCCGGATCGGACCAGGTTTTATTCAGGGATTGGCAAAGTGTCGGAAATAATGTGGGCGAATTTATAATAAGTAATGCCACTGCTGCTGCCCGGGTTTGGGATATTACCGATCCTTTAACGCCGGTGCAGATGCAAACAAATATGGTAAATACGGATTTGCATTTTGTAAATGATTGTTCAAAACTCCGGGAATATGTTGCTTTTAATTCCAGTAATTTTTTAACTCCCACTCCGGTTGGAAATGTACCTAATCAGAATTTACATAACAGTTCGCCAGTGGATTTATTAATTATAACCTATCCTGCTTTTTTACTGCAGGCACAGCGCCTGGCTCAGTTTCATCAGCAAAAAGAAAAGTTGCGTGTACTTGTAGTGACCACAGACCAGGTGTATAATGAATTTGGCAGCGGAAGTCCTGATCCGGTTACGGTCAGGGATTTTGTAAAAATGTATTATGATAAATATAAAAACACAACGGCCGGTAACATAAAGTATCTCTTGCTTTTTGGAGCTGCATCTTACGATTATAAATACCGGCTAAAGAATAATACCAACTACGTACCGGCTTATGAAAGTGATATTTCGTTGGATCCTTTGTCCACATATACTTCCGATGATTTTTATGGTTTCCTCGATGATGATGAAGATATTAATTCGGGAACAATTGCCGGCAATCTTGATATCGGTATCGGGCGTGTTCCTGCCGTCAGCAATGGTGATGCAAAAAGTTTTGTTGATAAAGTTATCACATACACCGGGTCGCAGAGTTTTGGCCCGTGGAGAAACAATATGCTGTTCATTGCAGATGACGGGGATAATGACCTTCACTTGCAGGATGCAGAAGTGATCACCGGCACAGTTGGCTCAGTTACCCCGGTTTTTGATCTGCAAAAAATTTACCTGGATGCTTACAAAAAAGAAAGCGGTGCCGGCGGCAGTAGCTATCCCCAGGTGAATGAGGCGATCAATAACCAGGTATTTAACGGGACACTGATCTGGAATTATAATGGGCATGGAGGCGCCCGGCGTCTTGCTGATGAAACAATTCTTGACCAGAGCATCATCAATAGCTGGAAAAATCCAAACAAATTGCCCTTATTTATAACAGCTACCTGCGATTTTGCCCCTTATGACAATCCTGGTGTTAATTCAATAGGGGTAAATCTTTTGGTAAGGCCTGCGACAGGAGGCATTGCACTGATGACAACTACGAGGGCAGTATATGCATCCAGCAACCGAATAATGAACAACAATTATCTGCAGATTTCTTTGCAGGCTGACGCAAATGGAAAATATAAAACACTTGGTGATGCTGTCAGGGATGCAAAAAATTATACTTACCAGGTTTCTGCCGATATTGTAAATAACAGGAAGTTTACTTTGTTGGGAGATCCTGCATTAACACTTGCTTTTCCAAAACTGAACGTGGTAGCAACAAAGATCAATGGTAAACCTATAGCTCAAACCGACACGCTGAAGGCAACAGATAAAGTAATTATAGATGGCGAGGTAAGAGATAAGCAGGCAACGCTTTTGGCCGGGTTTAATGGAATTGCTTACCTTACTGTATTTGATAAACCCAGGCAGGTAACTACACTGGGCAACGACCCGGCAAGTCCCGTAACTACATTTTCCGATCAGTCAAGTGTTTTGTTTAAAGGAAAGGCTTCGGTGTCTAATGGAAAGTTTTCTTTCAGTTTTAAGATGCCGAAAGACATAAATTACCAATATGGATCCGGGAAGCTTAGTTTATATGCCCATGACAGCCTGGATGATGCGAATGGTTTTTCAACCCATTTTCTTGTTGGAGGTAATTCCAATAACCCGGATAATGATAAACAAGGCCCGCAGATCAAAGCATGGATGAATGATGAAAAATTTGTGAATGGAGGAATAGTGAATCAAACGCCGGTGTTGATCATAAAATTATCAGATTCATCAGGGATCAATACTACGGGCACAGGTATTGGCCACGATATTGTTGCCACACTGGATAATGACAATAAAAAATTTTTCGTACTTAATGATTTTTATCAAAGTGATCTGAACAGTTATCAGCAGGGCAGCATCCGCTTTCAGCTTCCCGGAATGGATCCCGGTCCGCATTCTCTTAAAATTAAGGCATGGGATGTATTGAACAATTCCAGCGAATATGTTATTGAATTTACAGTAGCCAATGATGACGAACTTCAGATAAGTCATGTGCTTAATTATCCTAATCCTTTTACCACAAATACCAGTTTTTGGTTTGAGCATAATAAACCGGGACAGGATCTGCATGTCCGGGTAGCGATTTTTACACTTACCGGGCGGATAATAAATGTGTTACAAAAGACAATAAATACCCCCGGAGACCGTTCAAGTGAAGTGCAATGGGACGGAAAGGATGAATTTGGAAGTAAAGTCGGCAGGGGTGTTTACCTATACAAATTATCCGTCACTGTTCCCGGCCTGAAAACCAAAGAAAAAATTGAAAAACTTGTTGTTTTTTAAATTCCACATTGCAATAATCCGGTATTTATGAAAGCAGGTTTATTTTTAAAACCATATAAATTTATGCTAATGAGACGAGCTGCTTTTAAGCTAGCTGCCGCTTTGATGATTTGCAGCGGCATTTTTTCTGTTACAAATGCACAGGTTCAGCCTATCAATGTTGTTACAACAGCAGTTCCATTTCTTCGTATTTCACCGGATGCCCGTTCGGGAGGTATGGGTGATGTAGGGTTAGCAACTACTCCTGATGCCAGTTCGGTTTTCTGGAATCTTGGCAAAGTAGCATTCAACGAATCAAACGGAGGATTGGTCGCTACCTATACCCCCTGGCTGAAAGACCTTGTGAACGATGTTTATCTTGCTTCTTTGGCAGGCTATTATAAATTTGATGAAAACCAGGCAGTATCCGGTTCACTTCGTTATTTCAGTTTGGGAAATATTCAGTTTACTGATAACCTGGGAAATGATTTTGGTAGTTTTCGCCCCCGCGAGTTTTCAATTGATTTCGGATACTCACGCAAACTTTCTGAGAAAGCAGGCATAGGGGTTAGTATGAAATATATCAATTCCAATCTTGCCGGTGGCGTTTCTGTTGGAAGCACTACATATAAAGCAGGCAATTCTGTTGCGGGTGATATTGCATTTTACTATGATGATAAAAATCAACAAGGAAATGGCTGGGCTTTTGGAGCAGCATTGACCAATCTTGGTTCCAAGATCAATTATACTACCAATGCATCCCAGAAGGATTTTATTCCTGCCAATCTGGGATTAGGCACTTCTTATACCAAAAACTTCAACGAACAAAATAAAATCCAGTTAGGCCTTGATATCAATAAACTTTTAGTACCCACTCCTCCTGCTGTTGGCGACCAGGCAGCACTCGATGCATACAGGAGTAAAGGCCTTGTCAGCAGTTGGTTCAGTTCATTTGGAGATGCGCCGGGTGGATTCAGTGAAGAGCTGAAAGAGTTCCAGGTTTCCCTGGGCGCTGAATATTGGTATAACAACCAGTTTGCCCTTCGTGCGGGGTATTTTTATGAGGATAAAACTAAAGGAAACCGCCGTTATTTTACAGCAGGTGTCGGAGTAAAGTATAATATTTTCGGTTTGAATTTTTCTTACCTGGTACCTACCGGAAATGGAGTTAACCGGAATCCTTTATCAAACACACTCCGTTTTTCCATTGTATTTGACCTGGATGGCAGTGATAATACCAGTAATAACAACCAGTAAATGAAATAAAATTCTTTTAAAAGCGTCCCGGATTTATCGGGGCGCTTTTTGTTTATGATATTTGTAATACAATGAACAGTATAGCCCCTTACCGTATTGGTTTTGGAATAGATTTCCACAAGTTGGCTGAAGGCAGAACCTTCTGGCTGGGAGGAGTAAGAATTCCTCATCATAAAGGTGCAGTTGGCCACAGTGATGCAGATGTGTTGCTTCATGCCATTTGTGATGCCCTGCTGGGTGCTGCATGCCTCGGGGATATCGGAGTTCATTTTCCTGATACAAGTCCGGAGTATAAGGATATTGACAGCAGGATCCTTTTACAAAAAACACTGGAGCTGATTCGCAGGGAACATTATTCTATTGTAAATATTGACAGCACTGTTTGTCTTCAATTGCCGAAGATCAGGCCTTATATTGATGAAATGCGCCGGATGATCGCTTCAGTAACCGGGTTGAACGAAAATGACATTTCCATAAAAGCAACGACCACTGAAAGAATGGGATTCGTTGGGCGAGAAGAGGGTTTGACTGCCTATGCAACTGTTCTTCTTCAGAAAGTTGGCAGTTTGTAAACTTTTTCACCTTAAACAGCCTCATTATCTTTGCCGGGATGTCGCTTATTGAAGTCAAAGTTGTGAACAACTCAACTAATCCATTACCTGAATATGCCACTGCAGGATCTTCGGGAATGGATGTAAGGGCCTATTTGGATAAACCCAGAGTTTTAAAATCAATGGAACGTACGTTGATTCCAACAGGGTTGTTTTTTGAAATTCCCGGAGGCTATGAAATACAGGTACGGCCCCGCAGCGGGTTAGCGATCAAACAAGGCATCACCTGCCTGAATAGCCCGGGCACCATTGATTCTGATTACCGGGGAGAAATTAAGATAATATTAATCAACCTTTCCCAGGAAGATCAGGTCATTCAGCCGGGCGACCGAATTGCACAACTGGTCATTCAACCTGTTGACACAATAAACTGGCTGCCTGTTGAGCTGGTAACGGAAACAGTACGAAATCACGGAGGCTTCGGCCATACGGGCAGCGGATAAAACACAGATCATGAACAAAACTTTATTGATAATACTCTTACCTGTTTTGTTTTTTGCAGCATGCAGGTCAACAAAAAAGATTCAAAAAGCTATAACAGGAGTTAAAAAAGATACTGCTTCCGTTGCAGTGAAGCCTGACCATGACCCTCATTTGGACTCTCTTAATTTTATCAGGAGTACATACAATGAAATTGAAAAGCAAAAAATTGAATTCACTACGTTTTCAGCTAAAGTAAATGTGGATTATGAAGGAGGCGATAATAAAAATTATAATGTGAATGCTTTTATAAGGATGTATAGAGACAGTGTGATCTGGATATCGGTCAATTCCATTTTTAGCATGGAGGCTATGCGGGTACTGATAACAAAAGACTCCGTGAAGCTGATGGACAAACAAAATAAAAAATACACGGTCCGAAGCATGTCCTACCTCCAGGATGTGACTGCACTGCCGCTGGATTTATCTTCATTACAACAGCTGATCGTCGGTAATCCTGTTTTCCTGGACAGCAATATTGTATCATACAGCAAGATCAATAATACCGTATCGCTTTTGAGTATAGGCGATTGGTTCAAAAACCTGATCACTGTCAGTGATGATGATAAGAATTTACAGCATAGCAAGCTGGATGATGTGGATGTGAACCGGAACCGTACCTGTGACCTGACTTATTCTGATTATGAAACCAAGAGAGGGCCGAATTTCTCCACGTACCGGAAGATCACAGTAGCGGAAAAATCAAAACTGGATATTCAGCTTAGTTTTAAACAGTATGATTTTAATAAAACGTTAAGCTTTCCGTTTAATGTGCCGGAAAAATATAAAAGAAATTAGCCGGTAAAATTTATTTTGCAGGCTGCCGTTATACGGTAACGGACCCGGACACTGAATTCAGAACATAATATCTGATAGCTATGATCAAAAAAATCCTTATTTACCTGTTTGTCATTTCCGGTGTTTTGAACTTCACCCCGGTTTTTTCCCAGCAGGAAAAAGCGGACCTTGAAAAAGAAAGACAACAACTTCAAAAAGACATTAATGACATACAAACACAGTACAACCAGTTAAAAGGAAAGACCAGGCAAAGCGTAACCCAGTTGAATATACTGAACAGGAAAATAAACCTGCAGGAGCGGTACATCAATAATATCAACAGGGAAATAAGAATGATTGATGATGATCTCTATAAAAGCAGCATTGAGGTTTATCGCTTACAAAAACAATTAGACACGTTAAAAGCCGAATATGCCCGCAGCGTTGTGTATTCTTATAAGAACAGGAGTTCATATGATTACCTTAATTTTATTTTTTCTGCCGGTAGTTTTAATGATGCTTTAAAAAGAATCAGTTATCTGAAAAGCTACCGTACTTACAGGGAAAAACAGGTCAGCACTATCCTGGAAACACAGCAGTTGATCGCAAAGAGGAAAGAACAGCAGATTGAAAGAAAAGAACAAAAGAGCAGCGCCCTGGGCAATCAAACCAAACAAATGGAGGTACTTTCTGAGCAGAAAAATGAAAAAGCCGGAGTGGTATCGCAGCTAAGATCGCAGGAAAAGGATCTGGAAAAACAACTGGCTGCAAAAAAGAAAAGAGATAATGATATTAAAAACTCATTGGCTGCAATTGTAAGAAGGGAAATTGAAGCGGCAAAGAAAAAAGCTGCTGAAGAAGCAAAAGCGAAATCAAATGCTGCAGTTCCTGCAAATCCTGATGCAAACGCAGCAACTAAAACTACTTCTACGGAAAAACCAGCAGGGCCTTCAGTTCCCGTAGCAGATGTTTCCACGATTAAAACGTCCACATCGGGAAGTTTCCTTGACCTGAATGAAAGTGATGTCAAACTGAACAGTGAGTTTGCATTGAACAGGGGTAAATTGCCCTGGCCTGTTGATAACGGGTATGTATGCATTCATTTCGGGCCATACACGATTGAAGGCACTTCGTTAAAAGGATACAATCATGGAATAACGATCTGTGCCCCGCAGGCAGGTGTTCCGGTAAAATCCATTTTTAATGGCGTTGTGGTAGGTGTCTTTAATTCGGGGGGCGAAATGAATGTAACTGTCCGCCACGGTAAATATTTTACCACTTATAGTAACCTTTCATCTGTAAATGTGAAAAAAGGAGATAATATCAGAACAGGACAAACTTTGGGCAGCCTTGGTGCTGATGATGAAGGCGGCGGTGGCGGTAAGCTTGATTTTCTTTTAATGGTGGAATCTAAAGAAGTGAATCCCGAAATCTGGCTTTCCCGGCATTGACCGGATTTTCCTTGAAGGTTTACCCCGGTTAATTGTATTTTGAAGGCATCTATAATTTCTTCAAAAACCTTTCGTATAATTTTTCGTAAAGCGGAACGATATTATTAATGTCAAATATTTTGGCGTGTGCAGCCGCTTTTTTCTTAAATGTATTTAATGTTTCTTCATCTTTCAGTATAGATATTGAGTACCGGCTCAGGGCTTCGATATCGCCTACATCTGCCATATATCCGGTTTCTCCCGGTACATTGATCTCCTTCAAACCTCCTACGTTGGTGGAAACAACCGGTACTCCGGCTGCCATTGCTTCCAGTGCAGCAAGCCCGAAACTTTCATATTCCGAAGGCAATATAAAAAGATCACCGATTGCAAGAATATCTTCCATTTGTTCCTGGCGGCCTACGAACCGTATCTCATCACAGAGCCCAAGCTCACGGCAGAGTTCTTCAGCGGTGGGCCTGTCGGGTCCGTCACCAACAAATAAAAGCACTGAAGGGATGACCTTGTGCACTTCGTTGAAAACTTTTACTACGTCGGATACCCGTTTTAGTTTTCTGAAATTGGACACGTGCAACAGGATTTTTTCCCCGTTGGGCGCAATTGCTTTTTTGAATGCATCGATAGGTTTCTTGCTGAACCTGCTTACATCAATGAAATTATAGATTACCTCAATCTCCTTTTCTATTTTAAAAGAGCGGTATGTTTCTTCTTTCAGGTCCTCGGATACGGCAGTGATCGCATCACTTTCATTGATGGAAAAAGTAACTACGGGAGCATAAGTTTTATCCCTGCCCACCAGTGTGATATCTGTACCATGTAATGTGGTGATGACAGGAATATTCCTGTTTTCTTTTTCCAATATCTTTTTTGCCATGTATGCAGCTGATGCATGCGGGATAGCATAGTGCACATGCAGCAGGTCCAGGTTATTGTTTTTGATCACATCCACCATAGCGCTTGCCAATGCAGTTTCATAAGGCGGATAGTCAAACAGCGGGTAGGTAGGCACATGCACTTCGTGGTAGAAAATATTCGGCACATATACATTAAGTCTTACAGGCTCCCGGTATGTGATAAAATGTACCTGGTGGCCTTTTTGCGCCAATGCCTTTCCAAGCTCCGTGGCTAATACTCCGCTGCCTCCGAAGGTGGGATAACAAACGATTCCGATTCTCATAAATTAAAATTACAATATGGCAAACTCTAAGGTAAACACTTCAGGGCAATGGAAGTTTACCGCTCATCTTAAAATTGTTTTTCATAATGCGGGATTAGTTTATTTTAGCTAAAATCATTAAAATGAGAAGACTTTTTTTTACTACATCACTTTTTTTTATTTGTATCAGCCTCTTTGCACAAAACGAAGATTCGCTGTTTATCCGGAGGATTGCGAATGAAATACTCCTCAATGGAAAAGCTTATGACAATCTTCGTGAACTTACCAGGAATGTCGGGGCAAGGCTTGCCGGTTCGCCGGGAATGGTGAAGGCAGAACAGTGGGGATTGAAAACCATGAAAGAAAGCGGTGCAGATAAAGCATGGTTGCAGGAATGTATGGTGCCGCATTGGGTAAGGGGAGGTCAGGACAAAGCAGAGGCAAAATACAATGGCTCGGCAAAAAAAGCGCTTAATGTGGCTGCATTGGGGAATTCGGAAGGCAGCGGGTCCAGAGGCGTCACTGCCGATGTCATCGAAGTAAAGTCTTTTGATGAACTGGAAGCGAAGAAAGACCAGGTCAAAGGAAAAATAGTTTTTTATAATTATCATTTCAACCCGACTTTTATTCCGACATTCATGTCTTACGGTGATGCAGTGCGTTATCGTGGTGCAGGACCAAGCCGGGCAGCTAAATACGGAGCGGTGGCCGTGATTGTAAGAAGCATGAGCCATAGTACAGATAATTTTCCGCATACAGGATCTACAAATTATGATACTGCCTATCCGAAAATTCCTGCAGTGGCTATCGGTTTACAGGATGCAGACTGGCTCGATGGGCAATTACAGAAATCTCCTGTTAAAGTTTCCCTGACTACCTACGGACATTTTTTACCGGATACTATTGGTCATAATGTGATTGGTGAACTGACCGGCTCGGAATTTCCCAACGAATATATCACAGTGGGCGGGCACCTCGATTCATGGGACCTGGCAGAAGGAGCACATGATGATGGCACCGGAATAACGCAGACAATGGAAATATTAAGAACCTTCAAAGCGCTTGGATATAAGCCCAAACATTCCATTCGTTTTGTATTATTCATGAATGAGGAGAACGGAATGCGTGGAGCAGCGAAATATGCTGAAGAAGCAAAGAAGAACAATGAGAAACATATTTTTGGATTAGAAAGCGATGCAGGTGGTTTCACACCGAGAGGCTTCAGCTTCGGCGGGAAACCGGAACAACTGGAAAAAGCCAGGAGCTGGATCCCGCTGTTCTATCCTTACGGTGTGTATGAGATCAGCAGGGGCGGCGGCGGAGCCGATGTAGGACCGCTAGCAAGGTTAGGAGCTGCGGTATCGGAACTGTCTCCCGATTCGCAACGGTATTTCGATTATCATCATGCTGCAAATGATGTTTTTGAAAATGTAAATAAAAGAGAACTGGAATTAGGAGCTATCAATATGGCAGCATTCATTTACCTGGTGGATAAGTATGGATGGTGAAGAAATATTGCCGGAGGCAATGAAATACTATTGCGCAGCGAGGACGCTTCGCAAAGCGGGGTATGGATTATGATAATGGATTACTGATTATTTTATTACAATCTTGTGTGGAGTTTTCATCGTGGAGTTACCGCTTCTTTTCAAGTGATGAGTTTCCCAAAAATTGAGCATGGAAGTAGTACACAAAAACGGGTACCCTTTACTGCCGGGGTGATAAGCAATTTTCCTGGAATCGCAGCTGAGAAAAAAATTGTATGTTTATTGAACAGATAGAAATTCCTGGTGAAGAATCAATTTCAATTACGAAAACAGGATCGCCGGATCAATTATTCCTTTTGGGGATTTCTCTTTTTATTGTGTATTCTTTCTGTTCTTATTTCCTGCAACAATAATCATTCTTCGTCAACGGGTCATGATGATATTTCTAAAAAACAACCGGAGCCGGGAAACGTCAGTAAAAAAACTTTTTCCAAACCTGACATAGTTCCACTCACTATTGTTAATCACCCAAAGACAATACCGGCAGGAAAGCCTGCTGTCAAAATAGATTCCTCCTATGGCGGCATTCCTTTTTTCTCTCATTACGGAACCGAACAGGGGCTGGTGCTGAATTCAGTTCTATGCAGTGCAACAGACCAGTCAGGAAATCTTTGGTTTGGAACTGCCGGCGGGGGAGTTAGCAGGTACGATGGAAACAGGTTCACAAACTATACTATTGCACAGGGGCTGATAAGTAATGTAGTGTTTTCAATAATTGAAGACAAAGAAGGCAACCTGTGGTTTGGTACAAGCGCAGGTGTAAGTAAATATGATGGATACCGGTTTATTAATTATACTACCGCTGAAGGACTGGCAGGCAATTTTATTTCCTGCATCATTGAGGATAAGCATGGCGGTCTCTGGTTCAGCACACACGAAGGTGGTGTCAGTAAGTTTGACGGAAAGAAATTTATTAATTATACCACTTCACAAGGCCTTGCAGATAATTATGTACAGTGCATGATGGAAGACAGAAATGGAAATCTCTGGTTTGGCACTGCTGCAAAAGGAGTAAGCCGTTTTGATGGAAACAAATTCAGAAATTACAACAAAGCAGATGGCCTGCCAGGTAATTCTGTGAATAGTATTGCCCAGGATAAAGATGGAAATATGTGGTTTGGTACAAAGTCGGGAGTGGTCAAATTTAATGGTACTGCTTTTTCAACTTATACAACTGCGCAGGGTTTGTCCGATAACAATGTTCACTGCATGACAATAGATAAAACCGGTAATTTATGGTTTGGCACTCAGTCAAAAGGTATCAGCAAATATGATGGAAGCAGATTTTTTAATTACAGTAATGCACAATCCATAACCGGAAATAGTGTAACAAGCATTTCAGAAGACAAAACCGGCAACCTGTGGTTTACATCACTGGGATCCGGAGTAAGTAAATATGAGGGCAATAGTCTTACGAATTATTCTCTGCCCCGGGCTTTGGCCGGAAATTCTGTGTTTTGCATCATCCGGGACAGGTCAGGTAGCATGTGGTTTGGCATGTATGAGGGCGGTGTCAGCAAGTATGATGGAAAAAGGTTTTTAAATTTTACTACAAAGCAGGGATTACCTGACGAATTGATATGGAGTGTCATGCAGGATAATGAAGGTAATATATGGTTAGGCTCTGATAAAGGAGGCGTTACCAGGTATGATGGCACCGGATTTACAGGATATACAATGGCACAGGGGCTGATCAACAATACTGTTTCCTGCATGATGCAGGATAAAAAAGGAAATATCTGGTTTGGTACATTTGGCGGCGCCAGCAAATTCGATGGAAAAAGTTTTACAAATTTCACTACCGATCAGGGCTTGCCGGGAAACAACATACAGAGTATTGCAGAAGATAATTCCGGTAATATATGGTTTGCTACCCACGATAACGGCATAAGTAAATATGATGGCACAAGGTTTACCAATTACACTATTGATTCCGGACTGGCAAGTAATACCGTGTATATGACGCTGAATGCTAAGAACGGGGATCTTTGGTTTGGTACAAACAGGGGCGCCAGTAAATTTGATGGAAAGAATTTTATTAACTATACAACAGCAGAAGGTTTGCCCGATAATTGTGTATGGGCTATTGCTGAAGATAAACAAAGGAATATAATATGGTTCGGTACAAATAAAGGGTTGTGTGCTCTTAGAGAATCATTATCAAACACTGACCATAAGCCTGATGAAGTTTTCGGGGTATTTAATGAAAATACCGGATACCCGGTAAAAGAAGTGAATTCCGGCGCTTTATGTGTAGATGATAAAGGAATTGTATGGGTCGGCAGCAGTCTTAATGACCTGATAAGGTTTGATTACCCGGCTGATCATAAAAAAGACCCCGGGCCTTTAAAATTAGTAATACAAAGCGTAAAAGTTGATAATGAAAACATCTGCTGGAACGATCTCTTGCGCTTGCATTATGGAAATGATGCTGCAGACAGTCTTATAGTTTTAAATGAAATGGTAACGACATTTGGAAAAGTGTTGTCGCCTGTTATTTTAGATAGCATCACCAGGAAACACCGAAATATAAAACTAAGTGGAGTCTCTAAATTTTATCCGGTACCCGTAGATCTGGTCCTTCCTTATAATGACAACACGGTCAGTATTGATTATTCTGTCATTGATCCCGCAATCGCCAGACAGGTAAGATATCAATATATGCTGGAAGGCTACACTAAGGATTGGAGCACACTCAGCAATAATACTACAGCAGTCTTTGGCAATCTGAAAGCGGGGAGTTATACTTTTAAACTTAAAGCTTTAAGCCCTTTTGGGGTTTGGAGTGAAACAGAATATTCATTTGAAGTGATGCCGCCCTGGTGGCTTACCTGGTGGGCTTATATTTTGTATGTGATCATGGCAGTTGGAATATTGTATGGTTTGTACCAGAACCGTATCCGCATCATTGAACGCAAGCAGGCAATACGAATGAACATTATGGTTGCTACGCAGGAGGAAGAACGCAAACGTATCGCAAGAGAACTGCATGATGATGTGGGTGTAAAGCTTTCGGCGTTGAAATTATCTTTATCTTCCTTATCAGAAAAAGTGAACAAAACTAATAATGAGGAGATTCATTCATTGGCTCAGCGTTCTGAAAACCTGATCAGTGAATCCATGCAGGATGTGCGCAGGCTGTTACGTAACTTAAGCCCGGGTGTACTTGAAGAATTTGGATACACCACTGCAGTAGAAGGGCTGGTCAATAAGATCAACGAAACAGGACAGATTCATTTCAACCTGGTGATCTTTGGCATGAATGGGCGTTTGAAAAAAGATTATGAACTGTCTTTATACCGGATTACGCAGGAATTAATAAATAACGTATTGAAACATGCCCGGGCCCGTAATGTTTCCTTACAGATAGGACACAGGGATGAAAAAATAATTTTAATGATGGAAGACGATGGAAAAGGTTTTGATATGAACAGTAAGAGTGAAGGTTACGGGCTGCACAATCTTGATATACGGACCAAACTCATGAAAGGAACAATGACGATTGACTCATCACCGGGAAAAGGCACCAGTGTGTTAATTGAAATACCTTACACTAAAAATATTTTATGAAACCTTATCAGGTACCTGTAAATATTCTGATAGCAGATGATCACCGCCTTATAACAGATGGTATTTCCAAAATCCTGGGAGAGGAAAAAACAATTGGAGAAATACATATAGCCAACAACGGAAGCGAGGCGGTGGATAAAGCATTGACAGCAGATATTGACTGTGTGATCATGGATATCAATATGCCGGTGATGAACGGGCTTGAAGCTGTAAAACGCATTAAGCAGGAAAAGCCTTATGTAAAGGTTATTGCAGTGAGTATGAACAGTGATGCTTCTGTGGTCAGTAAGATGCTGAAAGCGGGTGCAGACGGCTATATTAATAAAGATACCGGTAAAACAGAACTGCTGACAGCATTGGAAAAAGTGATGCGGGGGGAAAAATATATCAGCCCTGAAATTTCCAATAATTTATTTCTTCATCTCAATGATCGTAGCGTTCAATCTGAAGAAGGTGAAAAACCCCTCACTCCAAGAGAAATTGAGATCATCCGCTACATTGCCGACGGGCTTACCAACCAGGAGATTGCCCAAAAGCTTTTCCTCAGCGTCGTTACCGTGGACACCCACCGGAAAAACATACTGGCAAAACTTCACCTGAAGAATTCGGCCGCCCTCGTAAAATATGCGGCGGAACATAAGTTGCTTTGATCATTCCCTGAGTTTTCATTCACACTACACCAAAAAGGGTATCGGCAAAATACACGGAATAGTGTATTGTTCCGGACCGGTTTGTTTTTGACTTTTGAGCTGTCTTATTCAGAAATTATAAACGGTTATTTCGATTATTCATTTTAAAAAAATAATACCATGACAAAGAAACTTACCATCCTGTTTTTAGCAGCTACCATTCTTTTTGCCGGGTGCAAAAAGGATTCATTGCCGGGAGGCCCTAAAGGACCTCAAATACCGGAACAAATCAGTTTTTCAGAACATGATCTTTTTCCTGAAGGCCTTGCCTATGACCCCGTGCACAATTGGTTTTACGTAAGCTCCGCCGCTTTCGGCACCGTAGGTGTTGTTACTACTGATGGCGTCTGGAAGCCCGTAGTTACTGACAATAAATTGACCAGTACCACCGGGCTTAAAGTGGACAAAGCACATCATCGTCTTTGGGTATGCAATGTGGAAGGTGGGATAGGCGCTTATGATCTCAACAACGGGCAAAGACTTTTCTATACGGATCTTTCAACACTACTGCCGGGCGAACCTCTTTTCATGAATGATGAAGTGATAGCTCCTGACGGTAATGCTTATGTTACCAGCAGCGCTGCCCCGGTTATTTTTAAAGTGGACCAGAACGGGAATGCTTCCGTTTTCTTTAAAGATGATGCTTTTGCAGTAAATCCTGATGAATTTGGTTTTAACGGTATTCAATATAATGCAGCCGGATATTTACTGGTGGCTCATACAGCGCTCAACCAGGTGATAAAAATTCCGGTTAATAATCCTTCCGGTTATAAAGCAGTGAAGCTAGACGCAAGCCTGAGTTTTCCCGATGGGATACTGCTCAGTAAAGACGGTAAGCAACTGGTTGTGGTCAGCGATGATAAAGTTCTTTCTTTCATCAGTAATGACCAGTGGAATAATGCAAGCCTGAGCACTTCCTTCACAACAGGGCCTGTATTTGCCTCTTCACTTACCAGCGATGGCAAACGGGTATATGTTGTGTATAGCCATCTTGATAAATTATTGAGCGGACAAGACCAGGATGACTATACTATTCAGGAAGTGCCGCTGAAAAGCCCTGCAAAATTTTAAAATGTTTAAAAGGGAAAGTCAGGCAGGCTGTTGAAAAAAATCCGGCTACCTCTTGATGAATGTTTGCAACGCCTTCCGGATTCAAAGAGCAGGGTGTATTGCATAACTCAGGTTATTTGAATGAAACGATCCGCCAGCTGTTGAAGCTGCTTCCCGGCAGCATCAACAGCTTTTTTTGAAAGAATTAGCCTGCAACCGTTTATTGATCTGAAATGCACTCTGCCTTTAGCTTGCTGTTTTAGCCCTTACTCTCTGATGGTCATGAAAGTTCTTTATCATTTATTTATAGAAGTAAAATGGAATTCAAATCTGAAGAACTCATTGAACGGGAACTGGAAATAGCCCTGGAATTATTGAAGAATCGTTCCTTTAGTCACATTGCCAGCCGGTTTGGGATCAGTAAAAAAATACTGAAAGCGCATATCAGGAATATGATGCAAAAATTGCATACGGAAAATATGGAAGGCCTGAAGAAAATTATTAAAGTAAAGATGGAAGGAGAGGGAAAAATTTTTTAAAGTTCCTTCAGGTATCCGGTGCCGGCCTGAACTTTCCAAATGTAAACGATAATTTTTCGGGTACTTATCTTATGTTTACTGAGCTTCTGCAACTAATTTATTTGTTAAGGAAAACAGCAAACCATGCATACGATCAATTTTAAAATGTGGTGCAAAACCCTGAAAACAATACCAAGGATCCCGTAGGAAGAGTGGATGAAACTGGACGTTGTTTCAAAATGGCTGATCTCAACACGGTCGGCTGTTTTTGTCATGACAGCTATTTCCTGTATCATCGGCGGCTTGCTGGTATTTCATTCGGGAACTTTTATCTGGACGAACTTTGCAGCGGCTTTCATCGGGTTGATCTTTGCCCATGCATCTAATAACCTGATCAATGACCTGGTAGATTCTAAAATGGGAATTGATAAGGATAATTATTAACGATCTCAATACGGTCCGCAAACAGTGGAGCATGGATTGCTCTCAAGGACTACACTCTACATTTATATTATAGTTTCACTGGCTATTGCTCTCTTGTGAGGAGCATATCTTGTCTGATCTTTGTATTTGGTACAGCAGGCTTTATTGTACAACAAACGTTTCGGCTCACTCTTTTCATTGGGGCTTATCATTGATCTGGTACTAATGAAGATGATTGTGTTGTGAATGGAACTAGTATATTATCAAGAATTTCCCCATTGATTTTTTGTTTTCAGATAAGAAAAGCTAGGCGAAGCAGGATTTGTATATCTTTTTCGATTTAAAACTTTGCAATTCATTAAAAAAATTATCATATCGGAGACAGAGTCTGTTCAGGACTTTTGGATGAAAGTTGTAAGATCTATTTAGCATTTTTTCCAGAGTTGAGCCATTCCAAAGATCCACAATGATCTTATTTTCTTCTTCCGTCCGGATTAAACGTGTTTAGGGATTTCCCAATACTACTCTTTCGCCGGTAACCAGGGATCTGATTTTTATTTTGTTTAATAAAACTGCATATCACGATTTGCCAAGGCGATTTTATATTGGTTTTGACCGCATTCAGTTTTATTAACATAGGCCTTCAATCTGTGCCAGGCCGGACCAATTACTGGCAAAGAAAATCAGGTGACTTCACAAAGCAGGTAGTTCATTTTTCGGGCAAAGCATAGATATTGATGGTTTGCCGGTAGTTTGTCATGTCAGATTTGTGATGAAGCTTTTGAATTTTTGCTGTAACATTAAAGTCTTCAAAATAAAATATTTCATAGCCGAGCCGTTCGATATTCCCGAATAATTCCATCTTAGCCTCGTCTGTAGCTTTGCCGAAACTCTCTGCAATGAGAGCAGGTTTATAAGTTACTATCAGGTCACTTATGGACCTGATGATTTCCTTGTCATACCCTTCCGTATCAATTTTTATAAAGGAGAGTTTGTTCAGCCATTGCCTGTAATGCGTCTCCAGGAAATTTTTCAGGTTAACTCCTTTTATTTTTTCTGAGTGGACAAATTTCCCATGTTTACTGTTTTTTGTCGGTGATATCCCTCCGTTGCTGAAAGAAGCTTCAGAAGATATGAAATAAAATTCTTCTTCCTGGCTGGATATGGCGAAGGGAACGGGGACAATATTTGTTTTATCCTTGTTCAGGCTGGCATTTGCCTGTAATATTTTAAAAACATAAGGGTTTGGGTCAAACCCCAATGCCAGACCTTCAGTGCCTGCACAGAGAGCCATGGGTACAGTGGTATCACCAATATTTGCCCCGATATCTATTACGAGATCTCCTTTTTTAATAAATTTTTTGAAAAACTCAACCATTTCAGGACTTAATTGCTGTAAGGGAGCTAAAGGATTTGTCCAATTGGCAAACTCCACAGTGCCGATGTCATTAAGTTGGTAAGTGGCAATCTTAGGCGGGTATTCTTTTGTAAAACGCCTTGCCATTTTTCTTTTGAAGGATGCTTTGAAATAGTTTATCATTATTGAGAAAGGATTTATTTATGATAGCCAATAGGTGCAGCCCGTTAACGGGAAAGGCTGAAGCTATTGTTATAAATATAACATCTTTCAATTACTCTTACATTGTTTCGTACCGGCACGAAGCAATGCAATAAAAGATTCAATCTTTATGTTGTTTTTAAAGGGCTCTTTTAAATATAGTGAAACCGGAATCAGCATATAAACAATTAAAGATAAGTGATCAGAAATTATTTCAGCAAATTATTAATTGCGGTATTTACAGATACAAATGGAAATGAGTCCAAGACTTTTTGCATTTGCTTTTTTATTTCTTCGGTTCAGAAATTACGGTTTAAGGCTTTGCGATGTGGCGGCAATTTAGCACAAAAGTTCAATAGAATTATCGCTGTTGAAACTCGCACAATTGTTTCTTAGTAGCACTTCACCCGCCATATTGCAAAACCGATGTTGAACTAAACCTTCGGTAGCCTTTCTTCGCTCCAATGATGATCTTAGCTTTTTTAACTCTAAAAATTATTTTTATGAAACAAGCTAAGACCACCCAAAGACAGTGCACTACTGTACTATCACAAGCAAAGAAAGGTATACCGGTTTTCGCACTTGCGTATGCTAAATTTATTGAGAAAACCACACTTGAACAAAGCAGTAAAGGGCTTATTGTTAATTACAGCCGCAGCCTGGCGTATGTAGCACTACACTTTGGAAGAGGACCCCATCAGGTCAGCATGGAGGAGATCAATGCGTATCTGTACAGCATGAGTAATGATAAAACCACCGTCAATTTCCTGCATTTCGGGTTCGGGAAGTTCAGCTGCTTTGCAGGTCAATAATTTTAATAGTACCCCGACCCAATGTATCAATGTAACCGACTTTAAAGGCCACGTTCGCAATTATAGGATTTCCCGGTCTTGAAGAACCCGACGCTATAAATATAGCGATATTTATTTATTTGGTAGATTAATATGGGGTGTGAAGAAATATTGCCGGAGGCAATGAAATACTATTGCGAAGCGAGGACGCTTCGCAAAGCGGGGGTTTATTGGGGGTTAAGGCAGTTTTCTTCCACATTAGTCTTTTTCAAGTAACTTTTTCTTTTGTGCCTCGTATTCCTCTTTTGTTAAAACCCCATCATCATAAAGTTTTTTAAGTTTAATTAATTCGTCTGCAACGCTAACTTGTTGTTTAACTTCTATAACTGTTTCTTTAGGTTTAGGTCTGTACTCTTCTGGAATAACGACTTCTCCTGATGCTATGGCACTTTCAATGTCGCATTCATAGTTTACGATATTTCCGCCGCCAAGAACGAGATAATATGTAAAACCTCTTTTTTTCGTTCCTTCTTTTCTAAATTTTTTGACTTTGAATAAGTGCCCATTCCATTTTCTTCCAACAGCCTCTTGTTTTGTAGATCCTGCTGTCAACCATGAGGTGCTTGAAATTGTTATATACTTAAAGTCTCCATCAGGTAAAGAACCCGTTCCTAATTTTAAATCTTGCCCTTCAATTATTTTGTAACCACTTGTTGTAAACAAGGTGTCGCCAGCAATACGAGGCAATGAATTGTCACTGTTTTGAGAGTACGATTTAATAATCGATAGAAGTGTCAAAAGAAATAAAAATGCTTTTTTCATTTGGTATTTAAGTTTTGATTTTAGAATTAGGGACTGTCTACCATAACAGCTAACGGACAGGGCTTTATGCAGGCTGGGAATTAGTATTCCGTTCGCTGATAACCGCTGCCGATTGAAAATATATTGATGAAGTTAAGTACAAAAGTTGATAGTTATTCGTCAGCTCGAGCTGAAACTGTGATTTGCAATTAGTTTATGTTAAAATGTCAAGCCAAACTTGCATAAAACCCAATTTTGTGCGTTCGTTCTTTTCTATCCCCGAGCTATAGTCTACATAACCTTTTTTTTAAATGACGTGGCTTTCCATCAGTCAAAGGTGTCCATATACCATTTATAATATCCTGGGTCCTTTTCTTGAATTTCTCGTAATGTGTATCCTTTATATTTTCCGAAATCCAACCTTGAGATGCTGTGCCCTTTATTAGAGCTGTATTTCCTTGCAAATTCATTTGCATTTTCGCTACATGTTCGCCATTTGTCTGAATTTACTAATACTCGGTCGTCAAATAGTTTCGTCAATTCAATACTGTTATTTAAAAACTGATAATCTAAATTACTAGCCCCCAAAATACAAGTTTCACTGTCTTTATATTTATACTTTGAAATATTGAGTTTCATGTAAAACTGTGATTTGCTTAAGGGTTTTACTTCGGCAAAAACTTCTGTGTGCAAAGGATTGAATATAATGAATCGCAAGTCAGGATACCAACTAAGTCCAAATTTATAGTCAAGCGGATGAGAAGAAAGATTATTTTTAGTTATGTCAAGTCCGCTTAAAAAAAGAAACCAAGTAAGTTCTAATGCAGAATCAAATTTGCTGTTTAAGTATTCCAAGTGATATGAACTTCTGTGATATTGCATTGTAAAAGATTATTGGTCGCTTTTGTAATTTTTGTAGTCAGTTTGAGATTTTATGTGTCGCTACAGTATGAGAATTTCCCGATCTTGATGAACCCGGCGCTATCAATATAGCGATATTTATTTATTTGGTGGATAAATATGGGTTATGAAGAAATATTGCCGGAGGCAATGAAATACTATTGCGAAGTGGGGACGCTTCGCAAAGCGGGGGGTACCCCATCAGGTCAGCGTGGAGGAGATCAATGCGTATCTGTACAGCATGAGGCTGTATCCCCGTTTTCAATATTGGCGATCTTTGCAAAAGGACAAAAAAGGCAGAGGCAGGCTTCATAAACTCCTCTCCTGTACAGTTGGTGATCGTCCAGGTGCAATATCTGAAGGGGCTTATTGCTTTTATCTTCCCCCTTTCGGATAACTTTCCCTTCGGCTGATATTTACCATTTGCTGAGTGCTATCATATTGTGTTCATTCAATTGCCTGATTTACTTTGTCGGTTGTCAGAGTCTGTCTGCCTGGTGGTGCAATTCCTTGATGCTTCATTTATTCGTCGCCGCCGGCGACGTTAGCCGAACGAAGAATTAAAATAGACAATAAATTCTTTTGCTCAATAGCAATTGTTAAGCACAGACAAAAAGCTGAGCAGCGAATCGAAAGATGAAAAAGACATTATTCCTCTGCCCCAATAGCACAAGTGCGACTGTTGGGCTTAGTATTTCTTTAGTCGTCAGCATGTAAATCCATCTCGTATTTTTTTATTTCTTCATGTTCTTCTTTTGATTTTGGAAAACTTCTTTCAATACTCCCTATACACTCGACATAAAAACCGTCAATAAAAAGTATGTATATGTCGTCTTCTTTATTACCGTTGCCCCACATGTCCACTTTAATAACCTCGCCTTCTTTGCCAAGCAATTTACTATCATAATAATCAAACGAGAATTGCCCGTCTTCTACATGATAATGGTATTCCGGCTTTTCGTTGCTTTCCTCAATTTGTTGTATTTTCAATTCTAATTCGTTGTTGTCGCTTGCTATCTTTTTTGCTTTCTCTAAAATTTCTTTAGATTTTTTAAGTTCGCCTTTTCTTTGGTATGTTAATGATTTAAACACTAAATCAGATTTGATATATTCTCTTACATTAATTTCTGTTTCTTGACCAGGCGTCAAGGTTACTTTATCAACTTGTTTTGTTGCTGTCTCTTTGAGTTGTTTAAATTCCTTTAAAAAATTTTCGACGAGTAAATTATCATTTGTGATAATTATATTTTCAGAATTTCTATATTCTGCTTTATATGTCCAGTTATATGAGCCGGAAATTAATTTTTTCCCGTCAATAATTGCAAGCTTGTGGTGCATCAAAGACGCACTATTTGCAAAATAAAAGTGTCCGCCGAGTTCTATAAATCTATTGAAGTCAAGCCCTGTGGCACGATTATTAATGCTGTCATTTACTACTATAAGGTCAATTTTAACTTGTCGTTGCAAGAGTTCTAATAAGTTGTCAAATAAACTATCATTGGTAAACCATGCAACAGCTATTTTTAAACTGTCATTTGCAGTTGAAATGTTGTCGGAAATTTGCTTACTTATATGTTTAAAGTAGGATTGCAAGGTTAGTTAAATATTACGCCCAACACTCTAATTTACGATATAAGACGCAATGTTCAAAGAAATATAATTATTGAAATCAACGATATGACTTTATGCTTTTAGTACCTGTTTGCCACCAGGCAGGTGTTCATACAATCTACTCTGAATTCAATAACCTTTTAATAGATTCATGAACTTTTAAGAACGGAAATGAGTTTATCAGCTTTTGTATCTGTTTTTTTATTTCTTCATTTCCGAGATTTCCTATTGAGCCTTCATGTGTATGATGAATGGAAGTTTCATATTTGAAATTACCGGCTTCAATATTCATACCTACTTTTTTATAAGCATCCCGGAAAGGCATTCCTGTATTTACCAGTTTATTTACTTCTTCCACGCTGAAAAGGTATTTGTATTTTTCATCGGCCAGGATATCCTTTTTGATCTCTATATTGGATAACATCAGCCCTGCCATTTCAATACAATCTTTCAATGTTTTAAGAGCGGGAAATAAATGTTCTTTCAATAATTGCAGGTCGCGGTGGTAACCGGAAGGAAGATTGGTGGTCATTATCATGATCTCATTGGGCAATGCTTTTATTTGATTGCAATGGGAACGGATCAGTTCGAATACATCAGGATTCTTTTTATGAGGCATGATGCTGGAGCCCGTGGTCAGTTCAGGAGGAAAACTGATAAACCCGAAATTCTGATTCAGGTACAGGCAGGCATCCATGCTGAGTTTAGACAACGTATCGGCAATATTGGACAATGCCATCGAAACGATCCGTTCCGTTTTTCCTCTGCCCATCTGAGCATACACCACATTATAATTCAGATCATCAAAACCCAGCAGTTTTGTGGTCAGCGTTCTGTTAATGGGAAATGATGATCCATAGCCTGCAGCAGAACCCAGCGGGTTTTTATTCACCACATCATAAGCAGCTTTTAAGGTTGTGAGGTCATCCACCAGGCTTTCTGCATAAGCGCCAAACCATAATCCGAAGGAGGAGGGCATGGCTAATTGGAAATGTGTGTAGCCGGGGAAAAGATAATCTTTATATTTTTCACTTTGCGACTGAAGCAGTTCAAAGAAAGGCAGGACGTTATTGACCAATTGTTCTATTTCATGGCGGAGAAAAAGTTTTATATCCACCAGCACCTGGTCATTGCGGCTTCTTGCCGTATGAATTTTCTTACCGGTATCACCCAATTTTTCAGTGAGGAGAAATTCTACCTGGGAATGAACATCCTCGACATTATTTTGAATTTTAAATTTTCCTGCCCGTCCGTCAGGCGGGAAATTTTGAATGGAACTATAAATGATTTGTAATTCTTTTACCAGTTGATCGCTTTCTTCTTTGCTGATCAACCCCGCTTCAGCCAGCATTTTTGCATGTGCAATAGAGCCTAATACATCAAAAGGTGCCAGGAGCAAATCAAATTCACGGTCATTGCCAACGGTAAATTGTTCAACTTCCTTAAGCGAATCCGTATTTTTTTGCCAAAGTTTCATAATTATTTTATTTCAGGTTGCCTGTTACAGGTTTCCGGTACTTTGATCCGGAAATTCGTTCCAGTTTTCTTCAACCCATTGAATGTATTTGTTGATTTTCCTGCTTAAAACGTTATATGCCGACTTCAGACTTTGAAATATTTTTTCGCTTTGCAAAGAATTTGTCTCAAACAAAAATTCTAAGTGTACTATTGTTTCATCACATTCAGCCTGGGCATACACAAGATATTTGATATAATCCATTTTATACCGTCTTCTACCATATCCTTCAACAATTAATGCTGCAATAGCTTTAGAAGACCTGCGAATCTGGCTTCCTTCTTCATACATTTCAAGTTTTGGCAGGGATAAAGTCATTTTGTGAACCTCAATTGCTAATTGTTTTGATTCCTTATAAATATCCAATTCCCTGTAACTTTTCATATAAAAGGTGTTTTTCTTTCCCTTGTAACCAGAAACCTGCAACCTGTAACCTGTATCCTGCAACCCCCAACCAACAACAAACTTATAAAACCCCCTCCAATAACTGAATGTACAATCCGATCCCTTCCCTGATCTCCTCCACATAAATATACTCATCTGCCGAATGGCTTCTGCCGGAATCTCCGGGCCCCATCTTCAAAGCAGGAAATGGCATCAGTGCTTTGTCCGAAGTGGTAGGAGAGCCGTAATAATTTCTTCCGAGTTGCAACCCCGCCTGTACCAATGGATGGTCTAATGAAATAGCTGTTGAGCGCAGGCGAAAACTTCTTGTTTTCACTTCACTCGCTATATTTGCTTTTATCACTCCGAAAATTTCTTCGAATGTATATAATTCATTCACCCGTACGTCCACTACAAATTTGCATTGCGCCGGGACTACGTTATGGGCTTTATTATCCGTTTCAATCACCGTTATATCCATATTCACCGGTCCCAATAAACCGGAAACCTTAGGAAATTTGTAAGAGGTAAGCCACTCAATATCTTTAATTGCTTTGTAAATGGCGTTTTCACCTTCCTTTCTCGCTGCATGCCCCGCCTTTCCTTTAGCTATGCAGTCCAGCACCATCAATCCTCTTTCTGCAACTGCCATTTGCATTTGGGTAGGTTCCCCTACAATGGAACAGTCAATTGGTCCCAGTTGATTTAACAAAGATTCGATTCCATTGATGCCGGAAATTTCTTCTTCCGCTGAAGCGGCAAGGATAAGATTGTATTTCAGATCTTCTTTTTCATGAAAATACAGGAAGGCTGCAATCAGCGACACCAAAGATCCCCCGGCATCATTACTGCCAAGCCCGAAAAGCTTACCTTCTTCAATAATGGGATTGAACGGATTTTTTGTGTACTGAGAGTTGGGCTTTACGGTATCGTGATGGGAATTCAGCAGTAACGTGGGTTTCCTTTCGTCAAAAAATTTATTTTTAGCCCACACATTATATAAATGTTTATGAACCGGAATATTTCTTTCTTTGAAAAAATTTTCCAGAAGTTCAGAGGTCTTATCTTCTTCCCTGCTGAAAGAAGGAGTGGCGATCAGTTTTTTTAAAAGGCCGGTCGCTTCGTCATATAATTGGTTTAGTTGATCAGGGTTCATTGCTGATAAGGGTTCCTTTGGTTCCTGTTATTAAATGATCCAATTCTTCTGCTTTTCCAATCCTCACTTGTTTTACTCCGCTGTTAAACGCAGCGAATGCATTGTCTAATTTGGGAATCATCCCTGCAAATATTTTTGTTCCTTCACTCACTGAAGGAGGATGTTTGAGCTGTTCATAGTAATTTTTATCAAGCCTTTTGATAACCGATGAGTCATCGTTGACATCAAGCAGTACACCGCTTTTCTCAAATGTAAAAATCAGTTCTACTTCATATAAATTACTCATTGCTTTTGCAATTTCACCTGCAATGGTATCGGCATTGGTGTTTAACAGTTGCCCGTTTTTATCTGCCGTGACCGGGGCTATGACGGGAATCATTTCATTGGACAGGCAGGTTTTCAGGAATGAAGTATTCACTGAATCAATATCGCCGACAAATCCGTAATCAATATCCGGATGTATTCTTTTATGTGCAAGGATCGTATTCCCGTCAGCTCCGCAAAGCCCGATACTGTTACAATGAAGCGACTGCAGTTTTGCAACAATATTTTTATTGATATATCCGGCATAGACCATTGTTATGACCTTCAATGTTTCTGCATCGGTGATCCTTCTGCCATTCACCATCTTCTGAGGTATGTTGAGCTTTCCGGCCATCTGTGTTGCCAGCTTTCCCCCGCCATGCACCAGGATCTTCGGACCGTCAATTGCGGCAAACAATTTCAGGAAGGATGAAAGCTTTGCTTCATCATCTATAATGTTTCCTCCGATTTTTATGACTAACAACTCAACCATAAAACCATCAAGCAATAAAAATTAAAAATTTGATTTTATTAATTCACTTAACACCGCCTGTGCTGCCCAAACCCTGTTGCCAGCCTGTTGTGTTACAATGCTATTCGGGCTGTCTAAAATTTCATCACTGAGTTCTACATTTCTTCTTACAGGAAGGCAATGCATTACTTTAGCACTATTGGTCAATGATAATTTTTCTTTGGTGAGCATCCATTCAGGATCGTTGCAATAAATTTTTCCGTAATCCCGGTAGGTGCTCCAGTTTTTGACATATACAAAATCAGCATTTTTCAAAGCTTCTTCCTGGTTATAAGTGATCGTGGCTCCTTTGGTGAATTGTTCATCCAATTCATAATCTTCCGGATGGGTAATCACAAAATCAGCTATCCCCCATGCATTGATCCATTGGGAAAAACTGTTAGCCACACATTGGGGCAGGGGCTTCACATGCGGCGCCCAGGTAAGGACGATCTTTGGTCTTTTTAATTTTGAATTTTGACTTTCCTCTGTAATGGTAAGTACATCCGTTAGGCTTTGTAACGGATGAAGTGTTGCACTTTCTAAACTTACAATGGGTACGCCGGTGTATTTTATAAACTGTTTTATGAATAATTCACTGTAATCATCTTCCCGGTTTTTTAATGAAGGAAAAGTGCGGATGGCAAGTATGTCAAAATATTTTCCCAATACCGGCGCTGCATCTTTTACATGCTCTACAGTATTGCCACTCATGATGGCTTCATCTTCAAATTCCAGTGCCCAGCCTTCCTGTCCTACGTTAAAAACTATGGCTTCCATTCCTAAATTTTGCGCAGCTATTTGTGTACTGAGCCTTGTACGCATACTCGGATTGAGAAACAAACATCCGATGCGCTTATGGATACCCAGTGTTTTATCTTTTAACGGATCACTTTTATAGTCCAGCGCCTTTTGAACCAGTTGATCAATATTCTTTATATCGTTAACAGAAATAAAGTTTCTCATTTTATGCTTAAAGCGAAAGCCGGACGCTTAATGTTGAAAACCCGGCTTTCTGATTTCGGAAATTCTGAAATTATTTCTTTATAAATGAAAAGAGTAAAATCATGTGCTTTCCTCCAAACATCATATTTTTTATAATCTCTCATCAATTATTTTACATTTAGCCTTCCGCCTTCTGCATTTCACACTCCGCTTGTACTGACTCAATAAACTGTTCTGCATCTCTTTTCTTCAATGCTAATGATGGAAGTAACCGGATGGTGTTCGGTTTTGCTTCTCCGGTAAATATTTTCTGATTCCACAATAAATTCTTCCTCAGGTCTTTTAATTCTTCGGGTACATCAAAGCCAATCATCAATCCCCTGCCTCTTATATTTTTTAATTGAGGAATATTTTCCAGTTCATCTTTTAAATACTTTCCAACCATTACGGCATTGCCCATCAGTTTTTCTTCTTCTATTATTTCCAATACTGCTAATGCAGCTGCACAGGCTAAATGATTTCCGCCGAAAGTAGAGCCGAGCATAAAATGTTTTGCTTTGAATTTTGGAGAAGCAATAATTCCTGCCACGGGAAATCCATTTCCCATTCCTTTTGCCATTGAATAAATGTCTGCGTTCACCCCTGCAAAATCGTGGCTGAAGAATTTTCCGCTCCTGCCATATCCGCATTGCACACTGTCGGCAATGTACACGGAGCCGTACTCATCGCACAATGCCCTGATCTTTCTTAAAAAACTTTCATGGGCAACATTGATGCCGCCGACACCCTGTATGCCTTCAATGATTACGGAAGAAATTTCTTTTCCATTTTCATTGAAGCAATCCTCCAGTGCCTGTTCATCATTGAACGGAAGGAAAATGATATTATCTGTTTCATTTACCGGGGCAATATAATTTTTATTATCAGTAGCCGCCGCTGCCAGCGATGTTCTGCCATGAAAAGATTTACTGAAAGCAATGACCTTCTTCCTTCCGTTGTGAAATGAAGCCAGCTTCAAGGCATTCTCATTGGCTTCGGCGCCGGAATTGCAGAGGAAAAGCTGGTAGTCTTCTTTGCCGGAAAATTTTCCAAGCTTTTGCGCCAGTTCCACCTGCAAGGGTATCCTGACCGAATTGGAATAAAAAGCGATCTTTTCCAGTTGCTCTTCGATCCGTTTCACCCAATGCGGATGTGAATGGCCAATGCTGATCACGGCGTGTCCGCCATAAAGATCGAGATACTGTTCGCCCTTGTCATCCCACACATAAGAGCCCTTTGCTTTTACGATGGTTATTTCATTGACAGGATAGACGTCAAATAGTTTCATGAGCAACCTCCCCAAAGCCCTCCGCAGGAGGGACTTTTAATTATTTAATGTTTAAAAAGTCATTCAATATAGTTTCGGGCCATTTCAAATTTCCCTGCAAAGCAGAAAGTATGAAAATATTTATGATTGTTTATAAAGATTATCTGCCATTTGTGCCGAAAATTTTATGCCTTTGATTAAGGCAGAACTCAATCCCTGGTGCTCCATTTCATTTAAGCCTGCGATCGTGCATCCTTTGGGAGATGTTACTTTGTCAATCTCCTGCTCCGGGTGTGTTTGGTTTACTGTCAGAAGTTTGGCAGCTCCCAAAGCAGTTTGTGCCGCTATCTTAAGGGCATCGTGTGCATGAAAACCTATCTCCACACCGCCCTGTGAAGCTGCACGGATGGTTCGCAGAAAAAATGCAATGCCGCAGGCACAAAGAGCCGTGGCAGCACTCATCATATCTTCATTAATGACGATGCTTTGGCCCAGTGTATCAAAAATATCTTGCACCAGTTCAATATCTTTTTTGGTGGCATTAGCAGCAGCAAGGCAGGTCATGCTTTCGCCGATTTTCATTGCAGTATTTGGCATGGCACGGATGATGCGCAGTTTATTTCCCAACCGTTCGCGGAAAATATTTGTATGCACTCCCGTTACCACAGAAACGAAAAGTTGATTTTTTACATCAACTGCCGGCTGCAGGTCACTCAGCACTTCATCTAACTGCTGAGGAAGCACACAGACAAAAACTATTGCTGCGTTCAATATCGCTTCACGGTTATTCGTGCTTGTTTTAAACCCGGCTTCGGAGTGTGCGGTCAATGCAGCGGCATTTCTCCTTGTAATGGTGATTTCATTTTTTTTACAAATAGCAGCTCTTGTCAGGCCTTCGGCCAAAGCCATACCTATATTTCCCCCACCGATGATTGTTGCTTTCATAATTTTACAATTTAAAATGCGGCAGGCTTTAAATCCAATCCTGCTTTTTCATTGAGGCCAAACATCAGGTTCATGTTTTGTACTGCCTGGCCACTGGCTCCTTTTAATAAATTATCGGTAATGGAATGTACCACCAGCTTGGTTCCCACTTTTTCCAATTGAATGAGGCATTTATTGGTATTGACCACCTGTTTTAAAAAGATCGGATGATCGCTGACATGGGTAAAAGGCTGCCCATGATAAAAATCTTTGTATAGTTTGTTCAACTCTTCAATGCTCCACTCGCAGTTCAGTTGCGAACTGACAAAGATTCCCCTGGTAAAATCTCCGCGCCATGGAACGAAGTTTACGGAGATATTCCCTTTGGGTTGTAATTGTTTCAGGGATTCGCCGATTTCATTCAGGTGCTGATGCGATAAGGTTTTATATGCCTGGATATTATTTGCCCTCCAGCTGAAATGAGATGTTTCTGACAAACTTTGTCCTGCGCCGGTGGAGCCGGTAACTCCTGTTGTGTACACTTCATTCAGCAACCCGGCTTTTGCCAGGGGTAATAATCCGAGTTGAATACAGGTGGCAAAGCAACCGGGGTTAGCAATGTTTTCAGCCGATTTGATTTTTTCCTTATTTAATTCAGGGAGGCCGTACACGAAATCCCGGGTTACCGGTTCCCGGTTACCGGTTCCCGTTAATTGAAAGCGAGCTGCTTTAGTTAATCTGAAATCGTTTGAAAGATCAATGACTTTGATTTTTTCTGAAAAAGGATTTTCTTCTAAAAATTTCTTTGCATTGCCATGACCCAGACAGAGGAACAGCACATCAATATTTTCACTGAGTTTACCGGTAAATACAAGGTCCGTATCGCCCAGAAGGTCAGGATGAGCCGTTGATACCGGATTGCCTGCGTGGCTTTTGCTGTGGATGAAAACGATCTCTGCCTGCGGATGATGGATCAATAACCTGATCAGTTCACCGCCGGTATATCCTGCACCTCCAATTATCCCGATTTTAATTGCCATACTTTTTAGATTAATGATCAATAATCATTCATCACTGATTATTGATCGCTTTCCCTGTTAACCGAATGCCAGATACTTGTCTGGTTCCCGAAGATCTTTGAAAATCCTCTTACATCTTCTCCGGTCCACCCTGAATTCATTTCGCCATACTTTCCGAATTTACTGTTCATCAGATCGTATTTGGATTCTATGCCTGTGATCTGAAAACGGTAAGGCATCAATTGCACAAACACAGCGCCTGTGACATTCTTCTGCGAAGATTCGAAAAATGCTTCAATATCCCTCATCACCGGGTCCAGTATCTGACCTTCGTGCAGCCAGTTGCCATAAAACAATGCCAGTTGGTCTTTCCAGTTCAGTTGCCATTTGGTCAGCACATGTTTTTCCAGTGCATGATGTGCTTTCAGGATCACCATGGGAGCGGCTGCTTCAAAACCCACACGGCCTTTGATGCCGATAATGGTGTCGCCGACATGAATATCCCTGCCGATGGCGAAGGGCCCGGCAATGGATTGTAAATATTGAATGGCTTCGGATGGGTGATCAAAATTTTTATCGTCAACGGAAATCAATTCACCTTTTAAAAAACCAAGTTTTACATTTTGATTTTTTAATTTTTCATTTAACTGAGTTGGCCAGGCTTCTTCCGGTAACATTCCGTTGGAAGAAAGTGTTTCTTTGCCGCCCACACTGGTTCCCCATAAGCCTTTATTGATGGAGTAAACCGCTTTCTGAAAATTCATTTGCACGCCTTTGCTCTTCAGGTAGGCGATCTCTTCTTCCCTGCTCAACTTAAGATCTCTTATGGGAGTCAGGATCTCAATGCCGGGAATCATAATGTGAAAGATCATGTCAAAACGGACCTGGTCATTACCGGCGCCGGTGCTGCCATGAGCCACGGCATCAGCATTTATCTTTTTTGCATGACCGGCAATATGTAATGCCTGTATCAGCCTTTCTGCAGACACACTCAAGGGATATGTATTATTCTTAAGCACATTTCCATAGATAAGGAATTTAATGATGCGGTCATAGTATGCCTTTATCGCATTTACTGTTGTGTGTGATGTAGCTCCTAATGCGTAAGCATGATCTTCAATTTGCTTCAGCTCTTTGTCGCTGAAGCCTCCGGTGTTCACAATGATGCTGTGTACTTTATTTCCTTTCTCTTCCCTGAGATACTTGACGCAGTAGGATGTGTCTAATCCCCCGCTGAAACCTAATACTACTTTTTTCATTATTAATTCTGTGACCTGTTTTTTTGAGATAGTTTAATATACTAAGATCCTGGTACTGCTTTTATTTCCATTTCCATTATTGTTTCCGTTCTTATCTTTTTTCAGGAATGGCTTTAGCAGTTTCCATTTTTTAAAGCGGAGTAATCGTTCCAAACCTTTTTTATTTTCTTCAAAGAATTGTTTTGTTTCTTCCGGTTTATAATGATCTTTCGGGTCGTAGAGCATGGCAGTGCATAAGCAGTTCTTTCTTCCTTTACTTAAAAGGATTGGATAGTTCACGCAGCTTTTGCATCCATCCCAGAAAGCATCATCCTGTGTCAATTCAGAATACGTGACAGGTTCATAGCCCAGTTCGCTGTTGATCTTCATAACGGCGAGGCCGGTAGTAAGTCCGAAAATCTTGGCTTCCGGATATTTTTCCCTCGACAGGTTAAATATTCTTTTCTTAATGGCTTTTGCCACACCTGTCTTTCTGAATTGAGGTGAAACGATCAGCCCGGAATTGGCAACGTATTCTCCATGACTCCATGTTTCAATGTAACAAAATCCAACCCATATACCTTCTGAAGTAACTGCAATTACTGCTTTACCTTCTTCTATTTTTTGATCAATGTATTCCGGAGAGCGTTTGGCAATTCCGGTGCCTCTTTCTTTTGCAGACGACTCCATTTCATCTGTGATGGTTTTGGAATAGATCTTGTCAGCCGCTGTGGCTACCCTGATAATAATATTAAGATTGTCCAAATTGAAAAGATTATAGTTTAAGTGCGGATTACCAATCCAGGAATAAAAGGAAGTCCGGGTGCTTCTTCACTGACAGGGGCCTGGTTAGCGGCTCAGTCCTGTCAGCAACCACGTCGTGGTCGGACAAAAGTGAAGACATCAAACCCCACTGCGTAAACGCCGGTGGTCATTGGCCCGTGGAAGGCAAATTGTTTGGTATGTTTCAGACTATTGATCATTTTTTAATAGCCGTTTGTATATCGGTAACAAAAATATATAATTCTGTATTTAATGAAACAAATTTTTTGTTAACCGGCTATTGTTTTAACGTGCCAGCAAACAAAAGGTTGAGGGTATTTTATTCAGCTCCGGTTTCTGTTGTTTCCATTGGCCTATGGTAAGAGTTTGTATCTTTTCTTCCGGTGAGGTGAGTGCAGCAGCAATACATAATTGAGTAGTAGTCTTACAGTTTTTAAGCAATGCGTCTAATAACTGGTTGTTTCTATAGGGTGTTTCGATAAAGATCTGGGTACAATTTTTTTTATATGACTCGGCTTCGATCTCTTTTATCATCCTGTCTCTTTCGTGATCCCTGATAGGTAAATAGCCGAGAAACTGGAATCGTTGTCCGTTCATGCCGCTTGCCATCAGTGCCATCAGGATGGCATTGGGGCCGGCAAGAGGTTTCACTGTTGCATTATTTTCATGTGCAATGGCAACGAACGTCTGTCCCGGATCAGCTACTCCCGGGCAGCCTGCCTCACTGATGATGCCGATCTTTTTTCCTCCTTTTAGTTTTTGAAGAAATATTCCATGAATAGGCGGCTCATCAGATAAAGTGTGCCATTCATACCGGTCTATTACGATATCTTTCTGTAATTTTTTTAAATATCTTCTTGCTGTTCTTAGGTTTTCTGCAAATAAAACTTCACAATCGTTGATTGCAGTCAATATATATGCAGGAATACTCTCAGTATTTTCTTCATCAAGCAATGAAGGGATGAGGTAAACAATACCCTTTGCCATTTAATTGGTTTTGACTTTATACAAACTGATATTGGCAGCGATGACTGCATAAGCAGGAGCTAATACCCAGCCGATTCCTGCCACTACGTGCATCAGGTAAAAGATCAGTCCGTTGCCTATCAGGAGGCCGTTATGTTTTCCTGCAAAATCTATACTCTCACGCAATGGAATATTTTGCCTGGCAAAACTGTAATCAAACATGGAAAAACCGTAATAGTAACATTCCAGGAATAAGGCTATCAGCGGGGTGATCCATCCTGCTATCGGCACGAGTGTTAATAGTAAAAGAATAGCAAAGAAAAATGTCTGCCAAAGTACATTCCGGCCTGCGAGTTTGATATCTCGCCATATATCTTTTCTCAGGTCATTCCAGTTGATCTCTTTTTCTTTATTTTCCAGTATAACCTGGGTCTTTTCACTCAGGTAGGCAAAAAGCGGGGATCCGATGATAAGAATAATGTATTTGAATAAAGAAAAGTAAAATTGAAGCAGCAGCAGCCACAGGATAATACCGGCGAATGTAAAAAGGAATCCTGCCCAGCTGCTTTGAAATTTTTGCAGCCGTTCTCCTAACCCGGTGGTGGTAGTCAGGTATTCTATCACATGCGTGGCAGACTTGCCGAAGAAATACATGCTCACGATAAAGAGGAGGGCATAAACTATTCCCGGGATGATGATCCACTTCCATAATTTGTGCTGCCGGATGAAATGGTTCACTTCAGAAAAGGATTGGATGGCTATAACTATTTCTTTGAGCAAGCTTTAAATTTGAAAGAGTAAATATAAAAAGATCTGTGGTTAAAAAATTAGTATAAAGCCATGAGAAAGTTACCCGTCTCGTTTTATGACAGAGAAAATGTGTTGCAGATTGCACAAGAGCTGCTGGGTAAAATACTGGTAACAAAGCGGAAGGGTAAAGTCACTTCAGGCAGAATTGTCGAATGTGAAGCGTATGATGGCATTGAGGATGGCGCCTCTCATGCTTTTGGTGGCAGAAGAACAAACCGCAATGAAGTGATGTATTCGGGCGCAGGCACTGCTTATGTCTATATCTGTTACGGAATTCATCATTTATTTAATGTGGTAACAAATAAGAAAGAAATTCCTCATGCAATACTGATCCGTGCACTGGAGCCGGAAGAAGGAATAGCCGAAATGATGAAACGGAGAGGTAAAAAACTGTTTGATCATTCATTGACAAAAGGCCCGGGAAGCTTGTCTGTTGCCATGGGCATATCTATTGAAGATAATGGTTGTTCCCTTCAGAGCGAACACTTATTTATCGCAGGTGACGGCTTTGTTCCTGATAAGGAAATGATTGGAATATCTCCAAGGATCGGGGTAGAAGCTGCGGGGAAAGCTGCGGTTTATCCTTATAGGTTTTATATCAGAGATAGTCCTTTTGTGAGCGGGAAAAAATGATACGGATTGATGTCAATTTTTTTATAACTGGCAACCCATTCTGTCTTCCGGCATTACTTCTTTAAAAAACTTCCTCCATTTTCTTCCGGTCAAACTCCATTTCATTATTGGCGATCCATATTGTTGCCACACTGTTTCCGATAAAATTTGTGATGGCCCTTGCTTCCGACATAAAACGATCTACGCCCAGGAGCAATACAAGACCTTCCATTGGTATTACTTTGATCGCTGTGATAGTAGTTGCCAAAACAACGAAACCGCTCCCTGTTACGCCGGCTGCCCCTTTTGACGTTACCATTAGGATGCCGATAATAGAAAAAACCTGAGTAAAAGATAAATGTACATGAAATGCCTGCGCCAGGAAGATCATGCTCATGGATAAATAAATAGTGGTGCCATCAAGATTAAAAGAATATCCGGCAGGAACCACTAACCCCACCACCGGTTTGGAACATCCCATACGTTCCAGCTTTTCCATTAATGATGGTAATGCAGCTTCTGAAGACGAAGTGCCTAAAACCACCAGCAGCTCCTCTCGGATATATTTCAGCAATTTCAAAATACTGATCCTGTAATGTTTTAGTATCAGCCATAATACTACAAAGATGAATATGAACATGGTGGCATAGATAGTTCCCATCAGTTTTGCCAGCGGCATCAGGCTGCCGATACCATATTTACTGATCGTAAAAGCCATTCCTCCAAAAGCCCCGATTGGGGCCAGCAGCATGACTTTGTGCATGATGTTAAAAATGATTTTAGCAACGGGCAGAATTGTTGCAATAATCTTCTGGCGGTGAGAAGAATTGCTGAAGGCAATCCCTGCAATAAGTGCAACGACCAGTACCTGCAGTGTGGAATTTTCCTTGAAGAAATGTATCCAGTTAAAACCTTTTCCGGCAGCATATTTTGAAACGTCGCCTCCCTCCGTTATGTGGGTAGCCACACCGTGTCCCGGTTGAATGACCAGAGCAATGATTACTCCTATGATCAATGCAAAGGTGGAAACCACTTCAAAGTACAGCAGCGCTTTTATACCTATGCGGCCGACTTTTTTCAGACTGCCCATATTGATGATGCCCAAAGTGATGGTGAGAAAAATAATTGGATTGATGAAGAGTTTTATGATACTGATGAATAGTTTTCCCAAAAACTCACTCAGCGTAACTCCTAATTCAAGATCCTGTCCCAAAATTCTTTCTTTCCAGGGATGTTTTAATACCGGGTAGAGTGCAAACTCCGGGACAAATTGTCCGACAAATATTCCTGCGACGATGGCCACCAATACCCAAAAAGTCAGGTTACTGAAAAGTTTCTTCATCTTGTATTATCCGGAAAGATAAAAGAAATGAGGAGATATAAAACGGAAAAGGAGAGAATGAAATAAGATCAGGGAAATAAAATTTAGAATTTCGGGCAATTAAGCTTTTTGGCATTTGGGTCAGTAGGCTTTTTAATATAAATCAGCGAGATTTCCACACCACCGCGAAGATTTGATGCGGGCTTCAGGCTGGATACATTTACATCGTAAGTTGCACCGAATTGAAATTCTCCGAATTCGAGACCTACGTAAGGTATGATTGCATCACCAAGCCGGAACCAGCTGCCCAGGTAAAGATTTGTCGGGTTGTCCTCATCACCGGTGAGGTTCATTGCATAAGCGCCGCCAAGCATGGCATTATGAGCTTTAGCCTGAAGGCTGTAGTTGGCGCTGAAGTGAAAGAAATTGACCGGTCCTACCGGAATTTTTCCTCCTGCCTGGAAAGTTGTTCTTGCTGCTAAAAAATATTCACCACCCTGGAAGCTTTCTTTCGGCCGGTTGATATGATACATGGATGCACCAAAGTAAAAATTATTGTAGCCATTGGTACTTCCATTATAAAGAATGCCTGCATTCAGGTCAAAATATTTTACATTGATCTGGTTGCTGTTGAATATTTCACTGGTCACTCCGGTAAACCCGAGCGGAGTAAGCTGATCCTCAAAAACAACTTTTGTAAGGTCCAGCCTTCTGTTCATGAATCCGCCCTGGAAGCCTGCCCCGATCTGATGAAAGCCATCCTCATCCAGCGCCTTATGATAAGCTACGGAAAGTGCCATCGCATTTGACACCAATACGCCATTTCCTGCTTTATCCGAAAATCCCATGATGCCTACGCCAAACTGATCATAATCCGGGATACGTTTTTTCATAATTCCGAAATCAACAGAAGCGGTAGCGGTGGTGAATGCATTATTAATCGTGGGCCATTGGTTCCGGTAGTTTCCGGCAATACGGTACACACCATCAAATTTCCCGGTCATTGCCGGATTCAATGTAAGCGGGGAGGCGAAGAATTGTGAAAAATTAGGATCCTGGGCATTTGACACACTTACCAAAGCCTCACAAAGAATAAGGATTAAAATAAATTTTTTCATTCAAAGTTTGTCAGAAAGTGAATTGGAAAAATACAAAAAAGCAAACAAAAACGGAAATAATAACAAGAGTAATTCTGCAAATGAAATGCTGCTTTAATTCTGAGTTTTAACACCATAAGCCAGGTCGCCGGCATCGCCGAGGCCAGGAACTATATACCCTTTGGCTGTCAGCTCGTCATCAATGTCACCACACCAGATTTTTACGGCAGGTTGTTCTCTTTTTACGTACTCAATTCCCACCGTGCAGGCAATGGCTGCTGCAATATGTATCTCCCTGGGAGGGCCTTCATGCCTCAGGTATTGAATTGTTTTTACCAGGGAGGAGCCGGTTGCCAGCATTGGGTCCGAAATAATGAGAACCCGGTCTTCAAGATCCGGGCAGGAAATATAATCCAGGCTGATATCAAATGAACCATCTTTATTATGCTTGCGATAGGCAGAAATAAATGCATTGTCTGCCTTATCAAAAAAATTCAGTAACCCCTGGTGCAGCGGAATCCCGGCTCTCAGAATAGTTGCAAGCACCGGCTGTTCTTTTAAGATCTTGCTGGTGGCAATTCCCAGGGGAGTGGTGATATCTCTTTCTTCAAATGGCAGAGTTTTGCTGATCTCAAAGGCAATTACTTCCCCGATGCGTTCCAGGTTGCGGCGAAAACGCATCCTGTCTTTTTGTACTTCCACGTCTCTCAGTTCGCTGACCCAGTTGCTGACAAGGCTATGTTGTTCGCTCAGGTTTCTGACCATGCTTTAAGATTTAGATGTGTGTAATCTTCGGTTAACCCACGTAGCCCGGCCGCCACTCTCCATACGTAAACTGTTCTTCGTAATTTGCCCGGCAAATCTAATCTTTAAAATTTTAACCGGGATGGTCTATAAAGTAATTGGTTTAATGAGCGGCAGCTCACTGGACGGGCTGGATATTGCTTTCGTGGAATTTCATGAGAATGGAGGCAAATGGAGTTTCCGGATACTGAAAGCGGATTGTTATCCTTATGTTCCTGAAATGGTGCGGAGATTAAGAGAGGCAACCGGCTTATCAGCTTTGGAATATCTTTTATTGCATGCGGAATATGGACATTATATCGGGAAAGAAGTAAACCGTTTCATTGAAGAGAACGGGCTGCACTACCAGGTATCGTTGGTCACTTCTCACGGGCACACTACATTTCACTTGCCTGCAAAAAAAATGACCGGGGCATTGGGTGATGGTGCTGCCATTGCTGCAGAAACACGTTTGCCTGTTGTTACAGACCTGCGGGCTATGGATGTGGCTTTAGGTGGGCAGGGTGCGCCTATTGTGCCCATTGGTGAAAAACTGTTGTTCACTGATTATGATTATTTCCTGAATATCGGCGGTATTGCCAATATTTCGGTGAGCGGGGAAAAGTATATTGCTTTTGATGTTTGTGCCGCCAACCGTGTGCTGAATATGCTGGCAAACCTGGCGGGGAAAGAATTTGATGAGGGTGGTAAAATGGCAGCAAGCGGAATAGTTCATCAAAAGGTATTGAATGCTTTAAACTCCCTGGACTATTACAAGCTTCCTTACCCGAAATCGCTGGCTAATGATTTTGGAACAGATACAGTATTCCCGATCCTTCATCAATCAGGGATTTCAATAGCAGATGCATTAAGAACCTACACGGAACATATCATAATTCAATTGAAAAATTCTCTTGCAGGCTTTGCAGGGTTCAAACCGGGTAATCGTAAACTTCTTGTAACCGGCGGCGGCGCTTTAAATATTTTTCTAATGGAAAGAGCAAGGCAGGAACTGGGAACCCTGAATATGGAAGTGGCTGTTCCGGAAAAAGAACTGGTGAATTTTAAAGAAGCGCTGATCATGGCTTTTATCGGGGTGCTTCGCTGGCGGCAGGAATATAATGTGCTTTCTTCAGTAACAGGTGCAATCCGGGATAGCATTGGCGGCGCTTTATGGACAGGGCATGAAGAATAGCTAACATTTTAAAGGCTCCTGGATTTATGAAGAAGAAAATGGTTTGCTCCCCCGCTTAGTTGTTTGCTGCTTATTACAGGATCGCTGATTTACTGTCATACTGCCGGAAAGATATAATCAACGGTGCATCATCTGTTGCAATTCCTGCTTCCCGGGGTATAGAAAAACATCTTTCAGGCAAGCCCGGATTTCCATTAAAAACGACAGGGAAGGATGTTTTAAAAAAAATCGGCATATTATAAAAAGCTACTTAATTTTATACCGGATTGAATTAACGAAAACAACGAAACGGAAATCATTATTTTCTGCCTGTTATTATCCGGAAAAATTTTCAGGAACTTACATGAGACAAGCGCATCAGTGATCTGTTTAATTAGGAGGTTCTTTTATGATAATTTTTTGGCAGCAGCGAATCTGTACTATCAATGATAAGCTTTGCTGCTGAAGATCCGGCGTAATGGAGTAACATTCCAGAATATAATGTTGATTTTATTCAACAATAAAAATCAGACATATATGCCCGCTAAAATGAAACGACTGTTGGCGCCTGCAACCCTATTCATTCTCTTTTTCATTTCATTATTGAGCTCATGCAATCCAGGCAATACAAAGGAAGCAGAATCAAAAAACAGCGTGTCGGATAAAAGGGATAAGATCAATATCATGCTGGATTCCTTCAATAGAGCTGCTGCAAAGGCAGACTATAACGCCTATTTTAATTTTTTTACAGATGATGCCATTTTCACCGGCACCGATGCAACAGAACGCTGGAATAAAAAAGAGTTTATGATTTGGGCAAAACCCTTTTTTGACAGAGGCAGGGCGTGGAGCTTTACTTCAATGGGCCGCCATATTTATTTTGACAGCACCGGCACTATCGCCTGGTTTGATGAACTGTTGAATACGCAAATGAAAATCTGCCGCGGCTCCGGAGTTGTGGTAAAAAAAGGCCCTGACTGGAAAGTGGAACAATATATTTTATCGGCGACCATACCGAATGGAATAATGGATGCGGTAGTAAAAATGAAAGCGTCTGCAGAGGATAGCATTATTAATAAGCTAATACATCATTAGTATGCTTTAAATGGGTTTAAAATCAGCAATACATACTATAGCTATTTAATTAACAGAAACAAAACCAACAACGATGAAACAATTATCAGCACTCATAGTTTTATCTGCCATTGCTTTTTCTGGCATGTTTACTTCCTGCACTTCCAATGGAAATGTGCAAACGCCTGCAGCGGATTCTGTGGCAGCCAACATTAAAATGTACACCCATACATGGGATGAAATTATCAATCATGGCAAACTGGAGTATTTTACTGATTCCAATTTTACAAAAGATGTGGTGATGCATGCCCACCCGGATATTGTGGGCATTGACAGTGCAAAGGCTTATTATGCCAATTACCTGACCGGCTTTTCCAATATCAGATTCACCATCATTGATGTATTTGGCCAGGGCGATAAATTGGTGAAGCATTGGCGTTTTGAAGGCAAGCATACCGGAAACTTCTTCGGCATTCCGGCAACAGGAAAAGATGTAAGTGTGGAAGGCGCTACTTTGGTGAAAATGCGTGGTGGTAAGATTGCAGAAGAGCAGGATTTTTTTGATAACTATGAATTCATGAAGCAGTTGGGTTTGGTGAAATAGAAATACAAGGGATTGCAGATACGTAGCATTGTTTCATTTTTAAAAAAGGAGTATCGTTTAAAATAAATTTTATGGAAGTACATCATCCTGTTGAAACAGGCAGAAAGAGATGGACACATTATCTCTTTGAGTTTTTTATGCTATTCCTCGCTGTATTCTGTGGCTTTTTAGCAGAGTACCAATTGGAACATAAAATCGAAAGAGAAAAAGAGCAGCAACTCATTCAATCTTTAAAATTAGATCTTGCAACTGACATCAGTCAAATAGATTCATTATCGCGGGAAATGAATTTCAAGCTGACAAAGCTTGATCTGTTGTCCCGTGGTTTATATGAAGGTGTAAATAAAGGGGTTTCCTTTAGTACTATTAAACTTATTTTACCAGCTATTGGATTCAACGATTTCATTTATACTGATAAAACTATTTCCCAATTAAAAAATGCCGGCGGAATGAGATTAATCAGAAATCAAAAAATTGCTGATAGTATCGCTGCTTACGATGCTTTGGTCCGTCGCAGCCTTGTCAATCAAACAGGTATCAATGAAACTGTTTCGCCATCACTTACCGGTACTTTAAGAAAGAATACTGATTTTTTCATGCTGCAAAAAAGTATTTCTCAGGATCTTAATTTGTCAGATACAATGATGATCAAAAGAAATGCTTTCATTTTCACAGATAAAAAACAATATATCTGCCTGTCAAATGATATATTATACTTCAGAAACAGGCTGTTTACTTTGGCGATGCTTTTAAACCGGGATAAGATTGGAGCTGAGAGGTTGTTGGATTTTCTTAACAAAGAATATCGCAATTAATAATATTATTTAAAAAAATGGAAGTACATCATCACCCACACGTAGAAAACCTGCCTGCCGGACGGGCAGGAAAGAGATTCAAGGAATATTTCCTTGAGTTTATCATGATCTTTCTTGCCGTAACGCTTGGTTTTTTTGCAGAAAACATCAGGGAATCTTTTGTCAATAAAGAAAAGGAACACCATTATATTCAAAACCTGCGCTTAGACCTTGGCAATGATATCATTCAACTTGATTCAATGGTTTCCTTTCAAAATTTGTGGCATCAGCACCTTGACAGTGCTTTAAAAATACCCATAGAATCTTTAACAGATATAAATGAGCAGGACAGTTTTTTATATCATTTCTTTCCTTTTTATTCTTTAATCCCCGTTTTTGAAGAAAATGATAATACCATTAGTCAATTAAAGTCAGGGGGCTTCAATATTTTCAGAAATAAGGCTACGATTGACTCCATCAGCAGAGTTTATAACAATAGATTAAAATTCAATAATGATTTCTTCCTAAGCACCTATTGGGATGCTGCTCACCAGGCACAGAAAATAATGCGTTTGCCGCAACCTGCAACTAATTTTACAGATACGATCTTATTTAAGTTCAGAAAGAATTACCGGGTTTTTACGCAATACAACAAAGAAGAGACAGTTCAATTATACAATAAAATCGGAAATGCAAACGGAACTTTAATAACACTCATAATGTACGAACAAGTTTACAGGAAAAGCATGGTTGACCTTTTAAATTATTTAGATAAAACCTATCCATCCCAATAATGGTGGAGGTTCATCATTACTTGAATGTCTAAAGCCTGCATGTTGGAAGTAAATAATGAAGATTTAAAGAATATGTTTGAATGTATTTAAGAAACCATGAAGAAGCAACTAGGCAGTTTTAAAAACCATGGAAACCAGATTGGTTAAAGAATCAAAACTATAAAGATAGTTGATTGAGATATTTAATATCCATTAGATAAGTTAAACATGAAATAGGTGAATTTATAAAGTGACCATGGGTTAATAATTTTAAATCATTAATATGAAAAAATCAAAAATCGTTTTTCTAATTGCATTTATTTTCAGCGTGCATTTCTCTCAGGCGCAACCCGATTCAATTGTATTACATGATATCAACCGGGACAAGGCATCGCCGGCTTCCATGACAGAATTATCCATTCCATCCGGCGGGGTAAACATTGCCGGATTTATGTATTCTGCGAATGGAAAAGGAAAGCATCCTACACTTTTAATACTACATGGTTTCCCGGGAAATGAACGAAACCTTGACCTGGCGCAGGTGGTGCGGGAAAAAGGAAGGAATGCGATTTATTTTGACTATCGGGGTTCATGGGGAAGCCAGGGTGTTTTCAGTTTTGAAAATTGTGTACAGGATGTAAAGAATGTGGTTTCATTTTGTAAAAAGTATTCCGGTTCATTAAAAATAGACACTTCAAACATTGTATTGTTTGGCCATAGCATGGGAGGTTTTGTTTGCCTGAAAGCATTGGCAGAAATTCCTGAAATAAAAAAGGATTTGCCTTGTCTGCATGGGATATTTATGCAAGTGTAAAAGGTATAAAACCCGGGCAGGTTAAAGCTTTGGCAAAGCAGAGCCGCTATTAAAAAAGTTATTACAATTAAAAAAAGAAAAACAATGAAAATGGAAACTTTCAAATTCTCTGGGGATTCGGCGATAAACTACGACACTTATCTCGGCCCGTTTTTATTTGAACCTTATGCTCATTTCGTAGCACAAATGCTCCCTGCAACAGCTCATGATGTATTGGAAGTTTGCAGTGGTACCGGAAGGCTAACCAGGCATTTGGCAAACCGGTTGTCTCCCGGAGGTAAATTAACCGCACTTGATCTGAATACCGATATGTTGAATGTGGCAAAGCCAAAGGTTAAAGAAAAACCTGTAAAGTTTGTAATAGCTGATGCTCAACAACTGCCCTTCCCTGATAATTCTTTTGATTATGTATTTTGCCAGTTCGGATTAATGTTTTTCGAGGATAAGCAAAAGGGGGTTGATGAAGTTTACCGTGTTTTAAAGCCAAAAGGAAAATACATTTTCGCCACATGGGACAAAACTGAAAATGCGATAACGCATAAGGTTTTCTTCAATGATTTATTGTTGCCCTTTTTTGGCAAGGACTCCAATCGTTTTCTAGTGCCCTTTAGTTTGCATCATAAGGATGAACTTCTAAGCTATCTTACCACAGCCGGTTTCAAAAATAAGGTAGTCAAAAAAGTTGAGATGGAGGGGACTTCACCCTCCGCATTGGATGTAGTAAATGGATATCTGCTTAAGCACTCTATAGGAGATGCCGTCAGGGAAAAAGACCCGGATGCATTGCCTGTAATGGCCTCACGGTTTGAAAACTCTTTAATTGAAATCTTCGGACCGCGAGAAATTACCATGAAGTTTTCTGCATTTATAGGAGAAGGTGAAAAATAAAAGCATTTATTACTGTAGGGTGCCCGGTTTTTCAAACAAATATTTTGAATGTTTTGAAGATTTTTAACCAAAAGAAGAGATTGAATTTTATTATTATGATCAATTGTGCTGCACAATCCGGATGCACCAGCAGCTACTTCACCAGGGAACCTTCTCAGGTAGGTAGAAGAAGTGGAACAGGTAAGAAAAGAGCTTGGCCTTGATCCATTTTATTTGACCGGGTATTCCCGGGAGAAACACGCTTACAAATAAACTTCAGTAAAAATATTTAGGGACAGAATTTATTCAATACATTACATATTAAATTAATAAGAATGAATGAACCGAGTAGGTTTCTGTTGCTTTTAGCTTTGGTTTCTACCTATTCACTTTTCTCCTGCAACTCAGATCAATCCCGCAAATTATCTCAGACACTTGGTAATGACCGGTATAAAGTGCAAATCAATGCCACATTGGATTCCTTCAACCAGGCAGCAGCCAGGGCAGACTACAATGCCTATTTTAATTTTTACACTGAAGATGCCATCTTCACGGGAACGGATGCTACCGAAAGATGGAACAAAAAAGAATTTATGGATTGGGCAAAACCCATCTTTGACAAAGGCAAGGCATGGAATTTTACTACACTCGGAAGGCATATCTATTTTGACAATACCGGCACCATCGCCTGGTTTGATGAATTGCTGAATACACAAATGAAAATCTGCAGAGGCTCCGGTGTATTGGTGAAACAAGGGAATGAATGGAAACTGAAGCAGTACATTTTATCTACTACTGTTCCCAATGAATTGTTAGATACTGTAATTAAACTTAAAGCACCGAAAGAAGATTCACTTATTCAAAGAATAAAATGAAGCCTTTATTAGATGTAACGGTACTCAAATCAATCAATAATTATTCATTAAAACAAACAACAGTGAAACGACTACCAGCACTCATACTATTTTCAGTGATTGCTTTTGCAAGCCTTATTACTTCCTGCAGTTCTAATGGTAATGTGCCATCGCCTGCAACAGATTCCGTAGCAGCCAATATTAAAATGTACACACATACCTGGGATGAAATTATCAATCATGGTAAATTGGATTTATTCAACGATTCCAGTTTTACAAAAAACGTAGTGATGCATGCACATCCTGATATTGTAGGCATTGTCAGTGCCAGGGCATATTATGCCAATTACCTGACCGGTTTTTCCAATATCAGCTTCACCATCATTGATGTATTTGGCCAGGGTGATAAATTGGTAAAACATTGGCGTTTTGAGGGTAAGCATACCGGAAACTTCTTCGGCATTCCGGCAACAGGAAAAGATGTAAGTGTGGAAGGCGCTACATTGGTAAAAATGCGTGGAGGTAAGATTGCAGAAGAGCAGAATTTTATTCATAATTATGAATTCATAATATAGCTTGGATTGATAAAATAATATCCATTTAAAATAAAAACTCATGAAGAATTATAAAACACTATCCATTTTAATTGTTACTCTGATTCTTGCTACAAATATTAATGCTCAACCATCTTCTGCATCGGTTCAGAAAACAGATTATGGAAATAATCCACAAGCAGGGAAGTATATTACTAACCGGGGATTTAAAATGTACTATGAAACGTATGGCAAAGGCCAACCCTTGCTGATCATCCATGGCAATGGTGGTTCCATCCAGGATTTCACAAATCAAATTCCCTTTTTTGAAAAGCATTATAAAGTGATACTGGCAGACAGCCGGGCGCAGGGCAAGTCGGTTGACAATGGCGATTCATTAAGTTATGAAATGATGGCTGATGATTTAAATGGATTGCTGGATGCCTTGAAATTAGATTCCTGTTATGTAATAGGCTGGAGTGATGGCGGTATCAATGGATTATTACTTGCTATTCGCCATCCTGATAAAGTGAAAAAATTAGCGATAACAGGTGCTAATCTTGTACCAGACACTTCGGCAGTAGAACCGGAAATTTATGACTGGGCGAAATCTCTTGGCGATTCCATCAATCGGTTACCCTTAACACCTGAAGTAAAAACTTATCGTAAACTTTTTCATTTGCTCTCTTACGAACCGCATATCACCACAGCGCAATTACAAACAATCAAATGTCCGACACTTGTGATCGGAGGAGACCATGATGTCATTCGTCCCCCGCATACAATGTTGATTGCTGAATCAATACCAAAATCTTATTTATGGATTTTGCCCAACAGTGGCCACTCAACCCCTGTTGTTTATGCTACCATTTTTAATCAAGTGGTCAATGATTTTTTCAAAAATCCATACCGGAAAATAGAAGGGTTAAGCCGGTTGCAATAAAAAGTAAATATCGATTCTTCTCAAAAGGGTAGCCCTTATGAACTAAAAAAATGGAATTTATGCAATCAAAATCTATCAAGGGAAAAACACCCACTGAAATAAAAAATGAATTGGAAGAAATCAAAAGCACCGGCTTCAAGGCTACATTGGCTATTATCCTCATCTCCAATCTTGAAAATGCTGCGTCATTATGTGCTATTTTTAATAATGAACACATTGCCGTTTTCGGTGTAAGTACCTCCCAAAAATTTACCGAACAGGGAATGGTGCCGGATGATATTGTTGTTTTGCTATTGGATATTTCTCCCGGTTATTTCAGGATAGTATTAAAAGATAATGAAGCTGCCGGATCCGTTTATGATGCAGCCTATCTGGTAGGTGAAGCAGGTGTGCAGGCATTTAAAAGTCCCGGCTTCATTATTTCATCTGCTGACTTCAGGATGTCGGGCGAAGAAATCATTAAAGGACTGACTGATGCAGCCGGTAAAGAAACTGTCATCATGGGCGGTGTAGCAGGCGACCCTGCAGATTTTTCGGGTATCATCTTTACAAACAATACATCTTGTACCAAAGGGATTTTGGCATTGGTGATTGACCAGGACAAAGTAGCTATAAACGGACTGGCAGTATCAGGATGGAAACCGGTAGGAACCACCAAAAAAATTACGAAGAGTGAAGGCCCCTGGATTTTTACCATTGACAATGAACCTGCCCTGGATGTGATTCAAAGATTTTTGGGGAAAGAAATAGCCGCAGACTATAAACAGAAGGGATTAATTCCTTCCGACCTCGGTTATCCTTTACAGTTTGAAAGGGAATCAGGAAGTATTTTAATGCGGCCATTATTGTTGATGAACCCCACTGAAAAATCAATCATGGTAGGCGGCGATGTGAAAGAAGGGGAAAGTTTTCGTTTTTCATTGCCTCCGGATTTTGATGCCATAGATACTGTCGTTAATAGCACCATTACAGTAAAAGGAAATACAATGCCTGATGCTGATGCGCTGATTGTATTTTCATGTATCGGCAGATTGGGTTCTTTTGGGCCAATGATTTCAACCGAAATAGAAGGATTGGCTGCAACCTGGAAAAAACCAATGGTTGGATTTTTCTCTCTCGGTGAATTTGGAAAATTGGATGAACACCGGTGTGAGTTTCATGGAACCACGGTGAGCTGGGTGGCGTTGAAAGAGAGGAATTAGTTGTGAATTGTTAATTGTTAATGGTGAATTGTGAATGAAGGAAATTTGATGGTTCAATATTAAAGCCCCGTAGGGACAACATTGTGGTAGCCTCGTAGAGGCGATATTATGGTGGAAGAAATGAATGTATAAATTAAACAAACCCCGTAGGGGTGATATTTTGATAGCCAAAAATAATCAATCATGTCCAACACATATTCTCAAATATCAATACACAGTGTTTTTGCGGTTAAAGACAGGCAAAATGTAATCACCAAAGAATGGAGAGATGAATTGCATAAATATATATCAGGTATCATTACCGGCAATGGAGCCACATCATTAGCTGTAGGCGGATGGAAGGATCATGTTCATATATTCTATGGGATGCCGGTTACAACCTCTATCTCCAATTTTATGAGCATCGTTAAGGCGAATAGTAGTAAATGGATAAATGAGCAACATTTTATAAAAGGAAAATTTCAATGGCAATCAGGTTATGGTGCTTTTTCATACAGCAAAAGTCAAAGAGATAATGTCATCAAATACATCATGACACAGGAAGAGCACCATAGAACAAAAACATTTCGGGAAGAATATTTAAAGATGTTGTCAGACTTTGAGGTTGAATATGATGAAAAATATTTGTTTGAATTTTATGATTAAAAAAAATATCGCCCCGATGGGGCTACCAAATTGCCGCCCCTATGGGGGCTACCAAAATATCGGCCATATTGGCCTTTGTACAGAAGCAAAAAATCAATTCTAATTCACAATTAAAAATTAAAAATCGTGTTCGCAAAATCCATCAAAGGCAAATCAACCAAAGAAATAAAATCAGCTATAGATGCAAGCATCAGCAACGATTTCAAACCAACACTTGCCATTTGTTTTGTTTCCAAAAAATTGGACAGGGTAGCTATTACAAATGTATTGGATGCAGCAGGGATAAGTGTTTTCGGCTGTACCACCAATGGCGAGTTTACCAGTGAGGTAACGGAGAAAAGTACTGCCGCCATATTATTGCTTGATTTAAATAAAGATGATTTTCAAATTAATTTTCATGAATTCACTGAACCCAATTACCGTGAAGTGGCAAAAGAAATGGCGATGAATGCAAAAGAAAAATTTGCAAACCCGGCATTCTTTATCGGGCTCAGTGATTATACAACCGATGGAGAAGAAATTTTGAAAGGGCTTACAGATATTGCCGGGAAAGATATCAATGTATTTGGCGGTGGTGCTGGTGATGATTATGAGTTTACCGATAATTATGTTTTTACCAATGGCAAAGATGCCGGTAAGGCAATTGTTTGCATAGCGCTGAATGAAAATAAAATTGAAATCAAAGGTATTGCTACCTGTGGCTGGAAAGCGGTGGGTACTGTACGAACGGTTACAAAAAGTGAAGGTAACCATGTGTATATGGTGGATGATATGCCGGTATTAGATCTTACGGTGAAATATGGAGGCATTGAAAATGTAACGCCCGAAAATCAAAACCTCTTGATAGAACTCGCTGCCAATTTCCCTTTGCAATTACAAAGAGAAAAAGGCGATCCGGTTATGCGCCCCGGTTTGATGGTTGACTGGAATGATCGTTCTTATTATACCAGTGGCACTGTGCCGCAGGGTTCAAAGGTGAGGTTTTCATTGCCGCCGGATTGGGATGTGATGGAAAAAGTAGTGAAAGGTGTGGAGCAATTAAAAGCAACAGAAATGCCTGAAGCCGATGCAGTGGTGGTATTCAGTTGTGCCGGCAGGATTTTATCACTCGGTCCATTAATGACGAAGGAACTGGAAGGCATTAAAAATGTCTGGAATGTACCTATGGCGGGCATGTTTTCAAATGCAGAACTGGGCAGGGCAACCGGTGGTAATTTGGAAATGCACAACCTGACAACTTGTGTAGTAGCTTTAAAGGAGAAATGATTGATAATGGGGAATGAGGAATGGTTAATGGTTAATTGAGAATTGATAATTTGAGAGAATGAAGGATAATGTAATTAGAACAAAAAGTTTTGCCTTTGCACTCAGGATTGTCAAACTGTATCAGTTTCTGCAATTTGAAAAGAAGGAATTCATTCTTAGTAAGCAGCTACTGCGATGCGGGACTGCCATAGGTGCGATGGTTAGGGAAGCAGAACAAGCAGAAAGCAAATCAGATTTCATTCATAAATTAGCCATAGCTCAAAAAGAAGCCAATGAAACAGAATATTGGATTGAACTTTTGTATCAATCCGGATATCTGGATAAACCACAATACGAATCGGTTTTTAGTGATATAACAGAAATTAGAAAATTACTCACATCAATCATCAAAACCTCTAAGTTGAATAAAGAGAATTAACCATTAACAATTCACAATTAACCATTATTCATTAACAATTAGAATGAACCAACACTTACAAAATATTATAGATAGTCTTCAACAAAATGAACATTTAACGGAAGCAGAAAAAAACAAAATCATTGCTTACTTAAAAGATGCCAATAAAGAATTGGAGATTACTGCTTTCAAATTAGACCGAACCGAAAAGGTAAAACGCACTACCGCAATCTTGCTGGAAGAAACCATTGAAGAACTGGAACAAAAAAGAAAAGATGTGGAAGCTCAAAACAGGGAGCTGGAGATTGAGTTTGCATTGGAAAGGGTGAGGGCTGCTACCATGTCAATGAGAAACTCGTCAGAACTTGGAAACCTGATATTTCATTTATATGGCGAGCTTACCAGGCTGGATGCAAAACTGGACCGTTGCTTCATTATGATAGTTAATCAGGAAACTTTGAGTATTACCTGGTGGCTATCCGGGAAAGAAGGGTTGCTGGATGAAAACGGGTTCCTGGTACAGCATAATGATTATCCATCGCATCAACTGTACCTGAAACACTGGAGGGAGAAGACCGCAAATTGGCAATATCTGCTTGAGGGTAAGGAAAAAGAAGAATGGGATCAATTTGGCTTTACCAAGACTGAGTTGGCGAAACTTCCCGAAGCCGTAAAAAGAGATATGTCCGGTGTTAAAAAAACATGGCTCTCCGGTTCCTCGGATAGTTTTGGTTGCCTGCTTACCGGGAGTCTTGAACAATTATCAGAAGAGCATCAAAACATCCTCAGTCGCTTTACAAAAGTGTTCAATCAAACCTATACCCGCTTTCTCGACCTGCAAAAAGCAGAAGCACAGGCAAGAGAAGCACAAATTCAATTAGCCCTGGAGAGAGTTCGGGCAAGAGCTATGGCGATGCAGAAACCCAGCGAACTTACAGATGTAGCCCAAATATTGCGCACAGAAATGAGATCACTTGGTGTGGAAGAATTAGAAACAAGTTCCATTTACATTCGTCATGAAGACAGCGGTAATACAGATTGCTGGTATGCCATTCAGAAGGATAACAAATTAGTGTCAGACTACATGACAATAAACCTGAATGATACCTGGGTGGGACGGGAGATGTTATCTTTTTACCGATCCGATAGAAAGAAAACCACTATCGTTATGAAAGGAGAAGAAAGAAAAGAATGGATTAATTACTGTTCCGAACATTCCAATGTGCTGACAGGGTTTTATGGTGACAACATTCCCGACCGTTCTTATCACTTGTATAAATTTTCTAACGGTTATATGGGTGCCGCATCTCCCGGTGAGATATCCGCTGAAAGCTGGGATTTGTTGCAGCGGGCCACTTCTGTTTTTTCATTAGCATATACCCGATTTAACGATTTACAGCTTGCCGAAGCACAGGCAAGAGAAGCGCAGATAGAAACGGCATTGGAAAGAGTGCGCAGCAGAACAATGGGTATGCAAAAAAGCGACGAACTCAAAGATGTGATCCGGCTGGTGTATGAACAATTCATTCATCTGAAAATTCATATTGAACACACCGGATTTTTAATTGATTATAAAACAAGAGATGATGTGCTGCATATCTGGCTGGCTGACGAGCACCTGGCTCCCTCAGAAGTAACCATTCCCTGGTTTGACTGCCCACCCAATAACAGCATCAGGGATGCAAAAAATAAAGGGGAAGATTTTTTCAAATACCATTTGACTTTTGAGGAAAAAAATAAATTTTACCGGGATCTTTTTCAGTTCGTTCCCGGTGTGCCGGAGGAAACAATAGATTATTATCAAAACTGTCCCGGGCTTGCCGGCTCAGGTGTATTGTTGGAGAGTATCGGTTTGTATATTGAAAATTTTTCAGGCACTCCCTATACGGATGAAGAGAATGCGGTATTGATGCGGTTTGGAAAAGTGTTTCAGCAAACCTATACCCGCTTCCTTGATTTACAAAAAGCAGAAGCGCAATCAAGAGAAGCGCAAATACAATTGGCATTGGAAAGAGTGCGGGCAAGGACGATGGCGATGCAGAAGAGTGATGAACTTGGAGAAGTGGCTTTATTACTGTTTGAGCAGGTGCGAAGCCTGGGAATAGAAACTTATGCAAGCGGGTTTAATATTTTTAATCAGGTGAAGAAAAATCTGGTTTCATGGATGTCTAATCCCACCGGGCCCATTAATCCTCCTTTTGAAATGCCTGTTGAGTCTTTTAAACAGCATCAGAAAATTTATGAGGCATGGAAAAATAATGAAGACTTTTTAGAAGACGATCTTACCGGGGAAGCATTAGCAGCGCATTATAAGTTCCTTCGCTCTCATCCATTATTAGATGAAGCATTCAAAAAATCTGAAGCTGCCGGCATTGAAACACCTGGCAGGCAGGTTCATAATATTGCTATTTTTTCACAGGGATTTTTGCTTTTTATCACATTTGAACCACATCCTGAATTCCGTGACATTTTTATTCGCTTTGCCAAAGTATTTGAACAAACTTATACCCGTTTTCTTGATTTGCAAAAAGCCGAAGCGCAGGCAAGAGAAGCGCAGATAGAAGCGGCATTGGAAAGAGTGCGGGCAAGGACAATGGCGATGCAGAAGAGTGATGAATTGCAGGATGCAGCATCATTGCTGTTTCAGCAGATACAGGCCCTGGGTATTCCTGCCTGGAGTTGTGGTTATAATATTTTTCAGAAAGAAGATACTGTTTGTACCTCCTGGATGAGCAACCACGGTCAGATGCAACCACCTATACATATTCCACTAAAAGAAAATGCCACTTTTATTCGTTTCAAATCGTCAAAAGAAAAAGGTGAAGAATTCTGGATAGAAGAATTACAAGGCAAGAAACTGAAAGAACATTATGGCTATTTGTTTTCATTGCCAGAGGTTGAATCAGTAGCGACAGAAAATAAAAAAAATAAACTGACACTTCCTGTTTATCAAATTAATCATGTTGTAAACTTTTCACACGGTAATCTTCTATTTATAACTTATGAACATGTGCCGGAGGCCTATGGTTTATTTAAAAGGTTTGGTACAACATTTGAACAAACCTATTCCCGTTTCCTTGATTTGCAAAAAGCAGAAGCACAGGCAAGGGAATCACAGATTCAATTGGCATTGGAAAGAGTGCGGGCAAGGACGATGGCCATGCAGAAAAGTGAAGAATTATTGGATGTGATCAATATTTTTTCCGAACAATTGACAAACCTGAACATCTATTTTGATAATGTAAGCTTCGGAGTTAATAAACAAACTGATGATTTTAAATTCTGGCTGTCTTCTGCAGGCCAATCTCATCCAATTTACATTGTGGTTCCTTATTGTAATAACCCGGCGCCAAATCGTGTTATTGAGGCACAAAAAGATGGTTTGAAGTTTTTTGCGGACATCTTAACACCGGAAGAAAACAGGCTTTGGTTCCAACACCTGGTTGATCATTCCGAAATCAGGCTTCTTCCCGACAAAGTGAAAAGTTATGTCTTATCCAGCCCCGGGTTTGCACGGTCCACCTTCATTATGAAAAATATCAATCTTTATATAGGGAATTATAAAAACACACCCTTTACTGAAGAGGAAAATAATATTTTCTACCGGTTTGCCCAGGCTTTTGAACAATCCTATATCCGTTTCCTTGATCTGCAAAAGGCCGAAGCACAGGCAAGAGAAGCGCAAATAGAAGCCGCATTGGAAAGAGTGCGAAGCAGAACCATGGCCATGCAGAAAAGTGATGAGCTTTCGGCTATTTCTTCAGAACTATTTAAACAAGTTCAATTGCTGGGGGTGCCGTCCTGGTACTGCGCCTTCAATATAAATGATGAGGATCCAAACAGTTCATTGGAATGGGGCAGTAACGGTGAACGTACATTTGAAAAATACAGAACACCCAGGGAAAATATTTTTCTTCGTTATTATGAAGCCGGGCAAAGGGGAGAGACATTATTTATTAATGAAATTGGCAAAGAAGAATGTCCTGCACATTATAAATATTTATGTAGCCTGTCCGGGGTAGGAGAACAACTGCTTGCAATGAAAACGAATGGCATTCCGTTCCCTGTTTCACAAATTGATCATGTAGCCTTTTTCAAATACGGTTATATTCTGTTCATTACGTATGATCCGGCGCCTGAAGCTCATGATATTTTCAAACGCTTTGCCAAAGTATTTGAACAAACCTACACCCGCTTCCTTGATCTGCAAATAGCCGAAATACAGGCAAGAGAATCACAGATTCAATTGGCATTGGAAAGAGTGCGGGCAAGGACGATGGCCATGCAGAAGAGTGATGAATTGCCCGAAGCCTCCAATCTGTTGTTTCAGCAAATACAATCTTTAGGCATGCCTGCATGGAGTGCCGGTTATTGTATATGGAACGAAGATAAATCAGCTGTAACATTATGGATGAGTAGCGAAGGAGTTTTACAGCCGCCATTCACCGCTCCAACAACGGAAGATGAATTATTCATTGAAATGCGCAAGGGCCAGGCAGATGGCAAAACATTTCATGTAGTGGAAATGGGTGGTAAAAAATTAGTGAAGCATTACCAGTATATGCGTACACTGCCGGTAGTGGGAAAAATTCTGGATTCGATAATTAATGAAGGACATCCATTGCCTACTTTCCAGATTATGCACCATGCTTATTTTACACAGGGTTTTTTATTATTTATTACTTACGAACCTGTACCTGAGTCCCATGATATTTTTAAACGTTTTGCCAAAGTATTTGAACAAACCTATACCCGTTTCCTTGATCTGCAAAAGGCAGAAGCGCAGGCAAGAGAAGCGCAGATTCAATTAGCATTAGAAAGAGTTCGTGCAAAAACTTTATCCATGCAAAAGCAGCAGGATTTGTTTATTGTGGCAAAAGCTTTTGGTGAGCAACTGGTAGCATTGGGACTGAGAGTAGATTATGTTTCCTTTATGTATGGTGCAATTTCTAAGAACCGGGATTGGAATCTCTGGGGTTGTGTTCCAGGTCTCGAAAACTCTGCACAGAACAATGTTATTCCATATAAGAAAACGGCTTATTTTACCAAAACATCAAAAAGCGTTGAGCAATATGAAAACACCGGTAATCCCATACAGATAAAAACATTTACCAAAAAAGAGAAGAATGAATTTTTAGACCATTATTTTTCAGTTGCACAACCTTTACCGGATGAATTTAAAAAGCTTATTTATGATGCGCCTGGTTCCTGCATTGTGGATGCCTATTTAAATGAGGTAACAGTTTCTATTTGTAGATACGATGCAGCAGAACATTACTCAGATGAACAGCTTGCTATTTTCAAACGTTTTTCACAAGAGTTCAGACAAGCCTATATCCGTTTTCTTGATCTGCAAAAAGCAGAAGCTCAGGCAAGGGAAGCACAGATAGAAGCAGCATTGGAAAAAGTTCGGAGCCGTTCACTCGCCATGCATTCAACCAAAGAATTGGGAGAAGTAGTGAAAGTAATAGTTGAGAAATTAAAAGATCTTGGTGTTGTGCTTGATGCAAATGGAGTAACTCTTTGTACTTATTTCCCGGATTCAAAAGATGTGTTGCAATGGATCGTATCACCCGATTTTACTTTTACCGGCAGCTATTTGTTACCTTATTTTGATCATCCTATTTTCAATGATGCGTGGGAATCCAAAGAAAGAGGAGACGAATATTTTTCAAAAGCATATACTGTTAAAGAAAAGAATAGCTTTTTTGACTACGCATTTCAACATTCAGATTATAAAAATTTCCCTGATGATTTTAAACAATGGATATATCATAACGACAAACACATCCTCTCTTTTGCCTGGCAAAAGAACTCCGCTATACTAATACCCTCTTATACCGGGATAGTACCTACAGCGGATGAAATAGAAATATTAAAACGATTTACCAGGGTTTTTGAGCAGGCATATATCCGTTTCCTTGATCTGCAAAAGGCCGAAGCACAGGCAAGAGAAGCGCAAATAGAAGCCGCATTGGAAAGAGTGCGAAGCAGAACCATGGCCATGCAGAAAAGTGATGAACTTAATCCCACAGCAGATCTTTTATTTGATCAATTGAAAAAATTAGGCGCTGACCTGCAGGGAGTGGCATTTACCATTTGTGATAAAAACAGCACCATTATCACCAAGTGGACAAGTATCGGCATCTTTTCATTTCCCTACACCATTGAACCTGCCGAGCAAAATATGTATGAAGCATGGAAAACCAATGTGCCGCTTTACGAGGAAGTTTTTGAAGGAGAAAGGCTGCGAAAATATTATGAAACGCTGATGGAAGTTCCTGCATTTAAACAAGGTCTTCAAAAGATGCTGGATGCAGGATTCCCTATTCCAACCTGGCAAAAAAATCATGCAGTATCCTTTCAGCAAGGCTATTTATTAGTCATCACAACAAAGCCATTTGAAGAGACACAGATTTTTGTTCGCTTCGGCAAAGTGTTTGAACAAACCTATACCCGGTTCCTTGATTTACAAAAAGCAGAAGCGCAGGCAAGAGAAGCGCAGATTGAAGCGGCATTGGAAAGGGTGAGAAGCAAGGCAATGAGTATGCATGTTTCAACAGAATTGAAAGAAGTCGCTAGTGAAATGAGAAGCCAGCTTCACCTGCTTGGGCAAAAAGCATTGGAGACCTGCGCTATCCATTTATATGAAGTAACACCGGATTATATTGAGACCTGGGCCGCTTTGCGATTACCGGATAGCGAAGATGAAATGGTGAAGGTGGAAGCCTCTTACCCAAAGAAGGGGATTAGGATACTTGAGGAGACAATTAAAAATTATTCCTCAAAAAAAATGGACTATGTACTGGAAGTGGATAAGGCAAATGAAATTGAATTATTTGAAGAAATAAAAAAGCGGGCTCCTGCTGCTTACAAAGTAATTCTTGAATCTACAAAAGGTAAAGCTGATGGTGATGTTTGGGTATATTGGTCATTAAGTGATTTTCCGGGAGGCTCATTAGTGATGGTTACCCATAAACTACCGGAAGAAAATGAAAGAAAATTATTGAGAAGATTTTCCAATGTGTTTGGTTTGGCGTATCAGAGATTCAGTGACCTGCAGAAAGCAGAAACCAGCACCAGAGAAGCCATTAAGCAGGCAGCATTAGACCGCATCCGTGCAGATATTGCTTCCATGCGTACAACTGAAGACTTAGAAAGAATAACTCCGGTTATCTGGACAGAACTTAAAATACTTGGAATCCCCTTTATTCGTTGTGGTGTGTTTATTATGGATGAAGAAAAAGAACTGATTCATACATTTCTTTCCACACCAGAAGGGAAAGCCATCACTGCCATTCACATACCCTATAATACACCCGGCAAAATTCAGCTGATACCTGAGAACTGGAGGGCGAATAATCCTTACACAGACCATTGGCAGGATACCGACTTTGCTGACTTTGCCAATATACTGACTCAGCAAAAAGTAATTACATCTCCGGGTGAATATCTTTCAAGTGTTCCGAAGGGTGGATTTTATCTGCACTTTGTCCCCTTTCTCCAGGGCATGATGTATGTGGGTAATGCAACTAAGTTAAATGAAAAGGAAATTGATTTAATTCAATACGTAGCCGGCGCATTTGCCACTGCGTATGCACGATATGAAGATTTCAATAAATTAGAAGCCGCCAAAAAACAGGTGGACAGTACATTGACTGAATTGCAGTCCACCCAAAAGCAATTGATACAGTCTGAGAAAATGGCATCCCTCGGTGAACTCACTGCAGGCATAGCTCATGAAATTCAAAACCCGTTAAACTTTGTCAATAATTTTTCGGAAGTGAGTAAAGAATTATTAGATGAAATGAAAGACGCAATGGACAAAGGCGAAACGGAAGAAGCAAAAGAAATCATGCAGGATGTCATTAATAACCTGGAGAAAATCAATCATCATGGTAAAAGAGCCGATGCTATTGTAAAAGGCATGTTGCAACACAGCCGCAGCAGTACCGGGCAGAAAGAATCAACAGACATCAATGCTTTGTGTGATGAATATTTGCGTTTAGCTTATCATGGTTTACGGGCTAAGGATAAAACTTTCAATGCAAAGTTTGAAACTGATTTTGATACATCGCTTCCAAAAATTAATGTAGTGCCGCAGGAAATAGGAAGAGTCATACTCAATCTTATAAACAATGCTTTTTATGCAGTGAATGAAAGAAAGAAACTAAATGAACCAGGCTATGAGCCGG
>WBZR01000510.1_pt1 | contig 61916 bp, 61 predicted proteins | sample 5204231 | NCBI WGS metagenome assembly WBZR01 (sample SAMN12412403, study PRJNA552823) | activated sludge metagenome | isolation source: activated sludge from anammox sidestream of wastewater treatment plant... | place: USA: Virginia | collected 2017-08 | reverse complement strand
CCGGTCGATGTTCGGAAAGACAATCCGGTCCATCGCGCCGTCAACCAGGTCGCTCACGCTCAACACGTCGACCTGGATGATCGTATAGGTATACTGCTGCCCGTTCGCCATCGTGATGTAGAGCGAACCACCGTCCTGGGCATTGATGAGATTGGCGAACGGCCCATTGCCATAATTGACGTAGTTGATGTGCCCGGCGAAGACGCTGTTCTGGCCGCCGAATCCCGGGTGGCCGAACCGGGGATCGCTGTACCAGGCGATACTCCCGGGACGCGTCGGGTCATCGAAGACCTCGTGCGATCCTTCGAAGTGCGTACCGCGTTCCTCCACTGGCGCCGAGCCATCGATGTTTGCCGATGGCACGTACAGCGCCGACACCGGCCCCGAGTAGGGCTGCGGCACGGGCGTCGGTGTGACGGTGGCGGTTGGCTCCGGTTCGGCGCGGCTGAGGTCCGGCACGACTGCCCGCCGTTCGAGCTTCGGGGAATCAGCGGCCGCGAAGGCAACAAGCGCGCTGCCGAGCAGGCTGAGCGAACCAACCAGCACCAGGACCGACGTTCCGAACTTCCTCATCCAACCCCCCTCCCGATTCAGGCGCATCACAGGGAGTTGCAGAACTCGGTGAGCGCCTGCGCGAGCCTGCCCGGCGTGATCAGGGGGATATTGTGCCGACCTGGCTCGTTTGGCGGTAGGCGAGATCCTCCCTGAGAGGCCATACCTCTTGCGTTGTTGGCTTGGGGCGTAATGCCCCATTTTCAGTTGGAACGTTGAATGGCTATCCGACGGTGCACCATACTTCCCCGTCCGGTGTGGCAGCGGGCCTCGAGAGCCGCCGATATGCGGGCGGGAAGGATAGCCTGGTAGAGCAAGCATTCGATTCGTTCGAACTGATGGACTGATCCCCGAAGGAGGTTGCTCGTGCCGTATCTCTCAGGTGCACTGAAGGCCCGATCTCGGAGAGGGTATGGTTGGGCGGTAATCGGCCTGGCGATCACGCTCTTGGCTGTCGCGGTGCCTATCACTCTCAGGGGTGGCTCCAGACTCGGCGATAGGGCGAGTGTGCTAACCGGGGCCTTTCGTGTGGCACCGACAGGCCTGGCCAATCTTGTCTCAAACTCGAGCACGGTCGTAATGGGACAGGTGATTGGGGGGCCAACCGTCGAGACGGTGAGCGTCGGGCAGTCAGGTCCACTTGGCGAAAAGCAAACCGTGCACGATGTCACCCTTGATATCGCGACCTACGAGGTCCGCGTGGATCGGTGTGTGGCTGGGGCTCCCTGCCAGCCGGTTGTGAAGTTCAAGGAGGCCGTGGACCACGAGAACCCTGAACTGGTGAATGGGACTCGCATGCTCTTGTTCGCATCGCCTGCTATTGCAAAGTGGGGAGCGCCCGGGCTGGCAAGCTACTATGGCCGCGAGGGGGTGCTCGTGGCCCGGGGAGGCGATGCTATCGCTCTCGTTCCTGGTGGGGGCGCGGCCGCACAATTTCTTGCAGGGCAGTCGCTGGATGATGTGGCTGCGCGCGTGGCGGCCATGGCCAGCGGAACGCGGTAGCGCACTACCCTTCCCCGAGGTAGGCGCGGCGGACGCTGTCGTTCCCCGCGAGCTCCTTGCCCGTTCCGGACAGCGTGATGACGCCCGACTCGATGACGTACGCGCGGTCGGCGATCTCCAGCGCCATCGCCGCGTTCTGCTCGACGAGGAGGATCGTCGCCCCCTGGGCGCGGATCGACTGGATGGTGTGGAAGATGGTCTCGACGAGGAGCGGTGAGAGCCCCATCGATGGTTCGTCGAGGAGGAGCAGCTTCGGTCGAGCCATCATCGCCCGCCCGATCGCCAGCATCTGCTGTTCGCCTCCGGAAAGTGTGCCCCCCGCCTGCTTGAGGCGCTCCTTCAGGCGCGGGAAGAGGACGTAGACGTTCTCGAGGTCGGCATCGATTTCGCCGTCGGAGCGCTGAAACGCGCCCATGTAGAGATTCTCGAGGACGCTCAACCGGTGGAAGATGCCCCGGCCCTCGGGCACGTGCGACATGCCGAGCGAAACGATCTTGTGCGGTGGCAACCGGTCGATTTGTACTGAGTTGAACACGACCTTGCCGCTGCGTGCTCTCACGAGGCCAGAGATGACGCGCAGAGAGGTCGACTTGCCGGCTCCATTCGAGCCGATCAGCGTCACGATCTCGCCCTCGTTCACTTCGAGGCTAATGCCCTTGATGGCGGTAATGCCACCGTAGCCGGCGATGAGCCCCGAGACGTCAAGAAGCGCCATCGCCGCCTCCGGAGAGCGCCCGTGTTCCCAGGTACGCCTCAATTACCCGCCGGTCCTGCTGGACTTCGGCCGGGGTGCCTTCCGCGATCTTGCGGCCATAGTCGAGGACTGTGATGTACTCACAGACACCCATGACCACGCGCATCTGGTGCTCAATGAGGATGATCGTCGTCGCGAACTCATCGCGGATCTGGCGGATGAGCGCCACCATCGATCCGCTCTCCTGGGGGTTCATGCCCGCTGTCGGCTCATCGAGAAGCAGCAGGCGGGGCCGTGTCGCAAGGGCCCGGGCAAGCTCGAGGCGCCGCTGGTCACCGTAAGGCAGGTTCCGGGCAATCATATTCTCCCGGCCGCCGAGTCCGACTGACCGCAGTAGTTCGTGCGCCCGTGCCGTGCCGGCCGATTCAGCACGTCGTACCCTCGGAGGCCGCACAACCGCGCCCGCCATCTCGACGATGGCACTCGCCATCGACCGGGGAGCTGTCGGGAGCTGACGGGCAGCATCAACGAGGCGGCTCCGGCTTGGCCGCCGCGCCCGGGGCCGATGGGTCCCGGCGGACCCGATGTGCGTGTGGCTGCCCACGAGGACGTTCTCAATCGCCGTCATGTTCGCGAAGAGACGGATATTCTGGAACGTCCGCGAAATGCCGAGACTGCTCACCTCGTGCGTGGCAAGGCCATCGATGCGCTGGCCGTCGAGGATGATTTCGCCGCTCGTTGGCCGGTAGAAGCCCGTGAGGCAGTTGAAGAACGTCGTCTTCCCGGCACCGTTCGGGCCGATGACGCCGCGGATCTGGCCGGCGGGTATGCTGAGGGTGACGTCACTCAGCGCGGCGAGTCCCTCGAACTTCATACCAAGTGCGATGACTTCGAGGGATGCGGCCCCCATCAGGACACCCCGGCGGAGCCGGCAAGCTCCCCTTCAGGCGGATTCTCGAACTCGAGCTCTCTCCGGTGCGAGGGGAAGATACCTGACGGCCGCAGAACCATCACGAGAACGAGCAAGAAGCCGAAAACGATGTAGCGGTAAAGCGCGAGCTTGTTACCCCAGTCGTTCGCTCGCGGCAGATCCGGGATGTCGAGGAAGGTGACCGTGTTGAACCCGTGGATGACCGGGTTCATCACATCGCGAAGCCAGCCGAAATGCGATAGGAAGCTCGCTGTCTCCTGGAACTGCAGAAGTTCGGGGATGCCGATGAGAAAGAGCGATCCGGCGATCACCCCGGTCGTGTTCCCCATGCCGCCGATAATGACGATGGCGAGCACGTTGATGGAGACCTGGAGCGAGAATGATGACGGTGCCACGAAATCGATGAACGGCGCGTAGATGGCTCCGCCGACTGCGCCAATTGATGCGCCTGTTGCGAACGCCATGAGTTTGTACTTGATCGTGTTGATGCCCATCGCCGAGGCGACGTCCTCGTCCTCACGAATCGCCTCCCATGCGCGGCCGATTCGTGAATCGCGCAGCCGGGCAGTCACGAACCACACAACGAGTGCTGCGATGATGATCAGTACGTAGAACTGGTCGACGTTCTCGATAACCGTGTTCGTCAGGGGCAGCTCGGGCCTGCGCATCTCAAACAACCCCGATGACCCACGCGTATGATCGCTCATGTTCAGCAGCAAGATGCGAATGATCTCACCGAAACCGAGGGTGACGATCGCTAGGTAGTCTCCGCGTAGTGGAAGGACCGGGAGCCCGAGGAGCACACCAAAACAGGCACCGATACCGATCGCCATCGGAAAGAGGATCCAGTAGTTGAGATTGGCATCATGGGGCGAAACCGGTGAGCCGAAGATCGCAACCGTGTAGGCGCCTGTCGCGAAGAAGGCAACGAATCCGAGGTCGAGCAGGCCAGCCATGCCAACGACAACGTTGAGCCCCATGCCAAGGGTCGCGTAGAGCGCGACGAGAAAGAACATCCGCATCCACGTGTCATCGTTGATGTGGGGGATGAACAGCACAGAAAGTGAAAGTACGAACCAGAGGATGGGCTGCAGCCACCCGGGCACGCGTTCCCACGTTTGGCTGCGAAAACGTACCCAGCCGGCACGCATGCTACGCACGTTTCCCCTCCTGCTGCGTGAAGATGCCAGTGGGCCGGAAGATGAGGACGAGGACGAGAAGGGCAAAAGCGACCACGTCCTTCCACTCGTTCGGCAGGTTCACACCGGGGATCTGGTTCAGGAGTTCGCGGCCGACAGTCTCAGCGAGGCCGAGGAAGTACCCGCCGACGACGGCACCAGGAACGCTGCCAATGCCCCCCAGGACTGCCGCTGTGAACGCCTTCACGCCCGGAATAAAACCGATGCTGCCCCGGATGCTGCTGAAGAAGAGCCCGTAGAGGACGCCCGCAAAGCCGGCCATGATGGCACCGAGTGCGAACGTGGCAACGATCGCCCGGTTCACGTCGACACCCATCAAGGCTGCGTTATCGCGGCTTTCCGCTACTGCGCGGATCGACCGGCCCAATTTTGTCCGTTGAATGACCCAGTAGAGCGCGCCCATCATCACCAGTGACGAGCCCATCAGGAAGAGCTGGAGATAGCTCACGTTCAGGGCGCCGATGGTGATCTTCCCGGTGGGGAAGATCTGCGAATAGTGCTTCGTCTCGCCATTCAGGAAGCCGTCGTCCACCAGGTGGCTCAGGAAAACGCTTGCACCAATTGCACTGATGAGCGGCGCCAGCCGGGGTGCATTACGGAGCGGCCGGTACGCAAGGCGCTCGAGGGTGATTGCCGTGGCGCCAGAGGCCGCCCCCGCGGCGATCAAGGCGAGAAGCAGTGCAATCCAGATCATCGCACCCGAGATCTCCTCGCCGCCCAGCCCGAGGAGTACGAAATACCCGGCAAACGCGCCCACCATGAAGACTTCGCCGTGCGCGAAGTTGATGAGCTGGAGGATGCCGTACACCATCGTGTAGCCGAGCGCGATCAGCGCATAGATGCTGCCCGTGGTGAGCCCGTTCACAACCTGGTCGAACCAGAACTCGGGCGTGGTTAGAAACAGGATGTGCATATGCCGTTCACGTCTCCCGGGCGTGCCGGGCTTGCAAAACGGGAGAGGCGGCGAGCCAGCCTCTCCCGTTCGATTGCATGGGGATTCGGTAGAACCGGAGCCTACTTGATCTCCTCGTACTTGCCGCCCTTCACCTGGAAGAAGCGCACGACCGCACCGGAACGGTCGCCATTGTTACCGAAGGTGATCTTGCCGGACGCACCTTCCATGTTGGTGTTCTTGATGGCCTCGTTCAGGGCCTTGAGATCGATGGTGAGCTTGCCCCCGTCATCCTTGGCGACTTTCTTGAGCGCCTCGATGATGATGCTGGCACTGTCCCACGATTCGGCGCCGAAGGTGGCGGAATCCGCATCCTTGTACTTCGCCTTGTAGTCCGCGAACTTCGCGCCGGTGGTCCCGGGGAGGGCAAGGTACGCGCCTTCGGCGTCAGCGCCGGCCCCCGAGAGAAGCTCGTCGTTCTTGATACCGTCGCCGCCCATATACGGGAGCGTCTTGAGGTCGGATTCAGCACGAAGCTGCTTCAGGAATGGCGTTGCTTCGGCATAGAAGCCGGCCATGTACACCATGTCTGGCTTCGCAGCCTTGATGTTCGAGATGATCGACTTGAAGTCGGTTTGCTTCTTCTCGTAGCCAGCCGGGCTGCCAACGATGGTGCCGCCCTTTGCCTTGAAGGCCTCCTGGAACTGCTGGCTAAGGTCCTTGCCATAATCGTCGGTATCGAACACGACGAAGGCCTTCTTGGCCTTCAGCTTGTCGACGGCGAACGCTGCCTGGGCCTTTGCTTCGTCACTGTTGAGCACAGGAACGCGGAAGAAGGTGACGTATGGGCCTTCTGCTCGAGTTGGCGACGTCAGGTCGCCGGCTGTGGCCGACGGGGAGATGTGGGTGATTCCCGCCTTGTCGTAGGTGGCGAGCGATGCGCGCGCACCACCCGAGCAGATCGGGCCGATAGCAGCGACGATATTCGCCTTCAGAAGACGGTCGGCGGCGGCGGGGCCGCCTTCGGCCGTGCAAAGGTCATCTTCGCGAACGAACTCAATCTTGTGGCCGGAGATCTCGACACCGTCGCCGGCAGCAGCAGCCGAGTCGGCGATGGGTTGGCCGAGGCTCTTCACATCGCCGGAGAGCGCGCTCGAGATACCGATCTTGATGTTCGCACCCTTGTCGATGGTGATGTTCTTCGCCTTATCAAGCCCCGCCGTCTTGTAGCCGGCTTCGCTGAAGCCCTTGGTGGTGCTTGAACCGTTGCCGTTCGACGGCTTGCTGGTGCTGTCGTCATCACCGCATGCCGCTGCGAGCACCGACACTACCGCGAGGACGGTGAGTGCGACGATGCCCCATCGCGAGAAGATTCCCCTGTGCTTCAATGTTTCCCTCCTTGAAGCTCTCTGCTCCCACGCATCTCTTCGACTGTGCGCGGACGGGGGGACTTTAGGTTTCGCTCTCTCTGCAGTCAAGGTTAGGTTACCGGCCGGTCGGTCGGATCAGGGTGATTTCGGGGCTTCCTCGGCAACGTTCGTCCACTGACCGTTCTCGAGTTGGACGATCGCCAGTTGCGAATCGGCGCGTTCACCGTTCATGCCGAACTTCACCGAACCGGATGCACCTGCGAATGTACTCGCGCGGATGAACTTGTTGAGCTGGCCGAGATCGATGGTGAGGCGTCCGCCGCCGTCGTCCTTCGCAGACCTCTGGATCGCAAGGAACAGGATACTGGTCGCATCGTGGGCCTCGGGGCCATAGAGCACATCGCCCGGCTCCCCCTTGAAGCGGCTGCGATATTCGCGCTCATAGATACCCCAGTCGGCGCCATGTGCCGTGTTCGCCACGCTGTAGAGCCCTTCGGCCGCCGCACCCGCACGAAAGAGCAACTCCGGTGACCGCACTCCATCGGTCGCAACCACCGGAATGCTTGCGAGGGTTGGGTCTGCACGGAGGCTCAGCAGGAAGGTGCTTGCCGTCGGGTAGTACCCTGCGAAGTAGATCATGCCAGGGTGAGAGGAGCGGATCGCAGAGAGTGCTTCGCCCCAGTCTGACTGCTCCGGCGAGAACGTGTAGGGGCTTCCCGCCACGGTTCCCCCCGATCTTCGGAACGCCTGGATGAAGTGGTCGGCGGTATCGCTCGGTCCTATCTCCCCGTCGCTCACGATGAAGGCAGTCCTCGTGCCGAGCTTTGTGGCGGCAAACTGGGCTTCAGCCTCCGCAATCGCTTTTCCGGTAGCACTCAGGCGGAGAAAGGTGATGTAGGGCCCTTCCGGGCGTTGAGGGCTTGTGAGGTCCGTCCGAGTGGCAGCCACGGAGATGTGAGTAATACCGGCCCGATCGAAGACCGGGTTTGCACGCAGGGCGCTCGATGAGCAGAGTGGCCCTACCGCGGCGATAACTCCGGCTCGAATGAGGCGGTCGGCCGCGGCAGCACCGCCTTCGGCCGAACAGAGGTCGTCTGCCCGGACGAACGTGATCGGGTGCCCCCGCACGGACGAGTCAGTGGGGATGGTCTCTGCGGCATCGGCTACTGCCAGTCCGAAGCTCGAAAGCGGACCAGAGAGCGTGCTCGAAACCCCGATCTTAATTGGCTGGCCCGCGTCGATGGTGATGACCCGGTTGCGGTCCAGTCCGGCGGCTCTGAGCGCCTTCTCTTCCTGGGAATCGGAATTCTTCTTTCCGCCAAAGCAGGCACTCGACAGGAAGAAGGCGACGATCAGCAACGCTGCCCACCGCCAGGCCGTGGTACCAGTGCCTGGAATCGTCTTTCGGGCTGGCTCCATGCTCGGGCGATTGTACCCGGTCGCCCGGTGAGGTTCCGGTCAGTCCCCCGTGGGATATCCCGCGGCGACCCACGCCTGTGTCCCGCCCTCGACGTTGGACAGCGGAACGTCATCGAGACCGGCGGCGGTCGCAAACTCCGCTGCGAGTGCGCTCCGCTGCCCGCTCTTGCAGATGAACAGCACTTCCTTGCCCCCGGCGAAGTCGCGAATCTGGCGAACCTCGCCCATGACGGTGTTCACGGGGATGAGGCGAACTCCCGTGGCATGCACCTCCGCATACTCATGGGGATCGCGGACATCGACCATGACAGCCTTCCCGGCGTCAAGCAGATCCTTGGCTTCCTGTACCGAGATCCGGGTGAATGGCTCGCGTGGGTCCTTCGTTGCCATGGGTTCCTCCTATTGTTGACCGAACTACTTGAGAATAGGGTAGCCGATGCCCCCCCGGTGGTGCCAACCACGCCTCGATGGCCGACAGTGAACCGAGGCGGTACTGTTGCCTGTGGCGAATTGGAGGTGCTGCGATGTCCGACGTTCTTCGTCCTGCTGCCGATGATGTCCTGGCCGCATGGGCCACTCGTGTGCGTGGCAACCGTGAGCAGGCTGAGCACTTCCGCGAAGGACAGCCGAGCAACGACTTCTACGCACCTGTCGCGGCCTCATTCAAGGTGAACCCCACTCGAACGGATGAACCCGCGCTCGAGATCCTTCGTGGTCTTGTTGAACCTGGCGACACCTGGCTGGATATCGGCGCGGGGGGAGGCCGCTATGCCCTCCCGCTCGCTCTTGCCTGCAAGCAGGTCATTGCTGTCGATACCTCCACGGCGATGCTCGGGGTACTGCGCGAATCGATGGTGGAGTTCGACGTGCCCAACGTCCGCATCATCCAGGGCCAGTGGCCACTGGCCGAACTGCCCTCCGCTGATTGCTCGCTAATCGCCCATATCGGGTACGACATCGAAGATCTCGGCTCCTTCCTCGATGCGATGGAGGCGTCGACTACTCGCCGCTGCGTTGCAATCCTGCTGAGCCGTGCACCATCGGCTATCGCCGAGCCAGCGTGGCCGCTCATCCATGGCGAGGAACGTATCCCGCTCCCCGGCCTTCCGGAGTTCCTCACGGTGCTCATGGCCCGCGGGCGCCTCTTCGAAGTCCGCCTCACGGAACGGCCGGCGATGCACTACCACGCGCCTGAACAGGCGCTTCGTTTCCTGCGCCAGCAGCTCTTCATCCAGGAAGGCGGCGCCAAAGACCAGGAACTCCAGCGTATCCTGCCCGGCCTTCTCCACGAGACCAGCGAAGGGTACGTCATGACTCGGGCTACTGCCTCGCCGCTTGGTGTCGTCTCCTGGTCCCCGAGGTAGTCCTGCCAGGCGGGCGATGGCAGCCTGCCGATGACGTATAGTTGGCCGTCCGGTGTTCGAGCACCGGGGACAGGAGGATCGAGATGAGTGACGTCCGCAAGGTCACGATCAATCCGCCATTTCTGATGAACGCTCCCGCGTATGGCTTTTCACACGCGAACCGAACCGGCGACACGGTCTACTGCTCGGGACAGACGAGCATGGCCGAGGGGCTCGAGGCGCAGGCCCGCGAGGCGTTCACCAATGTCCGCAGCCTGCTTGCCTACGCCGGGGCGAATATGGCTGACATCGTAAAGATGACCATCTACAGCACCGATCCGGAATGCTGGCAGAAGATCGCTGATGTCCGGGCGGATTTCATCAAGGCGCCGTTCCCCGCAACCACAATGGTCATTGTGAAAGGCCTCGCGTTGCCCCAATTCCTGATTGAAGTGGACGTGACGGCTGTTATCGGAGCAGGTTCCTAGCGGCCGAATGAGCCAGTTACTCAACCGTTACCGGTGACTCCTCCAACGCCGGGCGACGCCGCCATGAGCGGGGATCGAACCCGATCGACTCGCGTCCCGCAACGAGGAACGCGGCGCCGAGCAGGCTCACGGGGACGACATTGACGAGGTGCGCAAGGATCGCGAAGCTCAATGCCCGGCTGGGGCCCACGTCGAACGGTAGTAGCGACAGTGTGGCGGCCGCGTGGAATACGCCCAGGTAGCCGGGTGATGATGGCACGAGCATCGCAAGGTTCGTGGTGCACGTCAGGAGTACTGCGACGGTTACCGGGGCATCGATCGCCAGGGCGCGCATCAGCATGTAGTTGATGGCAAACGCGCCGGCCCAGGCCAGCCACGACCAGCCCCAGATACGAAGCACGTGGTCGCGCGAGAAGAGCTGGTGGAATCCTTCCCGGAAGGAGGTCGCTTCGTTTCGGACTCGTTCCCCGCCGGGGATGAGCCTCGCCAGCCGGAGCTGACCGGCCAGCTTTGCGAGCGGATGGCGAAGCAGGGTGGCTACGACCGCGAACCCGAACAACCCGCCAAGGACAAACCACGCCCAGTGCAGCCAGGCACGATAGTGTTCCGGGATGGGCAGGAATGGGCTCACCAACACAAAGCCTGCAATGAGTGTCACGGAATCGGTAACCCGCTCGGTCAGCATGGAGGAGAGAACATGCCCAAACCGGACCCCCGGCTGGCGAGTGGTCATCGCTACCCGGGCGACATCGCCCAGGCGCGCGGGGAGGACGTTGTTGAGCAGGAAGCTGATGTGGAGGATCCGGTAGAGCCGCGGCGTGGTCACGTCGGAGTTTTTCGGGAGCAACAGACGCCACCGGACCGTCTTGGCGATGAGCGAGAGGATGAGGCACGTCACCGCAAATGCGATGTACTTGAGATTCGCGGTTTCAAGGGCTTGTTCCGTTGTCGTCCAGTCGATGAGGCGGAATAGCAGCGCACCACAAATGAGCGTGATCAGGATGCCGATGGAGAAGCGCACCATGGCCATCGCCGGGGAAAGGGCTCCCGGATGGAAAGCGTGCCACACTTTCACCCTTCCGTCAGTCCCCCTGTGTCGATACGCTCTAGCAGATGCGCATCCCTGCACGCACCACAGCCCAGGAACCCCGTGACCAACCGGCCATCACGCCACCGGATTGCGGGGACCCCACCACGTTTCTACGCCGAACGGGTGCCGAGCATCTCCTGTTCGCACTGCAAATCGGCCTGCTCCTTGCGATGGCCGGGACGGTTGCCACGCGCATTTGGCAGGACCACTACTGGTTCGGTTTCGCTCTCACCGCCGCGACAGCCGCTGCATGGCTTCCCGAGGTTGGCCGGGCGAGGGCCCGGCGCTGGTGGTTCTTCTATGTCGCCGGCATCTTCTTCTACACGCTCCTGCGCGCCTACGCCGATGAGACGTTCATCCCAATCGAGACAATGTATGTGATCGACTTCGATCACCTGGTGTTCCTCGGGGGGGATCCGACGGTCTGGCTCCAGCGCCATCTTTTCGACCCGGCGAATATCGGCTTTTTCGACATTGCCGCTGTCCAGGTCCACTGGTCGTTCTTTATCGCTCCCCACCTCGGCGCGGTACTCATTTTCCTGTGGCGGCGCGATCTGTTCCCACGTTACGTCGCACTCGTTGTTGGCACGATGTACGCGGGACTCATCCTCTTCTTTCTCCTTCCGACGACGCCGCCATGGCTGGCAGCCCGGGCCGGCCACCTCTCGGAGGCGTACCGCGTGATGGACTTCGTTGGTGGCAAGGTGAGCGGCGATACCTATCGGACGTTTTCTGCTTCGCTGGCCGAGCCGAACTCGGTGGCCGCCATGCCCTCCATCCACATGGCCGTCACCTTCGCCATGTACTTGTGGGCACGCGATCACTACCGCCGTCTCGCACCGTGGCTCCTCGCCTATTCGCTGATCATGGGCATTTCGCTCGTGTACCTGGCCGAGCACTATGTGCTCGATCTCGCCGCCGGTGTGCTGGTGGCGCTTGCATGCCACCTTATCGCCAGGCGATACGTGCCCGTCTACGCGTTCTCACCCGGCATCGACGAAGGCTGAACTCAGGCGGCTTTCGAGTACATGCTTGTCGCCGCGGTCCGGAAGCCCAACTCGTGCGAACGCATGATCATCTCGCTGCCGCCAATGAACAGCAGACCGCCAGGCCTGAGTGCCTTCGCGAAGCCGCTGTAGATGTGGCTTTTTGCCTCATCAGTGAAGTAGATGACGACATTCCGGCAGAGGATCAGATCCACGTCTGCTGGATAGGCATCGCTAAGGAGATCCTGGCGGCGAAACTGGATGCGCCGCTTCAGGGTATCGGCCACTCGGTACGTTCCATCTTGCTCCTGCGCAAAGTGCCGTTTCAGCACCGCTGGAGCGACCGATCGAACCTCGCCGGGAAGGTATCCCCGGCCCTCTTTCGCCCGTGCCAGTGCGGGCATGTCGACATCGGTTGCGATGATGCTGTGTCGTGAGTTCGGGTTGAGCTCATCGAGGATGATTGCGAGGGTGTAGGGCTCGCAGCCGATAGAGCAGCCGGCGCTCCAGATCTTGAGTGCGCGGCCCCCTGCAGCTTTCTCCAGCCTGGGGATGAAGACGTCGCGCAGCTCCTGAAAGCGGTCCGCTTGCCGGAAGAACTCGCTGACGTTGATGGTGAGCGTGTCGCGGACCTGTGCGAGGAGTGCTCCGTCGCTGGTGATTGCTTTTTCGAATTGAGGCCAGCCCACGAAGCCACCACGTGTCATGAGGCTCGCCAGGCGACGCTTCATCTGCGGCTCTTTGTACTGCCCGAGCGGCACACCGATTGCGCCTTCCAGCGCCTTGCGAAACGACAGCCATTCGCGGTCAAACGATTGTTGTTCGTTCATTGGGCGGCCCTCCAGCCGGGGACACTGCGAGTGAGGAGATCGGCGATTCGGTCGAGCGGAGCCTGGATGGCGTGCTGCGTACGTTCGTGCGCGACGCGCGGCATTCCAAACACAACCGAGGTTGCTTCGTCCTGGGTGATGATCGACCCGCCGGCCCGTTCCACAGCGACAGCACCATCCGCGCCGTCTCGCCCCATGCCTGTCAGGATCGCGACGCTCGATCGCCTCCCGAAGACGGCTGCGACTGATTGGAGCGTGATGTCGACGCTTGGTCTCACGCCATGCACCGTAGGGCCACGGTCGAGGCGGACGCGACGATCAGGGCCCACGAGGAGGTGAAAATCGCCCGGGGCGATGAGCACTTTCCCGGTCGCGATGAGGTCGCCGTCTTTGGCCTCTGCCACTTCGAGTGAGGACAGCGAATCGAGCCGCTTGGAGAGAGCGCTGGTGAATCCCGGCGGCATATGTTGGACGACGATGATGCCTGCTGGCAGGTTCGCTGGCAGCCTCGGGACAACCGCGGTGAGCGCGGGCGGCCCTCCGGTGGACGAGCCGATAACCACCACGTGATGCGCCACGGCCACGGGCCCACCCGGGAGCAGCGGCCTTGGCGGAACAGGAAGCGTGAGGATCGGTGCGACTCGGCGTGAGACCCTGGCATGGCTGGCGCGGACGACGGCCTCGGCGAGCTTCTCGCCCACGTTCGCGAGGTCGTTACTGAGGCCGCTTGGCTTCGCGACGATTTCGACGGCGCCTGCCTCCAGCGCACGAAGCGTCGTATCGGCGCCGTCCGTGGTCAGTGTGCTGAGCATCACGATTGGCGTCGGGATAGTGCTCATGATCTCCGACACGGCAGCAAGCCCGTTCATCCGCGGCATCTCGACATCCATCGTGATGACATCGGGGCGCAGGCTCGTCGCCTTGCGAACAGCGTCCATGCCATCGGTCGCCTGGCCTACGACCACGGCCCCGGGGACGCCCTCGAGCAGGCGCTCGATGGCCCGCCGCATGAACGGTGAATCATCGACAACCAGGATCCGGATGGAACGGTCCGCCTTTGCGGAAGGATAGGCCATCGAGGGTCTCGCTTTCCGCTCAGGCGCAGAGCTTGCTGACAGCGGCCAGTACGCGATCGCCTTCGCACGGCTTGACCAGGAAGTCCTTTGCACCGCTCTTCACGGCTTCCAGGACGATCTGCTGCTGGCCGAGGGCCGTGACCATGGCGACGCGTGCCGCCGGATCGAGGGCCTTGATCTCCTTCAGTGCTGTTAGCCCGTCCATCTCCGGCATAGTGATATCCATGAGCACGGCGTCGGGCTGCGATGCCTTGTACTTTTCGACTGCATCAAGGCCATTCTCCGCCTGGATGACCTCGTAGCCTGCCTCCGACAGGATCTTCGACATGCGCATGCGCATGAATGCTGCGTCATCGACCACAAGAATTGTTGCCACGTCAAGCTCCTACAGTTCGCTGGCCGGTGAGGCCGCAGTACGCACGTATGTTTTCCCGGTTGCCATGTGCATCTCGAGCGTGCGCCCCTTCGCTCCGCCTGTGTCGGCGGCGTCCGGACGCAACCCGTGCTTCTTCAGCCTTTCCCTGATTGCTTCGGCATTCCGTTCGCCGATCTTGAACTTTTCTGCGTTCGCAGGCCCCAGGACGGCCGCCCCGCCCGCGATCTTGACGGTGAGGCGGCGTACCGACCCACCAGCTTCGGTGACTTTCGCGACCAGCATGTCGATACCGGTGTCGGCGAACCTGGCCGGCTCCTTGTCTTCGACGCGGCGCCCTTCTGAATCGGGAAGGAGCACGTGTACGAGCCCACCCACCTGGGCCTGCGGGTCCCACACCGTTACGCCGATACACGATCCGAGCCCGTAGGCCACCAGGATCTCCCGGGCATCCTTGCTCACCACCAGCTGCCCGATCCCGACGGAGACGCGCTTCTGTTCTGTGGCGGCGAGTGTCATGCGGCGACTCTCTCGATCTGCTCTATGCACGAAGGATCGGGAGCGATGATGAGCAGCCCCGCGGTGTTCCCCGTATGGTCCTCGAAAACGGTGTCGATCATCACCACGTCACCGCCCTGTGAGAGCACCTCGGCATAAACCGACTCCACGAGTGCGACAGCCATGTCGTTGATGATGTTTGGCGGGCTCGGGTGGAGGATGAGATTCACCTCATCGGCCAGCGCGTTGATGAACGCCGAGCCGACGATATTTCCCAGTTCGCCAATGGCCGATTCGGCAAGCTCGTCGGGCTCTGTCGTCGTACCCGGGGCTTGTCCGCACATCAGGTCCACGCATTCGAGCGCCCTGCTCACCGGAAACAGCAGCATTACATGGCCGGTGATATCGCCGCTTATGGAGAGATAGGTACCGAGGACGAGGCTCTCCTCCCCGCCGACGGCGTCGCAGGCGTCTGCCTTCGTCCCGATTCGTACGCTCGGGATATGGATTGCGATCTCCTGCCCCATGAGGCCGCTGAGGCCGCGGCCGGCGCGCACCGCGCCTTCGCGTGCCACGCCGGAAAGGATGCCGAGCAGCTGTGTTTTGTCCGCCATGAGTCTCTCCCGGTTGGTGTTACTCGTGTGTGCGATGGCAGCGCTCAGGCCGAGGCCACGAGCGATGCCTGTTCCGCCACGAGGCTTGCAGTGTCGATGATCAATCCGAGTGTCCCGTCGCCGAGAATGGTGGCTCCTGTCAGCCCCTTGCGGTTGCCGATCAGGTCACCCAGTGTCTTCACGACCACGTCCTGTTCGCCGAGCAGCCTGTCGACGATGAATGCCACCTGCCGGTCGCTGTGTTTCGCGGCCACGATGAAGCGGTCTGAGCCGATCTGGCGGGGGCGCTCGTCACCCAGCGCGTGAGCCAGGTCGATGAGTGGCAGCAGCTTGCCGCGAAGCCGCATGGTGCGGCGTCCGCCGACTGAATGAACGTCAGCGTCGCGCTCCGCCAACGCTTCTGTAACCGAAACGAGCGGCATCGCATAGACCGTGTCGCGAGCCATGACCATGAGCGCCTTGGTGGTGGCCAGGGTCAGTGGAAGCTGGATGATGAACTCGCTCCCCTTGCCGGCTGTACTGCTGACTGTGACCTGCCCGTTGAGCCGCTCGATATTCGTCCGCACGATGTCCATGCCAACACCGCGTCCCGAGACATCGGAGATCTTCTTCGCGGTCGAAAGACCGGGATAGAAGATGTACTGCAGAACCTGCTCGTCCGATGCCGTTTCCGCCACATCGCGGGAGACGACGCCACGCTCGATTGCCTTCTGGCGAAGGGCGCGGGTATCGATACCTTTGCCATCGTCCTTCACGGAAAGGTAGATGTACGTTTCCTGGTTCCAGGCTGTCACCGTGATGACGCCAGCTTCGGGTTTGCCAGCCGCACGCCGCTCCTCGGGAGTCTCAATCCCGTGATCCACCGCGTTGCGGAGGATGTGCACCAGTGGGTCTGAGATCTCCTCGATGACCGAGCGGTCGAGTTCCGTTTCCTCGCCGGCGGTGGTGAGTTCAACCTTCTTGCCGCACTTCGAAGCGACATCGCGTACCAGCCGGGGCAGCCGCGTGAGCACTGACCGGACAGGCAACATCCGGCTCCGCATGATCTCCTCCTGGAGTTCATCGGTTATCCGGGCGAGGTGAGACGTGGTCTCTTCGAAGTTCTCGACCAACTCGCTGAGGTTCGCGTCTTTGAGGACACCGGCGAGCTGTTCACGGATCTGCTGAAGGCGGGTACGGTCGATGACCAGCTCGCCCACCAGGTTCATCAATCCATCGAGGCGCTCAACGTCGATGCGAACGGACTGTGATGCCTTCTTTGGTCCCCCACCAGCCGAACGGGCCGTGTCGATGGCGACAGGCTCATCGGGTGCCTGGGTGGAGGCTGCGGCAACGCCTGGGTCGCTCGCCAGCGGGGTCGGAGGCGCAGGCCGGATCACCCCGGCGATAGGCTGGCTGATCTCCTCATCGTGAACCTGGCGGATGAATACGCCAGCGACGTCCGAGATGCTCCCAATCCCGGCGTGAATCTGCTCGTCGGCGACGGTGGCGGCGACCAGTGCGGTGAGCGAGAACTCGCCGGAACCGCTCTCCACAACCACGCGTTCGGGCCAGCTATGGAAGACGCGTGCAAGGGAGTCGAGTTCCTGCAGTGCCTGGTAGCACCGGATTGACGGCAGCTGGCAGGCCGCCTCAATTACCACCTCGACCAGGAACAGGTCGGCACCCTGTTCAGCTTCCGCCCGGACGGCCTCGAGATGCTCCGCGGGGAGCGCGTAGCTGACCTCCACGGCCGCAGCCGGGCTGATATCAGCAGGTGCGAGGCTGGTCACATCCTCTTCCTGCTCGAGGATGCCAAGGAGGTCAGCCTCGAGCGCAGTCGTCTCGAGACCCGAATCGATACGAGTTACCACTTCCTGGGCAAGGATGCGAAGCGCATCTACGCCGGCAAGCAGTGCATCGACCATGTGCGGGTTCGGCGTTCGCAACCCCTGCCGGACCGAGTCGAGCACGGTCTCCATCGCATGGGTGAGGTTCGCCATCTTCTTGTGCCCGATCGTGGCCGACGAACCTTTGAGCGTGTGGGCCGCCCGAAAGATCTGTTGGACGAGGTCCGGGTCTGGTACCCCTTCGAGCTGAACGAGGATCGTGTCGAGGAGCTCGATCTGTTCCTCGGCTTCCTCCGAAAAGAGCTTCAGGTCATCGTCGTCCAGCTCGAACTGGAGCGGCTTCTTCTTGCCACTGGCCATTGCCGCGGGACTCCTCGTCGCATTCAGAATGGGGACGGTATTTGGGCTCCGGTGCAAGGTCTACGCGGCGGCTACCTCGATCTGCTCATCGTCCTGGCTGGCTCCGTCCGAGGGGAGCACGCCCTCGAGGTCCATGAGTGAAACGAGCCGTTCGTCCAACTTCGCGACACCGCGCAGGTACGAGTTTTCGGGGACGCTGACGATGCTGCTCGGTGGCTCAATCTGGTCCGACGGAATGCGCATCACCTCGGAAACAGCGTCCACGATGAGCCCAACCATTCCGTTGGTGCTGCTGACCACGACGATTCGCGTCTCGGGTGTGTACTCCGATGCGATGATGTTGCACCGGCGGCGAAGGTCGATGACTGGTACCACGCGCCCCCGAAGGTTTGTAATGCCTTCCACCCACGCATCGGAACCGGGAATCGAGGTGATGGTTTGCATGCGGACGATCTCCTGGACCGCCTGGATATCGAGAGCGTAGTACTCCTCCGCGAGGCGGAAGACGACGACATGCTCCTCCGTCCCCGAGTGCACTGAAACGTCTGGGGTATCTGTCTTGCTGGCCATGGTTCTCCTCACTCCTCCGGGCGGCCCGGACCTTACTTGCGTGTATCCAACGCTACGGACGGTGGACACGGGCCGGGCATAGGGGCTGGACCCCATTTGAGCATCGGCAGCCCCTGTTCCCTCTGAATCGGTAACCGGGGTTCGCGTTGCAAGGGAGAATCCTGATTCCCGGCCGATACTCCAGTTAACAGACTGCGAAGGAGAACAAGAGGAGCCATCGTGGCAGCGGAAAACGCCGTACTCAGCCAGCGCGAGATCGATGCCCTTCTCAGCGGTGAGCTCGGGCCCCCGGAGGATGGAGACGGCGATGCCGTGCTCAACGTAACGGCGCACCCTCGCAAGGAATCCGCCCGGCGCGTCAAGCCCTACGATTTTCGCCATCCCGAGAAGCTTTCAAAGGAGCAGATTCGCGGCCTTCAGATCATCCAGCAGGGAGTGGCGGGCGCCCTCGCCGCATCGTTTTCGGGCCGCCTGCGGGCTCCCGTTGAAGCACGCCTCAGCGCACTCGAGCGCGGTATCTATGAGGAATACGTCACCCAGATCGGTGCGAACGCCGTCGTTGTCATCATCGATATGAATCCCCTCCAGGGCTATGCGGTCGCCGCCTTCGGGTTGGATGTGGCGTTTTCGATTATCGACAGGCTGCTCGGGGGTAAAGGCAAGACGAGCACGCGCAGCCTCAACCGCGACCTCACCGATATCGAGATCGCACTCATCCGCCACATTGGCATGGATATTGCTCGTTCCCTCATAGAGCCGTGGGCGCGCGTCACCGAGCTCATGCCGGACGTGACCGAGCTGGCGGTGGGCCCCCAGGTCATGCACGTCATCCCTCCTTCGGAGTTCGTCATCACGGCGTGGTACGAGGTGCGTTTCGCCGACCAGACGGGCGGTATCTCCCTCTGCTTCCCGCTGACAGTCCTCGAGCAGATCCTCCCGAAACTCACCGGCCAGAGCCTCTTCGATAACCGCCCCGGCCGCCTCCAGACCGAGCAGTCCCGCGTGAATGACGGCCAGCTCGCAGCGATGTCCGTCACCGTGAGGACGATGCTCGGAGCCGCACGCGTGGCGGCGAGTGACCTCGCCCAGCTCGAACCCGGTGATGTCATCGTCCTCGACCGCGAAGTTGGCGAGCCGTTGCGAGTGCTTATCGGCAACTGTGAGCGCTTTGCGGGCTCTCCCGGGACACGAGGAAAGCGCATGGCTCTGCAGATCGAAGGCCGTGTTGACGATGATGGATGGGTGAGACCATTCGAGGTCGGCGACGAGTGAACCGAGAGATGCCAATTCGAACCGTGATGATGTCGGCGGACATCAAGTCCGGCGGCCACGGCTTCCACCGCCTGCTCTTCAAAGTGGAGCGCGAGCGAGGGACCATTAACCAGGTGCAGGTGCTCATCTCCCAGGACGCTCACCGCAAGCTTACGTCCCAGCTCTCCCGAGCCCGCGTCAGGCCTGCCGACACGCTCACACTGCTCAAGACGTGGGCTCGCTGGGAGCTCCAGCACCGGGTCGAGGAACAGGGGCTCGTACCAACATCGATCACGATTACAGCAAGCGATCTCGATGACTTCGGCGCCTATGCGCTCGACCTCGGCCGAATCATCCAGGCCGTGTAGCCGAATTCACCCTTCACACCACTGCGAAGCGTCCGACTATCACTACATGTGCCGGGCGGCGCCCTGGAGGTAAGTAGCGTGCTAGCAAAGGTCACTGTTGCCGAGGCAGCCCAGGCGGTGGGCGGAGCCCAGGATCCCCCCCGGCTCGAACTGGTCAGTCCTTTCGTGGAAGCTGCTGGCCGTGTCATCTCGCAGGAGTGCGGCGAGGTTGTCAGCAAGGGCCAGGTCCATCGTGTGCGGTCGCCCCAGACGAGCCGCGAGGTCAGTGCCATGATCGCCATCACGGGCGGCGTTGCGGGCCTCGTGATTTACTCCATGTCGGTTGAGACTGCCTGCTCCTTCGCGTCGCTCATGATGGGCGAGACTGTGACCGAGCTCGATGAGATCGGCCAGAGTGCCATCGCCGAGCTCGCGAACATGATCACCGGGCAGGCGAGCATCCTGCTCGAACGTAACGGTTTTCCAAGTGACATGTCGCCACCGGTTCTCCTCATTGGAAAAGGTGGCACCATCGCGACGTTCAACCTTACCCGGCTTGTCGTCCCCCTGATTGTCAGCTTCGGCGAGTTCACTATCGATATCGCCATTAAGGAAACATAACTGGCAAGGTCTCTGTGCAGCACGACGGTGGAGTCAACTGTACCGTTTGGCTCCGCCGTTCTAGTATCAAGTCAATGACCGCTCGACAGCCTCGCCGTGCCCGCCGGCGCAGCGCGCCCGCAACGACGCTTCCCCGCCCCTCGGCCGTCGCTCCCGATTCCGATGACGCGATCGAGGCCGGAGATACTGTCGCCACGCCAACTGCTCGCCGCAGTACTCGCCGCACCCAGTTCCGGCACCGCGAGCACCATGTCGAGAAGGATTACAGCTACGTCCACAAGGACCTGCTGGCCGTGCTTGGCATCGGCATCGTCTGTATTGCGTTCATCCTCGGAATGTCGTTCTTCGTCGGCTGAGCCGCCCGGCTATCCCACCCGCCTATTTGAGTTCCTGGTACGCGAAGTAGATGCCAACGCCTACGGCAACCAGGCTGAACGCGATCGCCTGGTGCGGAACGATGGCGAACTGAATGCCCCATGCGATGAGGATGCCAGCAACTGCAAACCCGATGACCGCCGGCCCGCGCTTTCGCCGTGTTGCGAAATCGAGCATCCGCACGAAGACATACCCGAGTCCCGCTCCGAGGAAGAATGACAGGAAGCCCACGGCCACCTGGGCAAGAATCAGTCCCCAGACCAACCCAATAACAACACCGCCGACCAGCGCGACTCCCGCCGCCTTCAGTGCATTCGTGCCATTCAGCACGTAGACGGGTGACTTCACAATCCGTGCGCACGGCTTGCACCGCGCGCCAACCGGAGTCTGAACCATGCACCTGGGGCAGATCGGCGTATCACAACGGCTGCAACGCAGCGCAGTCTCGACGCCCGGGTCTCGCGGGCATGCTACAACAGTGGTCACCTATCGATCCTACCAGAGGTGGGGCTCGCTACCTCATCCACGATTTCCCGCCCGTTGACGATCATTCCCCCGGCTACTGGCCGTCGGCTGTCGCAAGGTCAACCAGTGCGAAGGAAATCGTACCTTCGGCTGCCAGCTTGCCGTCGACGCTTGCTCGAACCTGGCCCTTTCCGATCGGCCCGCGGATCTTCTCCAACGTGAACTCGAGCCGGAGCTGATCACCGGGGACGACCGGTTTGCGGAAGCGCATGCTCTCTATCCCGCCGAACAGCGGAGATTTCCCGCCTGCTTCAACACCTTTGAGCATGGTTACTGCCGCGACCTGGGCAAGGGCCTCGACAATCAACACGCCGGGCATCACCTTCTTGCCGGGGAAGTGCCCCTCGAAGAACCACTCATTTGCGGTCACATTCTTGAGGGCGACGGCGCGCTTGCCTTCCTCGATTTCGATTACGCGGTCGAGGAGCAGGAACGGGTAGCGATGCGGGATGATCCTTTCGATTTCGTCGGCTTCGATGATCACACGGTGGCTCCTGTATCTACACCCTTGTCACGAAGGAAGGAGAGGAAGGCTTCGACCCTGTCGTCCGGGAATGGAATATCGCCGATCTCGCGATCGTCCGGATTGCCGAGACCATGGTAGTCGCTCCCACCCGAGGCCCCGAGGCCGAGCTTCGCGGCAATGCGGGCATGCTTTTCGATGGTCGCTGCGTCGTAGTGCTTGTAGTAGGTCTCGACGCCGTCCGCGCCCCACTCCGCAAGTTGAGCGATGATCGGCTCATAGTCATCGCCCAGGAAGACGGGATGGGCGATGAAGACGACACCGCCATTGTCATGAACGACCTTGATGGCGTCAGCCGGGTGGAGCTTTGGACGGTCGACGTCAGCAGGTTTGCCGTTTCCGAGCCACAGGTCGAACGCCTCCTGGACGCTCTCCACGTAACCACGCTCGAGGAGGGCGCGGGCGACATGAGGGCGGCCGACTGTAGCCTCTCCCGCTATCTCGAAGACGCGATCGATGTCGAGCGGCATCCCGTGAGCGGCGAGGATCTCCACGATCTGGCGTGTGCGGCCGATCCGCCCATCGCGCTGCCAGGCGAGAAAATCCTGGAGCGGCTTCGCCTTGACATCGAACCCGTAGGCGAGCAGGTGGACATCGACCTTGCCAAGGTCAGCGCTGAGTTCGATTCCGGGGACGAGCTGAAGGCCGAGACGGTCGGCGGCCTTTCGCGCCTCGGCAAGGCCCTCGGTGGAGTCATGGTCGGTGAGTGACACGAATCGCACTCCCCGGCGGGCGGCTGTCTCCATCACCCAGGTTGGGGTATGGACCCCGTCCGACGCGGTGCTGTGCAGGTGAAAGTCGCCGATTGCCATCACTCGATTATCCGATCGCAACGCGTGATACTCGTCGCACGCCTGGTGGCGTCGTCCGCTTCGATGAGCAGGCCGTTGAGGACTGCGGTGCCGGTCGCTGGAGGGAGCCGTGTGGGCATCTGTGTGAGGAAGCGCTGGATGACCGCCCCGACTTCGTCGCCGATAACCGAATCGCGCGCGCCGCACATGCCGGCATCGCTACAGTAGGCGGTACCTCCGGGGAGAATGCGGGTATCGGCGGTTGGTACATGGGTGTGTGTACCAACCACGGCGGTCACCCGGCCATCCAGGTACCAGCCCATCGCCTGTTTCTCACTCGTTGCCTCGGCGTGAAGGTCGACGAGAATGAAGCGATTGCCGCGAACCTGTTCGAGCGCCCGGTCGGCTGCGCGAAAGGGGTCATCGCAGTCCTGCCCCATGAACGTCCGCCCGATGAGGTTTATCAAGACGAGATCGCCTGCCTCGGCGATGCCCTGGCCCGGGGCGCCTGCAGGATAATTGAGCGGTCGTGTGATCCCGCCGGTCGAGTCGAGGTACTGGTATATCTCGCGGTGCTGAAACGTGTGGTTACCGCCGGAGATGAGGTCGACACCGCATTCGAAGAGTTCGTCGGCGTGTTTCGGGGTGATACCGCGCCCACCGGCGATGTTCTCGCCGTTCGCGATCACGTAGTCGAGCTCGAGCTCGCCGCGGAGCTTCGGAACGGCTTGCACAACTGCGTCGCGCCCGCAGTTGCCGACGATATCTCCGAGAAAGAGCATGCGCATCGCGGGGCCTTGCTAGCGTGCGATCTCGGTGGCGCGCGTCTCGCGGACGACCGTCACCTTGATCTGGCCGGGATACTCCATCGTCTCCTCGATCTTGTGGCTGACGTCGCGGGCAATGCGCATCGCCGCCAGATCATCCACTTGCTCGGGCCGGACAATGATCCGCACCTCGCGGCCAGCCTGGATGGCGAAGGCGGATTCCACGCCCTTGAAGCCCTTTGCGATGCTCTCGAGTGTTTCGAGGCGGCGAATGTAGTTCTCCAACGATTCGCGGCGGGCGCCCGGGCGGCCACCGCTAACGGCATCCGCCATCATCACGAGCACAGCCTCAACGGTGCGCGGCTCCACCTCTTCATGGTGAGCCTCGATGCAGTGGGCAATTGCATCCCTGGTCTTGAAGCGGCGGGCGATTTCGGCGCCAATGAGGGCGTGGGTACCCTCGACTTCGTGGTCGACCGCCTTGCCGAGGTCGTGCAGGAATCCGCCAGCCCGGGCGATATCCGCGTCGGCACCGATCTCCCGGGCCATCATCGCCGCGATGTGGGCCGTTTCGATGCTGTGGCGCATGACATTCTGGCCGTAGCTGGTGCGGTAGCGCAGCCGGCCAAACACCTTGAGCACCTCGGGGTGGAGGTTGAGCACGCCTGCTTCCACCGCGGCGGCCTCGGCCGCATCCTGCATCGTCGTTTCTACTTCACGCCGCGCTTTGTTGACTGCTTCCTCGATGCGCGTCGGGTGGATACGGCCATCCTGGACGAGGTTCGAAAGTGCGACACGTGCGATCTCGCGCCGAACCGGGTCGAATGAGCTGACGGTTACCGCGTCGGGCGTGTCATCGATGATGAGGTCGACGCCGGTTGCAGCCTCAATTGCGCGGATGTTCCGTCCCTCTCGGCCGATGATTCGGCCCTTCATGTCATCGCTTGGGATCTGGACAACCGAGACTGTCGTTTCGGCCGTTACTTCCGAGGTGTAGCGCTGGATTGCCGTGGCGATGACCTTGCGGGCGCGGGCTCCGGCTGTTGCTTCTGCTTCCTTTTCGGCCTCGCGGACGCGGCGGCTCGCCTCTTCGCGGATTTCGAGGTCGATTGCCGTGAGTTGCTGCTCTCGTGCCTCGGCCTGTGTCAGGCCGCTGATTCGTTCAATCTCCGTGGCCTGGCGCTGGCGGAGTTCTTCCGCTTCGGCCCGGATCTTGTCGATCTGTGCCTCACGGTCCCGGAGGCCGGTTTCACGCCGCTCGAGCGCTTCGGTCTTGCGGTCGAGGTTCTCTTCTTTCTGGGTCAGGCGCTGCTCGATGCGCTGCACTTCCGTGCGGCGTTCCTTGAGTTCGGCTTCGAGCGAGTTACGGAGGCGAAGGTTTTCCTCCTTCGCTTCGAGCAGAAGCTCTTTCTTGCGTGATTCGGCCTCAGCGAGTGTCCGGCTGGCCTGCTCCTCTGCCTGTTGCAGTGATGTCCCAACGGTGTTGCGGCGCACCATGTAACCAGCGCCGGCACCGACCAGCAAACCCACGAGGCCGACGATAACGGCTATCGCCAGCATTATTTCGCTCCAGTGATGTCGGGGTGAGCGACATAATCAACATTAGCCCATCAGATCATGAGACCGGATTGGATATATCGATCCTACGCGTGGCCCCGTACCGCGTCAAAGTAACACGAAGGTCATTCATCATCGGCGAACGACCCATGAGCCTCAGTCCAGGCCGTGCGGACGACCCGCTCGGTGGTTGCGAAATCGAAGCCGCGACGCTGCAGCGCACCGCCGACCCTGGCTCGAAATGCCTGGTAATCGGGTGCCGAGACCCGGCGTGCACGCGATCGAGCCAGCTCGAGGGCGGCAGCGTCATCGTCGACGCCGCTCGTCGCATCGGCCGTCATCTCCGCGGAGATGCCTTTGGCTCGCAGTTCGGCTCGCAGCATACGGCCACTGCGCGGCGCGGCACTGGTACGTTCGCCGACCCACATGGCGGCAAATCGTGCGTCATCCACGAGACCGGCGTTCCGCAATCGTTCGAGTTCTTCATCGATTGCCTCGCCGTCCGCACCGCGCAAGCGAAGGCGGCGGCGAAGTTCGGCCTCGCTCCGCATTCGGTACGAAAGGAGGTTCAGTGCGGCTTCGTGGAGACTGGCCCGCCTCTCCTCGGCGCCGAGCGAGGCGATCAGCTCGGGGGAGGCGACCATGCCGCGGCGAATGTGCAGACGCTCACACGCCTCGTCGCTGAAGACGAACTCCCGGCCGTCATCGAGGATGAGCGTCCGGCGTTTCCGGCGCAGCCCGCGGATCTCCGCGATGCGCGGGTGCTCGGAGTCCATCGGTTACTTGCTCGCGGCGCCCACGGGCTGGCCATTGATCGGTGCGCGCGCGGGGAGCCCCGCATCGCTTCGGATCTGCGTCTCGATCTCATCACGCAGTTCCGTGTTGTCCTCGAGGAATGTCTTGGCGTTCTCGCGACCCTGCCCGATGCGCAGGTCACCGTAGCTGTAGAACGCTCCGTTCTTCGTGAGCACACCGTGCTCGACACCAAGGTCGATAATATCGCCGGAGCGGCTGATACCCCGTGGCTGCTCGAACATGATGTCGAACTCCGCAACCTTGAACGGTGGTGAGACCTTGTTCTTCACCACCTTGGCTTTCACCCGGCGGCCAACAACGTCGGTGCCCTTTTTGATGGAGTCCATGGGGCGGATGTCGATACGGACTGAGCTGTAGAACTTGAGCGCCCGGCCGCCCGGGGTTACTTCGGGATTCCCGAAGACCACGCCGACCTTCTCGCGGAGCTGGTTGATGAAGATGACCGAGGTGCTCGTCCGAGCGATAGTACCTGTGAGCTTGCGCAGTGCCTGCGACATGAGGCGCGCCTGGAGGCCAACGTGGGCATCGCCCATCTCGCCCTCAATCTCGGCGCGAGGTACGAGCGCGGCGACCGAGTCGACGACGATGATGTCCACCGCGTTGCTGCGCACCAGCGCCTCGCAGATCTCGAGCGCTTGCTCACCGGTGTCCGGCTGGCTCACGAGCAGGTCTTCGAGACGGATCCCGAGATCGCGGGCGTATCCCGGGTCCATCGCGTGCTCGACATCGATATAGGCCGCCGTTCCGCCTGCCTTCTGGGCCTCGGCCATCACGTGCTGCGCGAGCGTCGATTTTCCCGCCGATTCCGGGCCGAAGATCTCCGTCACCCGTCCGCGGGGGATGCCACCGATACCAAGCGCGATGTCGAGGGCGAGCGAGCCAGTCGGGATCGCCTCGACCGCGGCCGGCGTGCCTTCGCCGAGGCGAATGACTGCCCCGCGCCCAAACTGCTTGTCAATCTGCTGCAGCGCGATCTCGAGCGCGCGAGCGCGGTCCGAATCTGCCATCTGAACCACCGTCCCGGCTAGATTGGGCCCCGAAATTGATCGCGAGACCCATCGATATCGCATCCTACACACCAGCAAACAAATGTTCTAGCATGCTGTCCAGGATGTGTACGCTACTTGTACCGGCCAATCGCGACAAACTATGACGCGACTCCACGTTCATGTCACACCGCGGTCTTCGCGCGAGGCGATCGAGGGGTTCGACGCCGGCGGCGTGCTCCGCGTACGGGTATCGGCGCCACCCGCTGATGGAGCGGCTAACGCGGCCGTTGCGAAGCTCCTTGCAAAGGCGCTTGGACTACCCGGCCGTGATGTGGTCCTCGTCGCGGGAGCGGCAGCCCGCCAGAAAACGTTTGAGGTTGCACTCCCAGGTGAGGAAGTTCGGGAACGTCTCGCCAGGAACGGCCCGGTCCGGCCTCAAACGGGTTCCTGAGCGACTCCTGGGGTAAGGTGGGACTGCGGACGCGCCAGCCAGGCGTGCCCAGCCTCTCTTCGGACGGTTCCATGCCAGCACCTGATCTCGATACCATTGTCTCGCTCGCCAAGCGCCGCGGCTTCGTATTTCCCGCCGCCGAAATCTACGGTGGCTTCGCCAACACCTACGACTACGGCCCGCTCGGTGTCGAACTCAAGCGCAATATTCGCGAGGCATGGTGGCGGGCCATGGTCCGCAACCGTGACGACGTCGTCGGCATCGATGCCTCGCTTCTTACCAACCCCCGCGTCTGGGTTGCGAGCGGCCATGTGGCGACCTTCCACGACCCCCTCGTCGATTGCAAGAAATGCCATATGCGCTGGCGCCTCGACCACATCCTCGAGGGGCAGTATGGCGAAGCAAAGCGTGATCCTGCCGGGAATGTCCTCTGCCCGAACGATGGGGGTGAACTCACCGAGCCCCGCATGTTCAACCTGATGTTCAAGACACAGGTTGGCACCATCGAAGATGAATCGAACGTTGCCTACCTGCCGCCCGAAACGGCGCAGGGCATCTTCATCAACTTCGAGAACGTCGTTGCCTCCACGCGGCGCAAGCTCCCATTCGGGATCGCCCAGACGCGCGTGAGCTTCCGAAATGAGATCACCCCGGGGAAGTTCATTTTCCGGACGCTCGAGTTCGAGCAGATGGAGATGGAGTACTTCTGCATGCCCCCGAAGGACCGGAACAACCCGGAGGAGTACCTGGCGCTCCACCGAGAGTGGATCGACGAGCGCCTGCGCTGGTACCGCGACACCCTTGGTATCGAGGAGTCGCGGCTCCGCATCCGTTACCACGAGAAGGAAGAGCTGTCGCACTACAGTGCCGGTACCGCCGATATCGAGTACCTCTTCCCGTGGGGGTGGGGTGAACTCGAGGGCGTTGCAGCCCGCACCGACTTCGACCTTTCGTCACACGCGAAGGAGAGCGGCCATCCGATCACCTACTTCGATGAGGAGACCAACCAGCACGTTGTCCCCTGGGTTATCGAACCCGCCGCTGGCCTCACCCGGACGCTCGCCGTCTGCATGCTCGAGGCCTACAACGAAGAGCCCGATGAGAAGGGCGACAAGCGAGTTGTTCTCAAGTTCCGGCCGAACCTTGCCCCGGTAAAAGTCGCGATTCTCCCGCTCTCAAAGAATGAAGCGCTCCGCCCGACTGCCAGGAAGATCTACGACCTGGTCCGGCCGCTCTGGATGGCCCAGTACGACGAAACGCAGTCAATCGGCCGCCGCTATCGCCGCCAGGATGAGATTGGCACACCGCTCTGTGTCACGGTCGACTTCCAGACGGTCGGTGAAAAAGGCGAGGCCGGTGATGATGCGGTTACCGTGCGCGACCGGGATTCGCAAGAGCAGGTTCGCGTGCCAATTGCGAAGCTCGTTGATGTACTGCGAGAACGCCTCCCCGGCTGTTGATCCTTCGAGGGCAGTAGTTCGAGTACCGAAGGGGAGTACACGTGCTGCTGTGCTCGTCGTCGGTGGGGCCACTATCGATTTGTGGTGATTTCGGTCTTGTATTTCCCGGCGGGCAACCACGTGTCGCCGTGCCGCCAGCCGGGCCTTCCGCCGACTGTACTGGCCACGGCCGCTCATGATGCTCCGTTCCCGCCGACCCTGAGGCCGGCGTAAGAGCGATCACCCCGGGCCGAGAGAAATCAGGCTGCCCGTGGACCCGCGGCCCGGCAGGCTGCTCCATACTCTGCAATCGCGAGCGTTACCGGATCGTGTGCGCCAAGGTCACGCGGGCCGAAATGGTGGGTCAGCGCTTCGTATACGCGCTTGCTTGCGGCCTCAATCGCTTCCTCATCGTTCGACCGGCAGCGCTGGCCATACTCGGTGATCGCAAGCACGAGTGGTTCGTTCGCCGCGAGATCGAGCGGGCCGAAATGATGCGTGAGGGCTTCGTAGAGGTGGCTGCTCGCCTGGTGGACCGGGTCTTCCGAGGTTGCAGTTGTCATGGCCTGGGCTTCCCTTTTCTGATTTAATCAGAATGTAACATAGACGAAACACGGAAGAAACAGGGAAGTTGCCTCGGCTTTTCACTCGCCTATCGGCTCGAAACATGAGCGGCTAGGATCGGTCGATTCCCCCCAGGAGCCGAGTGATGCCCTCCCTTACCGTCCGTCCATTCGAGGCCAGCGACATCGAGACCGCATCTGAGTTGCTCGCTGCCCGCCAAATGGCGGACCGTGCACTCGTCACCGCGCTCGATCCCGGGCTCGAAGACGCAGAGGTATGTGCGACCCATCTGGTCGAACCGATAGCGCGGAGCCGCCGTGCCGAGGGTGTGGCTGCTTTGCGTAATGGCCGCATCGTTGGCTTCCTGTTTGGCGAAAGGATGACCTTTGCTCCGACAGAGTTCCCCTCGATGTTCATCGCGCCGCATTCAATCTCGATACCGGTTCATGGCCACGCGGTTGAACGCGGTGAGGATGTGTCTGCCGTTTACCGTGCGATGTACGGCTATCTCGCGGCTGGCTGGACACGCAGGGGATTCTTCATCCACCAGTCGCACATCTTTGCTGCCGATGCCGAACTGCAGGAGGCATGGGTGGCACTCGGGTTCGGCAGGATGACGACGGCGGCAATCCGCGCAACTGAGCCCGTAACCGGCACCCTTGATGCCAGCATCGAGGTGCACCGCGCGTCAGCGGAGGATCTCGAGGTGGTAATGGCGCTGGCCGACACGCTCTTCAAATTCCATAGCACCTCGCCGATCTTCTGGCCGTTTCTCAACGAACCGCAGGCAGCCGCGCGTGAAGCCCAGCGGGCACTGCTCGATGATCCCCGGAGCGGCTACTTCATCGCCTACCGCGATGGACGCCCCATCGCGATGCAGACCTACAACGTTCCTGGCTTCACACCGGCGATCGTACCCCGGCAGGGGAATGTCTACCTTTTCGAAGGTGTAGTCGAACCGGATGTCCGTGGTGGCGGCATCGGTACGCGGCTTCTCGCCGAGGGGATGGCGTGGGCGCGTGAGCAGGGCCATCAGTGGTGCACCCTCCACTTTGCGAGCGCGAACCCAAGTGGTGGCCCGTTCTGGCTGGGCCATGGCTTCCGGCCGGTCGAGTACACCATGGTGCGCCACATCGACGAGCGTGTTGCATGGGCAAACAGTTGGGATGACTAGTCAAACGGGATGAGCGCCGCAGCCGCACCACCAAGGAGCGCCTCGACTTCATCCGCCGAAAGGCCCAGGCCGTCGAGTCTCCCCACCTGCGTTGCTGCGGGGACCGGGTTATTGGGTGCATCACTCCCGAACAGGAACCGGCCGGGGAATCGCCGGATGGTCTCGGCACCGGCCGTCACGGGGCGATCCCAGACGGGCGTGAGGTCGGCGTAGAGGTTCTCGAAGCGATCCATCAACTCGATCGCGCGGGACGTCGCAGGGTGACCGGCGTGCGCGAGCACGATGCGTGTGCGCGGATTTGCCGCCAGTACCGGGATGAGGGCATCGATCTCGCCTGCCTCGGTGTCGCCCGGTGCGACCTGCCCGGCGTGGACCACGATCGGTGCACCAGTCTCGGCGGCGGTCTGCCAGAGTGGGCCCAGCCGGGGGTCTGACGGGTCGAACGAACCGACCGAGCAGTGCAGCTTGACCACCCGCAGCCGAAGATCGACGAGTGCTCTGCGAACCAGGCGTGCGAGATCATCGTCACCGGGATGGAACGTCGCGCCGGCGATGAGGCCCGGAAAGGCAGGGATTGCTGAAGCTGACCACTCGTTGATGCTTTCGGCGATGCCGGGCCGGTGCGCATACGGAAGCACCCACGCGCCATCGAAGCCGTTCTCCTTCACGGACTCTGCGACACCCTCCAGGAACGGGCTGCCAGCGAGCGCACCGTTCAGGTTCAGACGCTCGCGGACAGCGGTCGCGAGGCGGTCGGGGAAGGCGTGGATGTGTGCATCGATGCGTGGCATGGCGTCTCCCTGCGGGCTGATGATTAGCAAAGCCTAAACGAATTGACTGCAGGGGAGAGGCAGGTACCGACCGTGTCGCTGCTCAGAGAAAATGTCAGAGCTAACTGCTCGGTGACTATGTCCATCTATGGGAGATGGAGTGATTTTGAGCAAGCGAGAAGAGCAGCGAGCCATCGTACCCGCCCACGTGAGTATCGGCGCTCCGAGCATCGCCGAAGCGGGAGTCTTGATCGGGGTGAGCGAGCGGCAAGTCCGGCGATAGCCGGGGATGAGCGTGTCCGCACGACGGAGCCGCGCCACAGGCCGTAGAATGACGCGGCCGTCACGACTGACGCCGCCAAGTGCGGCCGGGTCCAAGATTCTGCACAAAAATCGGAGTTGATCATGAACGAAGCCTGGATCATTGAAGGACTGCGCTCGCCGCGCGGTGGTGGTAAGCCCGGAGTCGGCAGCCTTACGCATCTGCACCCACAGCGTATCCTCGCGCAGGTACTCAATGCCCTGCAGGAACGCGTCGGGTTCGATCCCGCCGACGTCGAAGACGTCATCATGGGCAATGGTTCCGGTGTGGGTGACCATGCGATGGACATCGCCCGGATGGCGACTCTCGACGCCGGCTGGCCAACCAGCGTCCCCGGAGTCACGCTCCACCGCTTCTGCGGTTCGGCGCAGCAGGCGGTCAACGTCGCCGCCATGAGTGTCATGTCAGGCCAGCAGGAACTGGTGGTCGCGGGGGGCATCGAGATGATGTCACGCACGGCCCCGCTCAGTGTCGACGGTTTCACTGCGAACAACGCGCACCTCTATGAGCAGTACCCGCTCGTTCCCCAGGGCATCTCCGCGGACCTCATCGCGACGATCGAGGGGTTCACCCGCGAGGATGTCGATTCCCTCGGTGTCCAGAGCCAGGCGCGCGCCGCCGAGGCGATCGATGCCGGCCGCTTCAAGCGAAGCGTCGTCCCGATCTACAACAACGACGGCACACTCGCCCTCGATCACGATGAATACCCGCGCCCTGGAACGACAATGGAAAGCCTCGCAACCCTCAACCCGTCGTTCGCGAAAATGGGCGCCATGAACCCCCCGAACGATACCCGCAGCTACGACCAGATCTGCATGGACGTGTACCCGCAGGTCAAACAGATGAATCACGTCCACCACGCGGGCAACTCGTCGGGCGTGGTGGATGGGGCGAGTGCCCTCCTCGTCGCTTCGCCCGAGTACGCGAAATCACACGGGCTGAAGCCGCGAGGCCGTATTGTGGCCACCGCCACCGCCGGCACTGAGCCGGTGATCATGCTGACTGCTCCGGCCCCGGCGGCCGAGCGTGTCCTGCAGAAGGCCGGCATGGCCAAGAGCAACATCGACCTCTATGAGATCAATGAGGCGTTTGCGGCGGTCGTGCTCAAGTTCCAGCGCGAGTTCGGCATCGACCACTCCAGGCTCAATGTGAATGGCGGCGCTATTGCCCTCGGACATCCCATCGGTGCGACCGGCGGGATGCTCATCGAGACTGCACTCGACGAACTCGAGCGCCGTGACCTCTCGACTGCGCTCATCGCAATGTGCACGGGTGGCGGCATGGGTACGGCTACCATCATTGAGCGGCTCTAACAGGCCATCAGCATGAACTCGAGACGCCCGGTGCTAACTGCCCGGGCGTCTCGGGTTCAACCATGGGACAGGGGGCTGGCATGAAGGCCGCAGTACTGCGACAGGGACGGTTCGCCGTCGAAGAGATCCCTGATCCAGAGCCAACGGGAAGACAGGTCGTCCTGCGCGTCATCTACTGTGGAATCTGCGGCTCGGATCTGCACCTGCTGCGTGCCGGTATGCTGCCCGAGGGTGCCGTCCCTGGGCACGAGATTGTCGGTGCGATCGTCGCACTCGGCCCGGAGGTACAGGGCTTCGAAGTGGGTGATCGCGTGACGACGCTTTCGGCGGTGCCCTGTGACAGCTGCCCGAGCTGCCTCCGTGGGCGCTACCACTCCTGTGAAAAGGGCTGGCAGGTGTTTGGATACACGGGGCTCGCGGGTGGGTATGCCGAGCTGGTGCTCACCCACATGGCTGCCCTCGAAAAGGTCCCCGGCAATCTCTCCGACCTTGCGGCAGCCCTCAATGAACCATCGATGGTCGGGCTCTACGCGGCGCGGGCGAGCCGCGTTCGGACCGGTGACACAGTTGCGGTTATCGGTGCAGGCCCCATTGGCCTGCTCGTCCTGCAGAGTGTCCTGCTCTCGAGCCCCGCGAAATGCTGGGTTATCGAAACGAACGCTGGCCGGCGACAGGCTGCGCTCGCGTGCGGCGCAACCGGGGTTTTCGACCCCGCAGAAGCAGACATGGCGGCGTTCTTCCTGGCGACGTGCCCGATGGGTGGCCCCGATGTGATCTTCGAATGCGCCGGTGCGCACGGGACACTCGAGAAGGCGATTGAATGGGTGCGACCCGGCGGGCAGGTCGTCCTCCCCGGCGTGAACATGGACCTCGATGAAGTCTCACCGCTGGCGATGGTTGCCAGGGAGTGCGAGATCAAGGCGTCGCTCGGGGGGATGGACCTGTTCCGGACTGCCCTCGATCTCATCGATGCCGGGAAGATCCGCCCCGAGGTCATGGTCTCGAAGGTTATCGGGCTCGATGAGGTGGACGCGGTCTGCCAGACGCTCGGGATGCAAGGCGATGAGAACGTGAAGGTGCTCGTCGCGCCGGGAAAGGGACTTCAATGAAGGCGCCAGTTCTCCGTGGCAAGCGCTCGATCGTGTTTGAAGAGGTGCCCGACCCCGTGCCCGCGGAGAACGAGGTGATCGTCGAGGTTGGGTACTGTGGGGTCTGCGGCTCCGATTTGCATCTCTATAACAGCGACATAGCGCCCAACGGCATCATCCTCGGCCACGAGTTCGGGGGGACCATCGTTGAACTCGGGAAAGGTGTCCGAGGTTGGGAGGCGGGGCAGCGCGTGGTGGGCGCCCCAATGCGCCCCTGCATGAACTGCCCATTCTGTCTCGAGGCCGACTACGACATGTGCTATCAGCACTATCGGCTCGATGCCCTCCGTGCGGGCATTCCGCCTGCAGGTGGCGCGTCACTTGGAACGGGCGGTCTTGGGCGCTTTGCAAGGATTAGTGCGGACCGCCTGATGGCTATCCCCGATGCACTTGACGATCAGCAGGCTGCGGCAGTTGAGCCCGCCGCTGTTGGCTTTCACGCAGTGCGCCGCTCCGGCATCCAACTGGGGGACCGTGTCGCGATCCTCGGTGCCGGGCCAATCGGCCTCTTCACCCTGCAATGTGCGATTGCGGCCGGCGCACGGCGCGTTGTTGTGGTCGAACCGGCGCCCCTCCGTGCGTCGCTTGCCGCACAGTTCGGTGCAAGCGAGGTGCTGAACCCCGGAGTGCATGCCAGCCTCGCTTCGGCGATCGCTGCCAGCCTCGGATCGCCACCCGACCTCGTGTTCGATGCTGCAGGAGTCCCGGCGACCCTCCAGCAGGCGGTCGATGTGGTGAAGCCGGGAGGCTCTGTGATGATGGTCGGTGTGGCATTCGAAAACGCGCCCATTCGCCCTTCGGTGTGGGTTACCAAACGCGTGACGGTTCGGGCGGCATTCGCCTACAGCCACGCCGATTATGACGCGACCATCGCGATGCTCGAACGTGGCGCAATACAATCGGCCCCGATAATTACTTCAATCGTCCCATCATCCGCCACAGCCGAGGCGTTTGAACGGCTGTTGATGCCGAACGACGAAGTGAAAGTGCTCATTGACCCGCGGGCACCGTAGCCTCGCCTGGCGATTCCGGTGGTGAAGTGAGCCGGTACCCAATGCCGGGCTCAGTAAGCAGATATCGAGGCCGCGACGGATCCGCTTCGAGTTTCCGCCGCAGCCCAAGGACGATGTTCCGAAGATACTGTGCCTCGGTTGCATACTCGGGCCCCCATACGGCTCGAATGACGTTGGCGTGTGTGAGCACCCTGTCGCGATTCTGAACGAGGTACTTCAACACGTCGTATTCGCGTGGTGTGAGCTGTACTGGCTGCTCACCGACCCGAACCGAACGTTGGTCGAAATCGATTGTGATGTTGCCAACTGTTACCGTCGCTGCGAGTGTGGCGCCTCCCGCGTGTCGCAATGCAACTCGGATTCGGGCGAGGAGCTCACCAGCACCAAACGGCTTGGTCAGGTAGTCGTCGGCACCCAGGTCGAACGCCTCGACCTTCGAAGCCTCTTCACCGCGAGCAGAAAGGACCACAATCGGGGTGCTCGAACGCTCGCGGATTTTCCGGCATACGTACTCCCCGGGCATATCCGGGAGCATCAGATCGAGAAGTACGAGATCCGGGAGGCGGTGAAGGAACTCGTCGACGCCCGCCTTTGCTGTCATGGCGGTTGTAACGTCATACCCGTGACCGGTGAGAATGAGCCGGACTGACCGAAGAATTTGCGGTTCATCCTCGATTACCAGGATGCGCGCTCCCATCTATCTCACCGGAGCTTCGCCAACAGCGGTAACGCCGGGCCGAAATGAGACGGCAGGGATTGTGATAACGAATGCGGCCCCTCCGTGCGTGCTCTGTTCTGCGCGAATTTCGCCGCCGTGCGCCTCAATGATTCCCCGGGAGATTGCGAGCCCGAGCCCAACCCCGCTCGAGCGCCCGCTTGCCTGGCCGCGAAAGAACTTCTCGAAGACGTGTGGATAGTCTGCCGGGGCGATACCCGGGCCTTCGTCCTCAACACGAAGTTCGAGACCGTCCTCCTTCGCCCGAGTCATGACGTGGATGGGCAGGCCGGCGGGTGAGAACTTCGCTGCATTCTCCACCAGGTTCTGGATCACCTGGCCGATCAGCACATAGTCCACATACGCATCACCGACGCGGGTACCAGTCTCCAAGGCCAACAGGTGAGCGCCAACTATCGGCTGAAGCCGCCCACAAATGGTTTCCAGTAACTCGCCAACGTCATACCAGTCACGTTCGAGGCGGAGTGCGCCGCCTTCGAGACGTGAGAGATCGAGCAGGTTCGTGATGAGGACGGTCAACCGGTCGGTCTCTTCGTTGATTGCTGAAAGAAACTCGCGGCGCTCCACGTCGTCCCATTGCCCTGTCGCCTCCAGGAGGCTTGTCACCGGCGCCTTGATGGAGGCAAGCGGGGTGCGAAGTTCGTGTGAGACGGTCGAGAGGACGGCTGATTTCAGGACATCCGCTTCGCGCAAGGCCTCGGTAGCGGTGAGCTCTCGGAGCAACCGTTGGTGGTTTACTGCGAGTGCTGCAACCGAAGCAAACGTTCGGAGCAGGCGTACCGAGTCCTTGTGGGCAGTGTTCGCAGCGAGCGGTCCGGCTACGCGAAGCACACCGAGGCAGTTCCCTGCGGCGATCATTGGTACTGCAACGATTGGCGCGGCCACGCTCGGCCTGCCGAAAATACGAGGGCCGCGACTGCTGGCAGTGACCCCGAGGCAGGCTGGCTCAGCCGATGCAATTGCGTTCGAGAAAAGAAGCCGCTCGTCACCTGTGAGCTCGAAATTGGCCGGGACACCGGCGGCCGCCGCGAGGTTGAGGTGCTGTGCGTCACCCACGAAGATCGCTGCGGACGACGCTCCCAGCGATTCCCGGACTTTGTGCGCGAGGAGTGGGAGTACAGTCCGCGCCCCCGGATCAGCAACCACGCTCTGCGACAGGTTGAAGAGCAGGGCATTCTCTTTCTCGCGTTCATGCGCCAGCCGTTCGCCCCGCTCAGCGCGGGCCAACAGCCCGGCTGTTGCTGCGGTCGCCATGAGAAACACCCCCAGCGCGATGATATTTCCGGACTCTCGCACATCGAACTGGTGCACGGGCGGGACGAAGAAGTAGTTCACGCCAAGGTTGACGAGCACGCTTGCCAGGATGCCTGGCCATAAGCCGAAGCGTGACGTTAGCAAGACAACCAGTAGCAAGTAGAGCATCCCCACGTTGAGGAGCGTGAGGTGATGGCGAAGCGGGGCGAGGACAGCGGTGAGAGCGGTGACCGCCGCGACAGCCACTACGTATGGCACAAAGCGCCGGATTCGTTGAGAGTCGTGGCCGAGAAATGCGTCCACGTTGGCAACGGTAACAGATGCGAGTGGTGTTGCCGTCATGTCCGGCGGTGGAGGTGGGATCTCTCGATCCGGGCACTTGGGCCGCCGGTCATAGCCGGGTGAGGAGCCTGGCGCTCGAGCGCGACCTCATCAAGAATGCGAACTGCTTCGCGGACAGTTCCTGGGTTCCGGCGGCGCAGTGTCTCCACTGCCGCACAACCTGCGCTCGCGCTCGTGAAGCTGCGCCGCACGGAGATACCCGGCACGCACTCCCAGGCCACGGTCATGCCACGAGCCGTTACCTCAACATCCAGTCGATGCGCTTGCCGTCTCAGGAACACTCCGCGCCCTCCAACGCTGTTGCATCACTCGAGCCTCACGAGAACCGCTTTGGGCCGCTCGTATCCACGGCGAACCGATATTGCTCGACACTCACCCGCCGGCGCTTCGCCACCAGCCCGTTGAGGCGCTTGAGGCTCTGGTTCACGAGCGGTCGTTGGAACCAGTGCGGCACCTCGAGAATTGGCACGAGCACAGCCACCTCGTGTGGCGCGGTACGCACACGGTCGTTGAGGTAGGCTGCGATCGGCTCGGCGACCGAACGGTAGGGCGACTCGATGACGACCAGCGGGACGCCCGGGAATTGCTGCTTCCACCGCTCGGGCACCGTTGACGGCTCGTCCGGGTCCACCACGACGTGGAGCGCAGTCACATCGCGGTGTGCCTGGCAGGCTGAGCCCAGGGCCATCACAGTGGCGAGATTGATGTCGTCCACGGGGACCACCACTGGAATGCGTGACTCGCCGGCCGGTTCGAATTCGAGAACGGCTTCAGGGGCGACGCGGAGTGCACGCTCGAGGCCTTTGTAGAAGCGGCCGATGAGGAGCGCGAACCCCGCGAGCACCGGGATGAGGATGCAGACCACCCATGCGCCCTCAGCGAACTTTGCTTCCAGGATCACAACGAACACCACTGCCGTTGTCACTGCGCCAAGACCATTGATGGCGATCGATCGCCGCCAGCCCTGCTCCTTTGATTTCAGCCAGTGGCGCACCATCCCTGCCTGGCTGAGCGTGAACGAAAGGAAGACACCGAGCGCGTAGAGCGGAATGAGCCGCGTTGTCTCCGCGTTGAAGCCGATGAGCAGCCCGCTCGCGAGGGCCGCCAGCGCGATGATCCCATAGCTGAACACGAGACGATTGCCGCGTGAGTGAAAAATACGCGGCATGTAGCCATCGCGTGCAAGGATCGCTGAGAGTCGTGGAAAGTCGGCGAAGCTCGTATTCGCGGCCAGGATGAGGATGCCTGCAGTCATGACGTTGAGCAGGGCGAAGAGCACGCTGCCATCGCCATACGCTTCGCGCCCCAACTGCGAGAGGATGGTGTTGTCTTCATGCGGAACGAAGCCATAGTGCCTGGCGAGCAGGCTTGACCCCATGAAGAGGAAACCGAGCACCAATCCCATTGCGATGAGCGTCTGGCTTGCGTTTTTCGAGGCGGGCTTCTTGAACGCCTGGACACCATTGGAGATCGCTTCGACGCCAGTCATTGCGCTGCATCCGCTGGCGAACGCCCGCAGGAGGAGAAACAGCGTGATTCCTTGCGTCGCGGCGATGTTTTCCCGAGGGGCGCCCGCGCTGAACGGGCTCGCGCCGTTCATAACGACCTTGATGAGTGCGACAACGATCGCCCCGGAGAGCAGGAAGATGAACGCGTACGTCGGAAACGAGAAAAACGTGCCCGACTCACTCACCCCACGGAGGTTGATGAGGGCGACGAAGATGACGATGGCCACGGCGAGGGGCACGGCGATCGTCCGAAACTCACCGTTGAGCGATGCGAGAGCGTCAATGCCCGACGCGATCGAAACCGAGACCGTCAATACATAATCGGTGAGGAGCGAGGCCGCGGCGATGAGGCCGGCAGCGATGCCCAGGTTCTCGTGGGCCACGATGTACGAGCCCCCGCCGTTCGGATAGGCACGAACCGTCTGCCGGTAGCTCGCAACCACGATCGCCAGGAGCAGCGTGATCGCGATAGCGATTGGAGCAGACCATTTGATGGCTCCAGAGCCTGCAAGCACCAGGACGAAGAGGATCTCCTGGGGTGCGTACGCAACCGATGAAATGGCATCGGATGAGAACACGGCGAGTGCCTTGATCTTGCTCAGGCGCTCTGTCTCGAGTCGCTGGCTGGAGAGCGTCGTGCCAATGACGCGGTCGCGCACGGCAAGGTATCGGCCCTTCCAGCCCGTGCGATCCTCGGCGAATTCGGTCGCTTCGTAGTATCCACGGTGCGTCTCGACGAGGCCGGCCCGCGGCAATTCGAGCCGGTAACGTGTCACGCGGCCATGCGGTGACGGCACGGGTGCGGTGTCCGGGCCACGCTCGGTTGGTGTCACACCGACACTCCCCTGGCGTGCTCGGAACACCGGCATGACCGGCCATTGGTCGCGCTCTCTCGGGATCTCATGATCCCACGGTAGCCCTCGCGAATGGGGGGGTCAGCGGTTTCCTGAAACCCCTGGTGAATCCTTATGCGGCTGTTATGGGCGGTTTGGTTCACCGGTTGCCCGGGCTACGAGATACCGCGGGGTCTGCTTCGCCGGCGTGCGCCAGTGATAGCTTCTACGCCCCCATCGATGGTTCGCCGCCGGCCCGGCCTCGATGGAATCGAACAAGCCGTACGGTGGTGCGCCAGTGCTCGTCGCCTGCACGTTCGTGGTCCCTGGCTACTTGCGGCAGGCCGACCAGAGTCCAGCACCGCGTGCTCGCGCCGCCCGTTCGAGCTTTCCGTACTCCTCGAGGTGTGCAGTGTCCGGTTTCCTGGCGTACACGTAACCGTAACCATCGCGGATCAACATGGCTGAAACGTCGGCCCCATCCACGTATACGTACCGCAGGAGACGGCCATAGCCGTCACGGTCCGACGTGTCGCGGACGAGCACGACCTCCTTGCCTTCGACGAGTGCCCTGTTCCGGTCGCTCGCTTCTTTCCCATAGCACTGCACGGGAGCGTCCGGTTTCACGGTTTCGGGCGTATCCACACCCACGTAGCGAACATGTTCACCGCCCTCAATCACGATCGTGTCGCCGTCAATCACACGCTCAACGTGCACGACATCGCCGGCGGGGACTGTCGCCGAATCCGGTGAAGCCGCGGGCGCGGCCGTACATGCGCCCAGCAACGCGACAAGAGCCGAGGTAACGAGCACCCTACTCAAGAGTAATCGCCGCCGGTGACGAGACCTCGATCTCGGCGCCCCCCTTGTAGCTCGTGATCAGGCCAGTGACGCAGATCGTCTTGCCTGTGTACGCCTTTTCGGGAGCGACTGCGAACGCGGCACGGTCATCGCCCCAGATGAGGACGGTGAAGCGCGCAGGGTCTGGATACGCTCGCCCGATATCAAGGAACGTGGGCTTGCCCTTCGTTTTCGATGCGTAGTTTGCGCCCTTCACAGGCCCACGAACGGTGGCCTGCTCACCGACGTGGTTGAGCGCCTCGCTCCAGGTAATTGCCGAGGTGCAGGTGCTCGGTGACGGAGATGCGTTCGCCTGCCGCGCGGCACCTGGCGTAGCTTCTGGCGGAGCAGCCCGTGATTCGACTGACGCCGGCGCTTCCGCCAGGCCTCGCGCGACGCTGGCCGAACCACTCTCCCCCGAACCACAACCTGCGAGCAGCAGCCCGGCCATCGTGAGAGTCAGTGCAGAAATCTGCAGCCTGTTCACGAACGGGAAGGATACGACAACGGGCGCGACAGCCGATGACGCTCGCGGTCAGTCTGTTGCCCTCATAGTGACGCCGGGTAAGTGCCAACTCCTCGCGGGCGCCTGGTCAGGTTCCGCTATCCGCACGTCAATGGCTGATCGCTGCGTCGAAGCCCCCGGCACCGAGATGTTCGCTCGGTGTCACCTCCGGAAAAAGCTGTGCCCATTGCCACCGTGGGGAACGACGCTGACTGGAGAGGCAGCTTCAGTCGTCATAATCATAGTGAGACAGGGGAAAGAAAGGGGCCAGATTGGCCCCTTCTTCACGTTCGCTGTCTATGCTTGCCGTCCCAGCCTGGACCTCGCCGGCTACCTCAGCCGCCGGGCTCACTCGGCGGCCGAAGCCCCGCTGATGATGTCCTGGACAACCGCCGGGTCGGCGAGTGTGGTGACGTCACCCACGTTCTCGGGCTCTCCCTCCGCTACCTTCCGCAAGATGCGGCGCATGATCTTCCCTGAGCGTGTCTTCGGTAGTCCGTCGACGAACTGGATCTTGTCCGGCGTGGCGATGGGGCTGATGTCCTTGCGAACGGCATCGCGGAGTTCTTTCGCCAGCGCGGGAGATGCCGCGTAGCCGGCCGCCAGGGTGACATAGGCGTAGATGCCGGTACCCTTCACATCGTGGGGATAACCGACTACCGCGGCTTCGGCGCAGGCGGGGTGCCCAACCAGAGCACCTTCAATTTCGGCGGTGCCAAGCCGGTGACCGGCAACATTGAGTACGTCGTCCACGCGTCCCGTGATCCAGTAGTAGCCGTCCTGGTCCCGGTAGGCGCCATCACCGGTGAAGTACTTGCCCTTGTAGGTGCTGAGGTAGGTCTGGATGAAGCGCTCGTGGTCACCGTAGACGGTGCGCATCATCCCCGGCCACGATGAGAGCATGCAGAGCCGGCCCGAGACGTCGTTGCCTTCGAGCAGATTGCCCGCCTCGTCGACAATCCCCGGTTCTACCCCAAAGAACGGCAGTGAGCCGGAACCAGGCTTCATCGGCGTCGCGCCCGGGAGACCGGTGATCATGTGGCCGCCGGTCTCCGTCTGCCAGTAGGTGTCAACGACAGCACAACGCTCCTCCCCCACCACCCGGTAGTACCAGCGCCATGCCTCCGGGTTGATGGGCTCACCAACGCTTCCGAGGACACGCAGCGACTTCCGGCTGTACCGCTTCACAGGCTCGTCGCCCTCTCGAGCGATTGCCCGTATGGCTGTCGGTGCGGTGTAGAGAACGGTGATCCCGAGACGGTCGACCATATCCCAGTAACGCCCGGCATCGGGATAGGTCGGGACGCTCTCGAACATCACGCTTGTGGCGCCGTTGGCGAGCGGGCCATAGACGATGTAGCTGTGCCCGGTAACCCAGCCCACGTCTGCCGCACAACAGTAGATGTCGTCCTCGCGCAGGTCGAAGACGTAGCGGTGGGTGAGCGCTGTGAATAACAGGTAGCCTGCTGACGTGTGGAGGACACCCTTCGGCTTGCCCGTCGATCCCGACGTGTAGAGGATGAAAAGCGGATCCTCCGAGTCCATTGGCTCCGGCTCGGCCACAGTCGGTTGCCCGGCAAGCGCATCGTGCCACCACTCATCGCGCCCCGGTGTCATCGAAACCTCGCCACCGGTGTGCCGGTAAACGAGAGTGAACTCGATCGTGTGGCCGGGGTCGGAGAGTGCTTCATCGACGTTCTTCTTGAGTGGTACGGGACGTCCGCCGCGAAGGCCCTCATCCTGGGTAATGATCGCTTTGCAGGTCGAGTCGTCGATGCGGTCACGAATTGAACGCGGCGAGAACCCACCGAAAATCACCGAATGAACTGCACCGATGCGGGCGCAGGCAAGCATCGCGATGGCGAGCTCCGGCACCATCCCCATGTAGATCGCGACGCGATCGCCCTTCTTCACGCCGCGTGCGCGAAGGGCGTTGACCAGCCGGTTCATCTCCTCGTAGACCTGCCGGTACGTAACGCTTCGCGTGTTGCCAGGCTGGTCGCCTTCGAGCAGGAGCGCCACCTTGCCACCCCGCGTCTCGAGATGCCGATCGACACAGTTCACCGAGACGTTCAGCTTTCCGCCGAGGAACCAGGCTACCTTGCCAGCCTCGAGGTCTTCGTCCCTCACCTTCGTGAACGGCGCCATCCAGTCGAGGTACTCATTCGCCATCTCGCTCCAGAAGCCCTCGGGGTCGCGGATCGACCGGTCGTAGATCTCCTGGTATTCCGCGAGTGACTGGACGATCGCCCCGTCGCGTGCACGTGCTGGTGGTTCGTACGACTCGTGGACGGGAAGTCCGATCTCCTTGGTTTCGGTCACCTGATCCCTCCTCTGGCTCTCCTGGCCGTGTGCCCTGCGGCATCGCATTGTACGCGGCCAGCGATTGCATTCGAATCACAAAGCCTGGCCCGTTTCGATGGACAGAATCAGCGGGTATGCCCGACTGGTGCGGCCGCCACGAGGATCTCGCGGAAGGAGTAGACTGCGGCGGGATGCAATACATCGCGACGATCCTCGAATCGTCCCCACTCACACTTCATTTCAGCCTGCACAACGATGATCCGGAGCCCGTCTGGATCCCGCGGGTGCTGCGCCCCCCCGGGATAATGATCCAGGTGGAGGTGCGCTCCGAAAGCGGGAGGGTTGTCCTGGAGAATCCGTCGGTTCGTGCAACGTGGAAGCTCCAACCCGACGCCGACGACAGCTATCAGCGACTCGAGCCGGGCTACACGTTCGGCACCATCCTCCGACTCGATGAGTTCGACGCAGCGCCCGGTCGGTACGAGGTACGCATTTCGTATTCCAATGCGCCCTACCGGGGCACGCCGAGCCGAAAAGTCGCGGCGCTCCGCTACTCGGCCATGTTGCCGCTGGTGATCCCGTAGCGTTCGGTGCGTGTGATGCAGGGGGAGAACGCCCACGCGCAAAAAGATTTGGGGTGCGACTCCTTGTGGAAACGATCTAAGCGTGGGGCATATACTCCGCAGTAGATTTGGGACACGAAATTCCATCGGGCAGCGATACCTAACGTGGCCCGCGGGGTGTGACGATGCAGGGACAACGGCGATATGTGGCAGTTCGAAACCGTGATGTGATGCGCTCCGGGCATGGAAGGCGGACTGAACCGACGGATGACGAACGCATTCCTGCCAGCGTTGACACAGCCCTGGCGCACGGTGCCCTTGCACGTCCGGGCCTCGCCTCTCCTGCTTCGGTGGCAGCCCTTCAGCGGACGGTCGGTAACCGCGCTGTGCAGCGCATCGTGTCGGCCAATCCTCCCATGATTGGCCGTGCCGTGAGCCACAAAGAGGTGAACGAGGACGAGCTTCCGATCCAACTGAAACGCGACCCCGCAGCCCGGCCCGCACTTCAGCGATTCCCGGATGAAGGCGGAACAGGCGCACTGCTTCGCATGGCCATCCAGCGAGCAGTTGATCCCACATTCCCCGTCAACCGGCCGGCGCCAGTACGCTCTAACTCCGATGCCAGCACGACGCAGGTCAAGGCCCAGCAATTCGGTGGAAAAGTGAAGAAGGACGACGCAAAGAGGGCGTACGTCTTCGAACTGGAGTCGTACACCTCGAACGGGGAGATTCAGATCGTCTACTATACGAACGACCACTATCCGGCACCCACCCCCGAGGATGACAGCGGTGCACTGAGCAACGTGAATAGTGGGAACTGGAAAGCCGTAGCCGACGACCTGCATTCTGAACGCACCGGTATTGCAGACGACTGGTCGGCCTATCGTGCAGAAGTACTCCATGAGGACTACCACTGGAACACCGAGTGGGTGAACACACTGACTCCCGAGTTCCGTAAGGCCGAAGCGAAACTCGCGAAGCTCAAGGTGCCCTACAAGAAGGGACTCTTCGGCAAGAAGGAACGAACCCAGGCGGAGGGCGAGAGCGCCGTGAAAGAGAAGGCAGCCAAGATCATGGGGGATATGGCCAAGACGGCGAAGAAGAAGTACTTCAAGCTCGGCGATTCCCCCGGTGACCCTCCCTATATCGCCCAGGCGCCCGCGGTCGATGCATTGGAGAACCGCGTCCGAACGCATGCAAAGGACCAGGGCTGGGAAGGCGCCTAGGAGCCCGTCATCGCGCGCGTGTACGTCGCAAGGTCGAAGTAATCACGCCAGGCATCGATCTTGCCATCGTGGATTTCGAACACGCCCACCACGGGAAGGTCGACGTGACGGCCGCCGGCATCGGTGCGATCGATACGCTCGGCGAACACGACGTTGCCGTCTGCCGCGATGTTTGTCACTTCCCATACAGTCTGTTGCCAGCCTTTGAGGAAACTCGCGATTGTGCTCCGTACGGCTTCGCGGCCCTTCACGGGAGGCCCCGGCATGTTGTGGTAGACCGGCTCGGGGCCGAAGTAGCCCATGATCTCGTCAGCGTCGAGGCGTACCCACGCCGCACAGAAGTCCTGGATGATTTCGGTTGGTGTCTTCTCCATCGTGGTCCTCGGTTAGTGGAAATGGGAGTTCAAGGCTTTGGAAATTGGAACGGTGAGGATTCGATGATCGACGCCTTCACCTGCATGAGCGTGGCGAGTGGCGATTCAGCGACCGTCTGTGCAATGACGCGTGCTTCATCCAGTAGCGAGCCGGGGGCGGTCACCCTCGTCACCAGCCCGAAAGCCTGCGCCTCTCTTGCATCGATGCGGCGGCCGCTGAGGCAGAGGTCACGGGCGATTCCGCCACCGACTACGGAGGCGAGAGGACCGAAGAGCGCCGCTGCCCCGAATTTGATCTCGGGGTGACCAAACGTCGCCCCCTCGCTACAAATGCGGATATCGGCGAGTACGGCGATATCGAATCCACCACCCATGGCTGATCCGTTGATTGCCGCGATGAGCGGTTTCTTGAAGTGCTGCAACTGCCAATGGTAGCGCCGCGACGATTCGCTGGCGAACACCTCCTCCGGGGGTGTGGTCGCGAATTCGCTGGTATCGAATCCCGCACAGAAGACGGCTCCTGCGCCCGTGATGATCGCGACCTTTACGCTATTGTCGTTCTCCAGCTCCTGGAGCGTCGCGCTGATCGCATCACGCAGCTCAGCGTTCAACGCATTGCGTTTCTCCGGGCGGTTGAGCGTGAGGACCACGGCCTCACCGTTCTGCTCAACTTGTAACACCTCTGCCGCCATGGCTGAACCTCCTGGCTATTCGGTTCTGACGGGCTCTACCCCTACGGGATACCAGGTACGTACTCCGTCGCAATGTGGCCATTCGCAACAAAACGACTGTACTCGTCATCGGACACGCCAAGGAGCTCCCGGTACACGTACTCGTTGTGCTCACCGAACATCACTGGTGGCTGGTAGTACTCAACCGGCGTTTCGGGGAACTTCCACATTGGGCCAGCGTACTCGAAGGTGCCCGACGATTTCTGTGTCTGCGTCTTGAAGAAGTCGCGGTCGCGCAGGTGCGGATCATCGAACATGCGCGATGCTTCGAGCACCGGAGCGCAGGCGACCCCGGCTGCCTGGAGCTGGTGCATGAGGGCGTAATCCTCACGTTCGCGCGTGTAGTCTGCGATGTGCCCGTCGATCTCGCGGTAGTGCTCCGCGCGGCCATCATTTGTCGCGAAACGTGGATCGGTGGCCCATGCGGGGCTACCAATCGCGGTAACGAACCTCTGCCAGTGTTGGTCACTTTCGATGTGGATGGAGACCCAGCGGTCATCCATGGTCTCGGCAGTGCCGGGCGACTTCGCGGGGTACACACCGCAGGGGAACCGGCCATGGACATCCCGGTTTCCGATCGCCCCCTGGATGTTGCGATTGAGCGAGTAGTCCATGATCGCCTGGGTGAACATCGCCGCAGCATTCTCTGCCTGGGCTATCTCGATGAGTTGCCCCTCGCCGGTGCGGTCGCGGTGCCAGATCGCCGCCATCACGGCGAACGCTCCCTGGGCGCCCGCAAGGTAATCACCCGAATAGATCGCCGTGTTCGCGCTCGGGTCGGCGTCGTCGTAGCCACGCAGGAGCGTGTGGCCCATCACCGATTCCAGGTGTACACCAAGCGCCCGGGCATCGAAGTACGGCCCCGTGCTGCCATAGGCCGGGACTCGCACCATGATGATCTTCGGGTTGATCGACTTCAGCCAGTCGTAGGTGATGCCGAGCTTTTCGACCGTGCCGGTGGCATTATTTTCGTAGACGACGTCGGATTTCGCGACGAGCCGGGCGAGAATCTCGAGCCCTTCGGGCGTGCGCAGGTCCACGGTGAAGCTTTTCTTGTTGCGATACAGGCACACGAACGTCGGGCTGCAATCGAATGGGCGCTCGGGTAGCTCGTTATTTGGCATCGCGCCGGCCCACGCTGCCGACTTGTCGAGCAGGAACTTCGGCGGGTGGGCCATCGCGCCACGGGTCATGGGTTGCCAGACATGCGCATTCTCGGGCTTGATCACCTCGGCACCGAGGTCGCCCAGGATCATCGTGGCGAAGGGCCCTGCCCACACGACGCAGAGATCGATGACGCGGATACCTTCGAGTGGTTTCGGGTTCATCTCCCGGCCTCCGTCGCTGTGATTTCGTTGATAACCGTTTCCGGGCAACCTGCCTCTCTGAGCACCTCTGCCGTGTGCTGGCCGAGGAGTGGCGCCGGGCGCCGCATCTGCCATCCGCCCTTCCCCATCATGAGCGGCCTGCCTGGTATCTCCACCTTGCCCATCACCGGGTGCTCCACCGACGTCCAGAAGCCGCGGTCGCGGAAATGGTCGTCGATGAACATATCCTCGACGGTAAAGAGCGGACCGCACAGGACCTTCGCCCGGCGTGCTTCCGCCCACACTTCTCGCTTCGTGCGCGGCAGGATCCATCCGAGGAAGTTCGCCGTCCACTCTTCGATGAGGAACGGGTCGAGCCGCTGGATAGGGTCTGAGTAGCGTGGGTCCTGGTTCCAATCGGGGTGGCCGAGCATGTCATCCACTCTCTCCGGGTAGAGTGCCGCATTCGTGAAGTCGACGTAGCCGTCGGCGCAGGGATAGATGCCCTGTGGCATGCCCCCGCCCGCCGATGCCACCCGGAGGGTCTTCCGGCCGCTGAATTGAAAAGCGATCGCCGTGGCATGCCTCCGGTCGACACCCCCAAAGTGTGTTTCCGCGATCGAGATATCGACGTGTTGGCCGATGCCATGGCGCCTGGACGAGAACAACGCACTCATGAGCGCCACACCCGTTGCAGCCCCGGATTCGAACAGTGCGGCTGTCCCGGCCATCTTCACCGGCTCGCGTTCGGTGAGCCCCATCGAATACATCTCGCCCGCGAATCCGTACATCACGAGCTCGGTCGCCTGGTAGTCGCGGTAGGGGCCTGTCTGTCCGAAGTTCGTGATTGATACCAGTGGGAGACTCGGATTGATGTCCTTGAAGAACTCGTAACCGACTCCAAGGCGGTCGAGCGTGCCTGGGGCGTAGTTTTCCACGACGATATCAGCGCGGCGTGCCAATGCCGCAAGCGCCTCCTTCCCGGCGGACGTTCGCAGATCAAGCACGGCGGACCGCTTGTTGCAGTTGAGATAGAAGAAGAGCCCACTCTTCTCCGCGTCTGGCGAAGCTCCCTGGAACGGCCCGAGTCCCCGCGCTATGTCACCGCCCGGCTTCTCCACCTTGATCACGTCCGCACCGAAATCAGCCATGAGCTTGGTGCCGTAGGGCCCGACAATGTGATGGGTGAGGTCGAGAACGACCACGTTATCGAGAGCCTGCATACCTTCCCCCCTGCGAAATTGAAGCGGCTGAATCAGACCTGGAGAGCGTAGACGTCGTATTCGACAGAACCTTGCCCGGCGGAGCCCCACCCCACCGCCTGCACGCGGTTGAGCCAGGTGTAGCGCTCATCGCCGGTTTCGAAGAGCGGAGCCGTGCGCAGGGCGAGAGCGCCATCCTTCAGGATGCCGATGCCCTTGTAGGACATGTAGATCGCGGCCCCGTCGTCGGTTATCAGTGTCACGCGGACATCGAGCTGGAAGCTCCCATCGGCCCGGCGCGTCACCCAGTCGCCTCCCGAGTTCGCTGCAAGCGTGCCCTTGATCCGCGGGCCCTCGAAGCTGCCGCCGGGAACGGGAACCGTGATGCGCTCACCCTGGGGGCCGCCCGGGATCACCGTCCCCGGCGCCGTCTGCGCCTTCATCGTGAACAGGTATTCGACAGGGAGAGCGGATTCGGGCATGAGCGGGCGCCTCCGGTTGGTGGCCGGAACTCTAGCAGAGGTGAGGGACGGTCTGCATCACACATTCGGCTTTTGTACTTCAGGGCACCCTCCAGAAGTTGTCATCAACGGTACCTCTCAGTAGGATTCGCGCTCACTGCCGTTGGTTGGAGACAAAGTGGCAAGGAGAGGTGCTGTGGACGGGCTATTCTCGCTCGAAGGCAAGGTCGCAATCGTCACCGGTTCGAGCTACGGGCTCGGCGTGATCTTCGCCGGCGCCCTCGCCGATGCCGGCGCCGACATCGTCATCACGGCGCGCTCCGCCGAACGCCTGTAGGAAACCCGCAAGATGATCGAGGCGAAGGGCCGCCGCTGCCTCGTCGCCCCCGCGGACGTCACCGACTACGCCCAGGTCGCCGCGCTCATGAAGACCGCCAACGACGCCTTCGGCAAGATCGATATCCTCGTGAACAACGCCGGCGTGAGCGATGCTCGTGGCCTCCGGAGCGAGCACTCCGAGCCAGAAACGTTCGCGAACATCGTTGGTACCGATCTCGTGGGGCTCTGGTACTGCTGCCACGCTGCCGCGCAATACATGCTGCGCCAGGGCCACGGCAACATCATCAACATCAGCTCGATCTTTGGTATGGGCGGCTTCGAAGCGCGCACACCGGGCTACTTCGCCTCGAAGGGCGGCGTCAACAACCTCACCTCTCTCCTCGCCTGTGAATGGGGTGACCGTGGTATCCGCGTGAACGCCATCGCGCCGCACTTCTTTGATTCCGAGATGACGCACGAAATTCTCGTCGCATCCGGAATGCTCGCCTACCTGGAGGGCCGAACGCCGATGCGCCGTATTGGGCAGGCCGACGACCTCATTGGGCCGATCGTCTTCCTCGCCTCCGATGCTTCGAAGTTTGTCAACGGTGTCGTTATGCCGCTCGACGGTGGCCTCTCGGCTGGGCGCGGGTTCGCGCCTGGGCCCTTCGTCTCCGATACGTGGGATCCGGACGGGCGCGGCCAGCCGCTTCGGCCAGGGACGCCGTTCCCCGGCTCCAGGTGAGGGGTTGAGTCCTTCGCCGCATCCGGTATGGTTCGCCTGACATTCGAGGTCCGATGTCAAAGGGGGAGTTCGAGATGAGTGATTACGCTTCCTGGCGCGATGACTACCAGGCCCGGCTTCGCTCCGCCGATGATGCCATGCTCGCCATCAACGAAGGAGACTTCGTCTGCATCAGTATCCTCACCCCGGGGCCGCTGACCGAGGCCTTCCAGCGGCGCGCCCGGCAACTCAATCGCGTCGACTTCCGGACACTCGCCCCGCGCGAACTCGATCTGTTCGGGGAGAACGGCCCTCGTGGGGAGAAGGAGATCGAGCTTTTCATCGGGGATTCACTTCGCTGGGCCCACGATGCACAGGTGGCGACCTACCTGCCGAATACCTTCATGGCCGGGATGAAGGCTTTCGATGAAGAGCGGCAGGAGGCGCACATGCCGGATGTCTTCCTCACGCCCTGTAGTCCTCCTAACGAGCACGGCTTCGTTCATTTTGGGCCTCACATGTGGCAGCGGAAGGCGTACACAAGGCGCTGCAAGACAACCATCGCCATCGTCGACCCGAACATCGCACCGGTGCATGGCGATGTCTGGGTGCACGTCAGCGAGATCACCTATTTCGTCGAGGGTGCAATTCGGCCGATCGACATCGCCGCCGTACGTCAACGCGTCGAGACACTATCCAATCCCGCTGACCGCCCGGCCCTGTTGGATATCCTCTCCAGGGCGAGTCCGGACCAGGTTGGGCTGGTGGAAGAGGTCTTTCATGCAATGCCAATCGGGCTCCTTCAAACGGCGCTGGGCCTGGGCGAGGTGGACCCCGAAGCACAGGCAATCGCTGGCAATATCCGCCAGGCAAAGCTCATCCGGGATGGCGCCACGATCCAGGTTGGGGTCGGCCAGCCGAGTTCTCTCATGTTCAAAGCAGGCGCCTTCGATGACTGCCACGATCTCGGGCTCCACACGGAGCTCGGTTCGCCAGGGCTGGCCAGGCTCTGGGAACGTGGCATCCTGAACGCATCGAAGAAGACACTCCACAAGGGGCGCAACGTCGCCGTCGCGTGGAGCGGCTGCGATGGCGAGGACCTCAAGCTCATCGCCGGGAACCCGGTCTTCGAACTTTATGACCCCGACTACCTGCTGAACCCTGCCCTCATGTCGCAGAACCGCAACATGACCTCGCTCAACAGCGCGATCTCGGTCGACCTCCTGGGCCAGATCGCGAGCGAGGATCGCTACGGCGGGCACATGGTGAACGGCACCGGCGGACAGCCCGATACGCATATCTCGGCGTTCATCTGCCGGGGCGGGCGGGCGATCACGGTGATGCGCTCGACCGCCGTCGAGGGCAGCATCTCGAAAGTGGTGGCGCGGCACGAGGCGGGTACCCTCGTGACTATCCCGCGCTACATGGCAGATACCATCGTGACGGAATATGGCGTCGCCAGGCTGCTCGATAAGAACCACCGGCAGCGCGCCGAGGAGATGATCAGTATTGCCCACCCGGACTTCCGGGCCGAACTCCGTCAACAGGCGAAAGAACTCGTCGGCGTCCTGGAGTTTGGGGTGAAGCCATCCGCGTGACCAAGCCCTGCTGGCACCTCGAGTATGCGCGGGACAGGGCCCCGGGAGTGGCCAGATTACCGAAGCCCGATCGGTAGCTCTCCCAATGCCGTCCGCTACTGGCCCGCGGCCCCGACGGGTTGGCGGCGCTCGTACTTCTTCACTGGCGTCTGGATGACCGGGAGGAGTTCGGGGGCGCCGAACGCTGCAATCTGGCGGTCCTCCGGGGCGATGCCATAGGCGGTCGTACGTTGCTGGGGAATCCGCCCGGCCGAGATGATGATGCGCTCCATCTCCTCGGGCGGGAGCTCCTGGCCGAAGGCGGCACCCGCTGCCCGCGAGATGCTCTCGTTCATCAATGTGCCGCCGAGGTCGTTGACACCGGCGTCGAGGCACGCACGAACGCCGGCTTCACCCATCTTCACCCACGAGACCTGGATGTTCGTGATATATGGGTGAAGCGCCAGCCGGGCGACGGCATGCATGAGTACCGCTTCGCGGAAGGTGGGGCCGCCCCGTGCGTTCCCCTTCAGGTAAATCGGCGCCTCCATGTGAACGAACGGCAGCGGTACGAATTCAGTAATGCCACCCGTCCGCTTCTGCAGGTCGCGAAGGTGGATGAGATGCCGTGCCCAGTTCACCGGGCCATCTATGTGGCCATACATGATCGTCGATGTCGTCTTGAATCCCGCGCGATGGGCAGCCTCGACCACCTCTATCCAGCGGTCGGTCGTAAGCTTGTCGGGGCAGAGGGTCTTTCGAACCTCATCGTCGAGCACCTCGGCGGCGGTCCCGGGGAGCGTCCCGAGGCCTGCCTCCTTGAGCATCACAAGGTACTCAGGAATCGGAACGCCCAGTGTCTCGGCGCCCTGGGCCACCTCCAGCGGTGAGAATGCGTGAACGTGCATCCGGGGCTGGACATCCTTCACAGCTCGGAGGATGTCCAGGTACTTGGCGCCGGTGTACTCGGGGTGGATTCCCCCTTGCATGCAGACTTCCGTGGCACCACGGTCCCACGCCTCGGTGACACGCCGCTGAATCTCATCGATCCCCAGGTCGTAGGGATTACCACGCAGGCTCTCGCTCAACTTGCCCTTTGCGAAGGCGCAGAACTGGCAGCGGAAGTAGCAGATGTTGGTGTAGTTGATATTCCGATTGACCACGTAGGTTACGCGGTCACCGTTGACACGCTCCCGAACGGTATTCGCCGCCTGGCAGACGAGATGGTAGTCGTCGCCACGGGCCTCGAAGAGACGGGTGAGGTCAGGTTCCGTGAGGTCCTCGCCGCCAGTGATACGTTCGAGGATCGCCCGCACTTCCGGGGTCGATGTGTCGTTCCTGCGTGGCGCCGTGAGCTTTACCGGGATGCTGTCAACGGGAGGAGCGTCATCGGCGTCACCGGGTGACCATGCTTCAGTCTTCGCGAAGCCATCGGCGTCGATTGCGCGGATGACGGGAGTTCGCAGGAGTTCACCCTGCCATCGATCCGAGTCGCGGGCGTAAGCGGGGTAGACGGCCAGGCGTTCGGTGAGGACCTTGCCGCAGGCGGCTGTGTTCTCGCGTAGCGCTTCGAGGTGCGGCCACGGGGCCTCGGGGTTCACATGGTCGGGAGTGACGGGCGAGACTCCGCCCCAGTCGTTGAGGCCAGCGGCTGCGAGCTTTGGATATTCGTCATAACTCAGGTTCGGCGGCGCCTGGATGTTCATCTCGGGCCCGAAGACGAGGCGAGAGATGGCAATGGTCCAGAGCAGGTCGTCGAGGTCCGGTTCGGGTGCATTGGCCATCTTCGTATCCGGCTTCGCCCGGAAGTTCTGGACGATGATCTCCTGGATATGTCCGAACTCGTCGTGGAGGCGGCGCAATGCGAGAAACGCCTCGATACGCTCCCTTCGTGTTTCGCCAATCCCGATGAGGATGCCTGACGTAAACGGCACACGGAGTTCGCCCGCGTCACGCATCGTCTGGAGCCGGAGGGCCGGTCGTTTGTCGGGCGAGCCGTAGTGAACACCGCCCTTCTGGCAGAGACGCTCGCTCGCGCTTTCGAGCATGATGCCCTGCGAAATCGTGACCTCACGCAACATGGCGATCTCATCCCGTGTCATGACGCCCGGGTTGGCGTGTGGCAGGAGGCCAGTTTCTTCGTGAACGAGCTTCGCCATCGCGGCGAGGTATTCGAGGGTGGTCCTGTACCCCATCGACTCGAGCTCGCGAGCCGCAACCTTGTAGCGCAGCTCGGGCTTGTCGCCGAGGGTGAAGAGCGCCTCCTTGCAGCCGGCAGCCGCTCCCGCCCGGGCGATCTCGAGCACCTCCTCGAGCGAAAGGTAGGCGCGCTGGCCCGGACGCGGCGGCTTCGCGAACGTGCAGTAGTGGCAAACATCGCGGCAGAGCTGGGTGAGTGGGATGAAGACCTTGCGGGAGTAGGAAATGATGTTGCGGTGGCCACGGTCGCGGAGGGTTGCCGCCGCGTCCACCAGGGCGGCCAGGTCCGTCTCGCCGGCGAGCGCAAGGGCGGCATCTTCGGATGGCAGACGGCCTGCGAGCGCCTCCTCGATGGTTATCCGCGTCGAATTATCCATTGCGGGCCTCCGCTTTCTTTCATCGCACGATCGGTCTATTATCTGGAGTGAGTCCAGAATATGAAGCTACTGCCTCGCGCTGGTAGCATACTGCAACCCACGGACGAAAGGAATCCTCGCATGCCAGGCCGCAAGGTCCGCTGTCCCGTCGCCACGACACTCGACCTTGTCGGTGACCGCTGGAGCCTGCTCGTCGTGCGTGACTTGCTCCGCGGCCATTCCCGCTTCAGCGACCTTCGGAACACGGTTGAAGGCATTCCATCCAGCGTGTTGAGTGACCGGCTCAAGGCGCTCGAGGCGGCGGGCGTCGTCGAGCGGCGGTTTTATAGCGACCATCCCCCACGGGCCGAGTACATTCTGACGGCGCGGGGCCACGGCCTCGGAGTCGTTGTCGGCGCGCTCGCATCCTGGGGTGAACGGTATGCCGAGCACGACCTTTCCCTTGTCGACAACGAATGCGGGCATGGGATCAATGTGGTGTACCACTGCCCCGAGTGCGACAGGCGTGCTCCCCGGTCGAGGGTGCGGTTCTCTTCGCGGGAGGACGTATGACGAGGATCAGGTTTGCGACGGCTCGTTCGCTGGCCGTAAACTGAACGTTCGATAACCGAAACCTCGCCGCACGGCCCACCGGAGCAATCTGTGCACGTCATCGGTCTCACTGGCGGTATCGCCAGCGGCAAATCCACCGTGACTCGCTTCTTTCGCGACAAGCTCGTCCCTGTCATCGACGCTGATATCCTGGGGCACCGTACCTATGAACCCGGCAGCGAAACCTTTGCCCAGGTCGTGGCCACCTTCGGACAGGACCTGGTCGCGCCCGATGGGACGATCGACAGGAAGGTACTTGGCGGCAAGGTCTTCGGGAAGCCGGAGGAACTGAAAAGGCTCACCGATATCGTCTGGCCCGGTATTCGGAAGCTTGCCTCCCAGGAACTGGCCGAGTTCGAGACCGCTGGCAACGCCGCCGCCGTTCTCGAAGCAGCTGTGCTTTTTGAAGCCGGCTGGGAGGATCTCTGCGATGAGATCTGGGTCGTTGTTGTCGAACCGGACCTTGCGGTGGAACGGCTTGGCTTGCGCAACGGGCTCGACCCGGAGGCCGCCCGCGCCCGTATCAACTCGCAACTGACTGATGCGGAACGTACGGCTCGCGCCGACGTGGTCATCGAGAACAACTCCAGCCTGGAGGCGCTCGAGGGGAGCATCGCCACGGCCTGGGACCAATTGCAGACGCGGCTCCGTGAAGCCGCCGGGAGGTAACAGGATTGGTTGAAGCGACGCATGCCGAGGCAAATATCTATGCCGTCGAGGAATACGCGGTTCACGATGAGCCGTACTATCTCCCGATCGGCGATGAGATTGAGCTCTTCGAGACGGCCTACCACAACCGCATCCCCGTCCTGCTCAAAGGCCCCACGGGTGCCGGCAAGACGCGTTTTGTCGAGTACATGGCGTATCGCCTTGGCCGCCCAATAACGAAGGTTTCCTCGCGCACCGGCGAAGAGGCCGAGCACCGGATGCCGCTCATCACGGTTGCCTGCCACGAGGACCTCACCGCCAGCGACCTCGTCGGCCGCTATCTCCTCGACACCGATGGCACACGCTGGATCGATGGCCCGCTCACGCGTGCGGTCAAGGCCGGCGCCATCTGTTATCTCGATGAGGTTGTCGAAGCCCGCAAGGACACGACAGTCCTCATCCACCCGCTGACCGACTATCGCCGTGTACTTCCAATCGAGAAGCTTGGCCAGCTGATCGAGGCAGCAGATGGCTTCCTTCTCGTGATCAGCTACAACCCGGGCTACCAGAGCGCGCTCAAGGATCTCAAGCACTCGACACGCCAGCGCTTCATCTCGATCGAGTTCGACTACCCGCCCCGTGAGCAGGAAACGGAGATCATCACCCACGAGGCAGGGTGCTCGAAACAAGTGGCAGCCGAGCTTGCCAAGCTCGGCGAAAAGGTACGGAACCTGAAGGAGCATGGCCTTGGCGAGGGGGTGAGCACGCGCCTCCTCGTCTATGCAGGGCGCCTCATCGCCCAGGGAATCCCGGCCCGCCGTGCCTGCCAGGTGGCAGTCACCTGGTCGCTTACGGATGACAGCGAAGTACAGCGCAGTATCGAAGAGGTTGTGACGAGCATCTTTGAGTGACATGCGTGCCGACACCCGGTGGTTGGAGTCCCCCGCGGGGCCATCGACAGGCAAGGCGCAGGCCTGATGCGCATTGGCATCGTCTCCGACATCCACTGCAATATCGAGGGCCTTCGTACAGGTCTCGAATTGATGGGCGAGATCGATGACCTCTACTGCGCGGGCGATGCTGTCTTCCAGTACCGATGGTCGAACGAGGTGATCGAGCTCTTGAAAGAGCGCGACGCGAAGCTCGTTCTCGGCAATCACGAAGAGACGATCCTCAGCCCGGACGGCGAGCGTGCCCTTGCCCGGCCACATGTCCGTGGCGACCTGGTGGAGTGGCTGCGGACCAAACCCTACCGTCTCGAAATAGAGGCAGGCGGGAAAAAGATCATCATGACGCACGGGTCTCCATGGGAGCCGTGGAAGGACTACCACTACCCCCACGAGAATATCTGGGCTCGCGCTGCCTCGCTCGAGTGCGATGCGCTCATCGTCGGCCATACCCACTTCCAGATGGCACAACGCCACGGCCGGGTGCTGGTAATCAATCCGGGGTCGGCTGGTGACCCGCGCGATCATCGGAATAACTTCCAGCTCTCGGTTGCGGCGTGGGACACGACAACCGATGAAGTCACGTTCTACGATTACAAGGATCCCACCCGGAATTTCGTCAGCCATTCGGGACAAATGTGATGAGCATTGCCTGCCGCTGGCGGCAGCCTGCGAGGTCGCGAACAGCGTCCTCGTTCCGGGCAAGGGATTGAGGAGAGGCGCATGAGCATCGTCGGTGAACTGGTGGCACGGCATCATGAGCGGCTTTCCGGGTTCCCGGCCCCGCTCGAGCAGCAGTTCGAGGCTGGCCTCCGCGCCCTTCAGCCGCGCCTGAGCCCATCGCAGCTTCAGCAATGGGCCGAGACGGGCGTGGAACTCACCGCCCTGAGCCTCCGCTCCTGGGAAGCAGCGGTTGAGTATTTCCGTGCGGCTCCCAGCTTCCCCCCTGCGGCAACGTGGGAGTCGATCGAGAATCTCGGCCGGGAAGCGCTTGCGATGGCTGGTGAGTCGGCGCCGCTTGCCGTCTCCTTCCTCCGCTCTGCTCCCGAGGCGATGGCTGCCGTTGGGCCTGCACACGTTCGCCAGTGGGCTGATCTTGGCCGGCGCCTCTACAAGGGCAACTGGAAGAGTTCATCGCTTGCCGCGCAGTTCTATGATCTCGGCCCGCGCGTCTTTGAAGTGCTGCGGGTTGGCCAGGTTGCACGGCTCGTCCTCTTCATCGATGAGCTTGCGCGGCACAGCTACGAGCTCGCCTCCGCCTGCCTCTCGAGTGCACCTGACGTGCTTCGCAAGCTCGATGAGGACGACCGGCTCCCATTCCTCGCCTTCGCCATCGAACTCGCACAATCGAGCTGGGCCGATTCAAGGCTCTACTTCGAACGCGGCGCCCCGCTCATGCAGAAGGTTCATCAGCCGGTGCGCGAGCGGTACCTCGTGCTCTCGGCACAGGTTGCGCGCGGCCACCATCGCTCGGCGTTCCAGTACTTCGAAGATGCCGCCAATTCGCTCGCCGAACTCGATCCCGATGACCACACGAAGGTCATTGAACTCGCCGAGCAGCTCGCGCCCTATTCGCCCTACGCTGCGATGGACTTCCTGACCAGCGTGCCCCGGGTGCTCGAGCGCATACGAATCGACGAGCTCGAACCCTGGCACAACGCCGGCCTCCGTATCCTCCAGACGAGCCATGACGGCGGCGAGGCCTACTTCCGACTCCAGTCGACCCGTGGCGAGGATATCCTCGACAACCTCTCGGCCCGCGTCGAACTCTCCAAGGTCGGCGAGATCCTTCGCCTTTATTGCAAGGCACTCACCGCCCGAAACCTGAGTGTGCAGACGACGGCATCACTTGCAGACAAGGGTATCGGTTGGATCGATGAGCACCGCTCTGCCACGGAAGGCACCACGATCTTCCTGCCCGAAGTGATGGAGCGGTTCCACGAGAAGGACGAGAACTTCGCCGCGTTCAAGGTGTTCGCTACCCACCAGGCCGCACACATCGAGTTCGCCAGTTTCGACTTCCGGTTTGACCGCCCCGGTGCGCTCTTCGGAAACAGCCGGACAGCAGTTGCCGCCGAGGGCCACGCAACGACGGACATGGAGCGCTTTTTCGACCTTTTCGGTGACCGCAAGCTCGCCAGCGATCTCTACACCATCGCGGAAGACGCCAGGATCGATGGAGCAATCAAGCGCGAGTACGGTGGTATTCGGCGATCGCTCAACCGGATGCAGGCGGGTGAACTCGACCATCGCCCGAATGTCGCACGCCTCCCGTTGCGGCAGGCGTTCGTAGAGAACATGCTGCGTGCCAGCCTCGATGGTGCGCATGCCGTGCGCTGGCCCAGGTCGCGTGATGATTACCAGCTCGTGGCCGAGAGCCTGGGGCTGCTCGAACAACTCGCCGGGCCGGGCACCATCGTCGAGGATACGGCCGAGGCAACCATTCGCCTTTACCGTGCTGCCATCTCGATCCCCAACACCTTTGAGGACGCAACCGACGATGATTGGGATTCGGTCGATGCCATGGAGCCCGGCCATGCGATGCCCATGGAGGGTGGCGAGGATGGTGGCCCGGGCGGCCAGATGCAACTCGGGGACGTCGGCGAGGGTGACCAGGACTATGAGAGCCCTGACGAAGTCGATTTCCGCGGCGACTTCAAGCCCGAGCTCGTCCAGCTCCTCATGCGGATGAAGGAAGACATGCAGGGGGGCGACGCTGGCGAGCAGTCGCCGGTACCACTCACCGAAGAGCAGCTCAAGGAACTTCTCGAGAAGAGCGCCGAGATCGACCTTGATTCCCTCATGGAGGGCGACCTCGACGCCTCCACCGGCATGTTCATGCAGAACCTGATGAAAGAGGCAGGGCAACAACTACAGGACCAGCAGAAGCAGGGCGACCCGACTGGCGATAACAGCACCGGAGATGAGCCCGGCGAAGAGCCGATCCAGCCGATCGTCACCGTCTACTACTACGACGAATGGGACTTCCGCGCGCAGGACTACAAGCCGCGCTGGTGTGCCGTGAAGGAGTCAAAGCTCGAAGAGGGCGAGGACAACTTCTACGAGAATGCGCTCAAAGAGCACGCTGGCCTTGTTGCGCAAACCCGGAAGCAGTTCGAGCTCATGAAGCCCGAGATGTTCCGCAAGATCAAGCGGCTTGCCGACGGTGAGGATATCGACCTCGATGCCGCCATTGAATGGATGGTCGACAAGCGCGCCGGTGCCAGCCCCGACGACAAGCTTTACTGGCGGCGGAACAAGATCGAGCGTGACGTCGCTGTCGCATTCCTCATCGATATGTCCGCGAGCACCGACGAGGAGATCAACAAGAAAGAGAAGAAGTACGAAGAGGACGACTATGATGATGATCCTCGAAAGTACCTGAGCTGGTGGGTGTCGAAGCGCCGCCAGGAGCTCACAGCTCCACCCAAGCGGATCATCGACCTCGAAAAGGAGTCGACCGTCCTCCTCATGACCGCGCTGGAGACCATTGGCGACCAGTACGGCATCTATGGTTTCTCGGGCTACGGCCGCGACAATGTCGAGTTCTTCGTCATCAAGGACTTCGATGAGACGCTCGACGGCCCGATCAAGAAGCGGCTCGACAAGGTGACGCCAATCCGTTCGACCCGCATGGGCCCCGCCATCCGTCACGCCACCCATAAGCTGAACCTGACCGATGCGAAGGTGAAAATCCTCGTCCTCCTGAGCGATGGGCGGCCCCAGGACCATGGCTACGGGCGTGACCGGACTGAGAAGGAATACGCGATCCACGATACGAAGCAGGCGCTCAATGAAGCCAAGCGCGAGGGGATTACACCGTTCGCGCTGACCGTCGATCGCGCCGGGCACGATTACCTGAAGACCATGTGCGAGGACATGGGCTATGAAGTGGTCGCCGACATCGAGGCCCTTCCGAGTCGCCTTCCGACGCTCTATCGCCGCCTTACCGAGTAGGCGGCCCGGCGTGTTGCACGTGCCTGTATGGGGTTTGGGTGGGTCAAGCTGACCTGGTAAGCGACCCCGGGTGCCCTTCATCGTACCGGAAACGTGTCATGGCCGCTCGCCAGCTACACCCTGGCGGGACATGGTGATTCGTCAGGTGCAGCCCATGCTCGGTCCATGGCTACCGGTTGGATTCTTCCAGTACGCGGACCGGGCATGTCCCTCGAGCGTTGTTTGCTGTGGCCGGTGCAACAAGAACCCCCCGGGGGCCCGGATCCTGCCGGCATTGGAGAACCGGAACCGTCGTCGGTGTCGTTGACCTCAGACCCGGCGTGGGTGCGGTAACATGGGGGTGATGAACGTTTGCTCCGATCCCGAGGGGGATGGCCCCGATATTCTGCTCGTACCGCCCACCGGCTCGACCGAAACGCGAGAGATCGATGACAGGCCGTACGGCCTCCTGAACTGATGCGACTGATTCTTATTCGCCACGGAGAGTCAGAGGGAAATGCGAGCGGTGTCGTCCAGGGACGGCTCGACTTTGGCCTCAGCGAGCGCGGCGAACGGCAGGCCATGGCAACGGCGGCCCGACTTCACGACCTGGAGGTCGAACGAATCATCGCGAGCCCCTTGCGCCGTGCAACCGAGACCGCACGGGCTATTGCCGAGCCTCACGGCCTGGCGGTGGAACTCGAACCGGCACTCATGGAGTACGACATTGGTATCGTTAGCGGCCTGACCGGTGCTGAGATCCGGGAACGCCATCCGGAGGTTGCCGCCGCCTATGCGCGGGGCGAACGGCCGCGCTTTCCCGGTGAGGAGGGCAGAGAGGCCTTTCGCCAGCGCATTGCTGGCCTTGTCGATTCCATCCATCGTTCGGAGAGTGCGGAGACAGTCGTCGCGGTTGCACACGGGGGAGTGGTCAACGCGATCTGCGGGATTGTGCTCGGGCTCGACATTCGGCGCCCGGGTGTCTTCCAGGTCGCGAACTGCTCGCTGACGGAGTTGGTCACGGATCGTGCCGGGCGCCTGGTGCTGCGGCGGCACAACGACGTTTGTCATCTCGATGGACTGCTCACGACAACCGACCGGGGTTAGCCGAGGATCAGCGCATCCAGGCCCATCGCGGCAAACACGATCGCGAGGTAGAGCAGCGAGTAACTGAACAGGCGCATCGGCGAAGTCGTATCGGGCGACTTCCAGAGCTGCCATGCGAGTGCAATGAACGCAAGGCCACTCACAACGGCACTCCCCAGGTAGATCCAGCCAAGGTCTCCCGCCGGACCAAGGACCAACGTCACGGCTACGAGCAGCACGGTGTACATGAGCACCTGTGTGCGCGTATGGGCGGGCCCCTTCATGACGGGGAGCATCGGGACGTGAGCCTCCTGGTAGTCGGTGCGCACACGCAACGCCAGTGCCCAGAAATGTGGTGGCGTCCAGAAGAAGACGATCGCGAACATAACGACCGAAGCCCAGGACACGTCTCCCGTTACCGCAGCCCACCCAACCATCGGCGGGAATGCACCTGC
>WBZR01000509.1_pt1 | contig 62002 bp, 44 predicted proteins | sample 5204231 | NCBI WGS metagenome assembly WBZR01 (sample SAMN12412403, study PRJNA552823) | activated sludge metagenome | isolation source: activated sludge from anammox sidestream of wastewater treatment plant... | place: USA: Virginia | collected 2017-08 | reverse complement strand
ATGAATTTCCCTGGCAAAAGGAAGGTGATTTCCTCGACACCAAATATCCTTATGTATGCCATGCGGAACTGAATGCCATTCTGAATAATATCGGGATAGACCTGAAAGGATGCAAAATCTATACGGTATTGTTTCCCTGCAACGAGTGTTCCAAGGCGATCATCCAGGCAGGTATCACGGAAGTCATCTACCTCTCCGATAAATACAAGGGCAATGATATCTTTAAAGCTTCGCGGCTGATGCTGGACAAAGCAGGAGTGAAATACAGGAAGGTGGAATCAAAGGTCAATGAGATCAACCTTTCCTTTGATGTGGCGAAAGTGTGAGCAATAATAAAACTAACCGGGAACATTACCGGTCCTTTTCTCTTTACATACAGTTAACAACAACTTCCGGTGAAGCAGGTAACTTCGCTTAACATTTTTTCCAATCATCAATCAATCAAACATTATGTTCGACGACATTTTAAACGAAGTAAAACAGGCATTAGGCAATCATCCCGAAGTGGCTTCTCTTTCTCCCGACCAGCAGGAAGCTCTTCACAATGCCATTGCAAACCACATCAACAACACGGTACAGAATCAGCCTGCCGCTGTTTCTTCAGGAGGCGGTTTATTATCTTCCCTGGAAAATGCATTAACTTCCAACAGTCCCGTGACCGGTGCGGTGGAAGGCGGGATCGTCAGCAGCCTTGCCAGCAAATTCGGCTTATCTCCTGCATTTACCGGCGCCATAGCCGGAGCCCTGCCCGGACTGATCCAGAAATTCAAACAAAAGGTTTAGTGATATTTTAAACTATGCTATTCTTTTAAACTCCGCTCTTGCGGAGTTTTTGTTTTTTATTTCTTCCCGGCAGAGTCTCACAGCCAAAGCCTTTGCATGGAATGAATCCACCGAATTTCCATGACAACTTATTTTAACTCGCTTGTGTCTCGGCGTTCTTACACACAAACTCAAAGCGAAGAAATGGCGGATGTAATAAGAAAAAATATCTATTGATTAAGCATAAATTCTATCTTATTTTTTATGATCATTGATTTAACACATATTGCTATTTTCGTTCCCCTAATAATACTTGAATATATTCCACCTAATATCCATCTTCTCGATCTTTTTAATCTAAAAAATACAGGAGATCCTGAGCATCCCCCTAATGATGTAGTATCATTTCTCAATATTTGGAAGTCGTTGTTGTCACTATGGGATATCCCTAATGAATCCTTTATCTGAATCGGTTTATTGAAATCTGAAAAAAGAGTTGCTCTTACAAATGTTGTTTGTTGTCCTGTAAAACTTTCAAAATTTAACTCACTTTCTGGAATATTTAAATAATATCCATGAAAAGCTACATCATCAATATCCGACATATTTACTTGGTCATTATACCATTAGATACAGTTTAGTTTGGAACTATCTAGGCCTATTAATTCAATAATAAAGATATCAGGGTCTTCATAATAATAAGTAAAACATTTAACTGTATCTCTTATCAATTTAGTTTCGACACTATATAGATCTAAATCTTCTTTGTTATTAGATAAACGAATAAAAAAATTATCGGGGTATTTATCGTAATCTATTCCGTTTGAAAATTTACATGGCGATAAAGCATGTTTAACTGAAACAAGGAAGACTCTTTTCTCCTTTTTAATAAAAAAACCTGTAGCTTGCCAAGGGTAAAATCTTATAAATTCTCCTTGTTTTGTTTGATTTAAAAAGCCAAATAGCAAATAACTATATTTAGCCAAGGAGTCATTTAAAACTTGAGAATATGTTTGGTGACACAAATGGGTAAATAAAAGAAACAATAATATGGCCCTGTAAACTCTTCTCATTTTATCATATTTTTTTAGCTGAACTTTTTTCCCAAAATAAACATGGAATTCGATATTTAACTTAAATAAATATAATGTCTTCCCAGCATTCTGTGACGACTTATTTCTTTCGTCAGTGTCCCGTAATTTTTACTCATATTCTTGGGCCAAGACACAGTCGCTACAAAAAGCTTTGATCCTTCGCTCATCCTTCTTTAGTTCCCGGACAACCGTTCATCAACCAGGTATGCTTCCGGCTTATAAATCACCGGATATCCTGAGGCATTTTGAAAACTGATGGTAATTGATGCCGCTTCTTTTACCGGGAACACCAGGATCCTTTTATGACCAATGGTAGTAAAAGATTTAGTAAAAAGTGTTTTTTCCCCGTTTTTCAAAACAATACGGCCAAGATTGATTTTTTGACCATCTTCCAGCCTTTCTTTCAATACAATGCAATTCACTTTTTGCGCTGAGGGAAATTCAAAAATCACAAAACACATGTCGCTGGCATTCTTACTACCTAACCTGTACTCTGTACGATAATCCAGGCCTCTGCGTGCTGCAACCACATTATCTAAACGGGCTAAACTATTTTTTAAAAGATCATCTTTAAAACTTTCTTCCCGCAGTTTTTTAAACCCTATCAGTGAAGCTGAATCTTCCGGTGAAATAAGTCCTTTCCTGTCGGGAGGAACATTCAGCAACAAATTGGCTCCGCGGCCCACCGATTTCAGGTAGAGATCAAACAATTGTTCCGGTGTCTTCGCTTCTGAATTTTCATTTTCATGCCAGAACCATCCCGGCCTGATGCTGACATCACATTCTGCCGGTATCCAGTTTTTCCCATGCTTGTTTCCCCGGTTCAGGGTATCCACCGGCGGTGCACCGGCACCCGGAGTGAACCCTGCCGTATTCAGATAATTCCAGTTGGTTTCACCCGCAATGCCTTTCTCATTTCCGCTCCACCTGATATCGGGGCCCACATCACTGAAGATGACGGTGGAGGGAGAAAGTTCCCTTACGGTATTTTCAAATCTCTTCCAGTCATAAACCTGCTTTTTGCCATTGGGCCCTTCGCCATTGGCGCCATCCCACCAGAGTTCCCAGATGGGGCCGTAGTTCTGAAATATCTCTTTCATCATATTTACGAATACATCATTGTATTCCGGTGTTCCGTATTTAGGATGATTGCGGTCCCAGGGAGAAATATAAACCCCGAATTTCAATCCGTATTTTTTACAGGCTTCAGATAATTCCTTAAGAACATCTCCTTTCCCGTTTTTCCATTTGCTTTCCCTGACAGTGTGTGCAGAATATTTGCTGGGCCAGAGGCAAAAGCCGTCATGATGTTTGGCCGTAATAATAATTCCTTTTGCCCCGGCATCCCTGGCAATGCGGCACCATTGTTCGCAATCAAGATCAGTAGGGTTAAATACATCTTCGGGTTCATCGCCAAGCCCCCATTCCTTATCAGTAAAAGTATTGGGGCCGAAATGCATGAAGAGATAATACTCCATGTCCTGCCATGCCAGTTGGCTGCCGGTGGGTAAACCGGGTGATTGTTGTGCCTTTCCTGCAAAAGGAGTAAGCAAGGCAACGGCCAATAATATTTTTAATAGATTTCGCATTATTTAACGATTATTGATTTTATTGATTCACCCACGGGGTGATCGGTTTTAAAAGTATAGCCCAGCAAATGAGCCATGGTTTGTGCAAATTGCTTCTGATAAAGCTGCCCGCTTTGTTTCATCTCACCTGTTGCTTTTATTCCCGGACCCATCACAGCAAACCAGATTTCATGAGCACCTGGAATATCGCTGCCGTGATCCGTCCATTGTTTTTTATTTATGTCTCCTCTTCCATGATCCACGGTAAAGAACAGCGCAGTCTTATTCCTGTATTGCGGTGTGCTTTGAATGTAATCCCAGATATTTTTGATCCATTCATCCACCTGTCTTGCAGCATCGAGATAAGAACGGTACTTTCCGGAATGCGCCCATTCATCGGTTTCGCCGTAACCGATAAAAAGTATGCGTGGCTTATTTTTCTTCAGGTATTCCATGGCAGCATAATGAGTGAATACATCCAGGCATTCATCATTCAGCCAGGGCCTGTATCCGTCAATGCGCATGGCATTGATCAGTTTTTCATTTGCCGTAGGGTGTTTTCCGCCAATGCTGTCAAATGCAGAATAGACAGGGAAGCCGCTGCGCTGTTCGTTTAAAATCCGGTCAAAAGCTTCCCACGCACCGAAAGCTGCTATTTTTCCTTTGAACTCCGGCTTCCTGTTCAGGAATTCAAGCAGGTTCTCATTGGGATTGGGTTTATAATTATTGCTATTGACGGCAGTGTCCGGATATCCAGTAAAAATTTCGCTGTAGCCGGGATAAGAGAACCAGTATGGATTGGCATTGTCAACATCGTTGCCATAAGCCCTGTTTCCATATATCTGTCCGTTTGCTTCAATCGTTGTCCAAAAGAAAGGCATCAGTTTTTTTCTTCTCCCGTTCATATCATCACTCCAGTAGTTTTTATAGATATAACTGCTGTCACCTTCATTAAAGTTTTTATCATTCGCCAAAGCGGTATCCATTCCTTTAAAAACCTCCTGCCATCGGTAACCGTCGGTGGTGATGATGACCAGGTTCTCAATTTTATTCTGTGCCAGGATATCATTTTGAATCAGTACGATACAAAAGAAAATAAAAACGCAAGAGAACTTTTTCATGTATTATTAATTTTCATTAGAAAATACAGATCACAACCCGGTTACAGTTTACGGATCTTAATATTCCTGAACCAGATCTCGCTTCCATGATCCTGCAGGCAGATGTGCCCGGTCTTTTCCATACCATATTCGGGTGTGTCTTTCCATTTTCCTCCGGCTTTTCTTTTGAACCAGTCATCCGTCCATGCATCAAACTCCAGTACCTTCACTCCGTTCAGCCAATGCTCCCGGTGAGCGCCATTGACCACGATCTTTGTAACATTATATTCTCCCACCGGCTTTGTTGGCCTCGACGTGGTTGTGTACATCGCATAATCTGCCGCAGTGTTTTGCCAGGCTTCCAGTTTTTCGGGAAACCCGGTATCATCTATCAACTGGTATTCCGGTCCGCTCAGGTAAGAAGCATCATAATCTTCACTGACGTGATAGAGAATGCCGCTGTTGCCTTCGGGAGAAATTTTCCATTCAATGGATAATTCGAAATTGGCATATTGCCCCATGGTAATGATGTCAGCACGTTTATCACTTTTATCAGTTGTACTTCCTTTGCAATAAAGATTTCCATCCTTAACAGACCAGGAATCGGCCGGTTTGTTTTGATACATGCGCCATCCGTTCAGGGTCTTTCCGTCAAACAACAGTTTCCATCCGGCTTTTTTTTCTGCCTTTGTCAATGTATTATCTTTTTGCTGTGCAAATACGGATGCAGTTAAAAAAAGTATTGCAATAGTAAAAACAGTTCTGTTCATATTTAAGAATTTAGATTTACTGAGAGTATTGTTTCAGTTTTTTATACCAGTTTTAAATTCACCGGATCCCACTTAACCGGTTTCTCATTGAAGTAACTGTCGTTGCAAAGCAATGCCGGCGCAGCGGCACGGTAGCCAAACAAAGCATCTTCGGTGACATTTCTTTTTTCACGAATGGCGGAAAAGAAATTATAGAAGTGATCAAAGTGGGCGCCTTTGTATCCGTCTTCTGCTTTGAAAACAGTGGCATCAGGCTCTATCATTGTCTTTCTTTCATACCTGCCGCTGTTTTCCTTTTTCAGCTTTGTTGCCAGCAAAGGATCATCGGCGGGAGCATAGGCTTTGTTGTGAAATAAAGTGACTTTATCCCACTCCACGTTCATGCTTCCCTCACTTCCCACCAGCCGCAGGTAAGTGTTATCGCCGGTGCCGTCCACAAAATTCACACGCAATGACAGGTTGAACGGCGGGTGTTCAGGTGTTTCGGGATAATCAAACATTCCCATTAAAATATCAGGCACTTCCCTTCCATCTTTCCAGTAACGCAATCCGCCCATTGCCATAATTTTCTGCGGCCCTTTGGAATTGGTGATAAAATGAAGGCTGGAGAATAAATGAACAAACAGATCGCCGGAAACCCCTGTGCCGTAATCACGATAGCAACGCCAGCGGAAAAAACGTTTGGCATCAAAAGGACGGTCGGGATATTTATTCAGGAACATTTTCCAGTCAACGGTCTTATCCGATGCATCGGCGGGAATGGGATATTGCCAGGCGCCTTCAGGAGAATTGCGTGCCCAGAATCCTTCAGCATAATTCAGTTTCCCGATAGCGCCTGCTGCCAGCAATTGTTTTGCTTTCTCATTTCCCAATGAACTCATGCCCTGGCTGCCCACCTGGAACACCACTTTATTCCTGTTTTGCGCTGCCACCACATCTGCACCTTCCGTAATGTCATGCACCATCGGCTTCTCGCAATACACGGATTTTTTATTGTTCATTGCTTCCACAGAAATGTCCTTATGCCAATGATCGGGCGTGCCGACGATCACCGCATCAATATCTTTCCGCTGCAACAGTTCCCTGTAATCCCTTGTAGTGAAAATATCATTTCCATAATTCTTCCTCGCTTCTGCAATGCGCCCGTCATACAGGTCACAGGCGGCAACAAGTTTTACACCCGGCACTGTGATCGCTGTATTGGCATCCGCAGTTCCCATTCCTCCTGCGCCTATCAGCCCGATCTGAATGTTATCATTGGGGCTGTAATATTTTTTCAATCGTAAAGGCTGCTCCTCTGTTCCGGTTTGTTCTGCAGCAGCAGCTTTAAGAATTCCGGGTGCAAATGCAGCGCCGGCAATACCTGCAGAGATCTTTTTCAGAAATTTTTTCCGTGAAGAATAATCAGTCATTGGCAGTGATTTAGATTTTATAATTAAAACTTTTCAATTCTCTTTAGCCGGCCTGAAGACAATGATATCTCCTTTTGACATGTCAACAGAGGCAATTCCATTTTCAAATCTTATCTTTTTACCTTTCAATCCTTTTACCTTCCGGTTCACGAAAGGTAATTTAATTAATAATTTTCCACCGGCTTCACTTTGGATCACTATTTCTTTCACTTTTCCTTTTTCTTTCTTTGCCGATACCAGGAAAGCTCCTTCTGTTCTGAAGGTTTTAAAAGAAACATCCTGCCAGCTGTCCGGAATGGCAGGAAAAACCTCAATGAATCCTCTGTCACTTTGTATCAGCATTTCCTGTATTCCTCTTGCAAAAGCAAAATTCCCTTCTAGGGTGAACGGGCGATAGGTAAAAGATGAATATTGCCCGCCTTTCTGATCGCCATTCAGGTGGAAACTGTTGATGGAACAAAAATTGGTGGCAAAATGCCGGAGCATCTCAGCAGCTTTATTTCCTTCTTTTGCCTGTGCATAAACACATCCCATCCAGCTGAAGGAATAACCAACCCAGTTGCGTGTCCCCTTATACTCGATCCATTGAATGGACTTACGGATGATCTCTTTGTCTTTTTGATCATCGCCATTTAAAATTCTCAGAGGAAAGATCGCCATATAGGGAGACAGGTGGCGGTGTGATTCATCTAGGTTCTGGCCCGGTGCAACCGTCAGGCCGGTTTCGTTAACGTCAAGGTCCGGATATTTTTTTTCTTCGGAAAAGAAATTTTCTGAAACAGGACCGTGATTTTCTTTCAGTATCTCGACGTATTTCCTGTAAAAATATTTTATCAGGGAAAGATCATAATTGGTAATGCCGGTGAACCATGCTCTGATGCTGTTGTCATGATATTCGGGAGAAGAGCTTAACGGCAATTCATATTTCCCTGTCTTTGCATCGGTGATCTTTATTTCCGAAAAATATCTTTCCGCTTCTTTAAAATAAGGAACGCATTTCTCCTTCAGGAAATTTTTGTCCATGGAATATTTCCACTGCCAGTAAAAATTCTGAGACAGCCATGCCACCGTTGTCGGGCTCATGGAATACTGGATCCATCCGCCCATCGGCTTTCCGCTGATGGTTGTGACTCCCGGCACATTCAATCCCTTCGTCCCGAAATATTGCTGTGTCCATTTTTTGTTTTCATCTTTTATATTCCACAACCAGTTGGTAAATCCTGATGTCAGGTCCAGGTGATTGGAAATATAACCCGGCCAGTAACTGAGTTCCGTATTCAGGTCGTGATGAAAATCCCCTTTCCAGGGCGGAAGCTTTCCGTTATCTGCTGTCCACACCGCCTGCAAAGAGATGGGCGGAGTGTTGTTTCGTGCCACACAGCCGAACTTATACATGTCCAGATAATATTGTCTTTGCAAAACAGGATCGGGTAATGATACGGAAGAGCGGCTCCAGAAATCTTTCCACCATAAAATATGTGCCGACAATGTGGTGTCAGCAGGTTTGTTCTTTACATTATTTTTATTAGCATCATTTTTTATTATTTGCCAGACACCTCTGATGTCATTACCAAACCGTTGCCACTGCACCGTAACCGTATAAGCCATTCCATTGTAACAGGGCTGGTCATATTTCAGGAAATTTTTTTCTTTTATGATCTTCCCGGGTGAATAGCCCAACCGTTCAAGCTCCTGTCCTTCCACCGAGTTTTCTTCCATTCCTTTTGTTCTTGAATTATAGGCAGGAGGGATAAGCTCCACCTTCAGATCGTCTTTCAGACCTTTGAAAATAAAAACCCCGTTATCCGAGCCTGCGCATACATAAGTTTCCAGTTGCACACCGCTGTCCCACTGAATGGTGCTGACCGCTTTTTCAATATCCAGCCTGTTCAAAACAACTTTTCCGAAAGAACTCATATCGAACTCCAGCGCCGCTCCGGGTATTTTGGTTGGCGCCGGATATTTTTCATAAGGCTCATCTCCTATTCTCTGAACAGAATCATATTGATTTGATCTCACTTTCTCCTTCACCCATTTAAACTTCAATTGATCTATTTCGGGCATCGGGCGGTCATCCCAAAGATCAACGCGGTCCAATGACATGCGGAGTTTGTTATCTTTCTGCCAGATCAGGGCCCCGATCATTCCATTACCTAATGGAATCGCTTCATCCCACCGTTTTGCAAGTGAATCAAATTGCAGGTTGTATCGTGATAAATCCTGGGCAAAAAGAGATAACGGAAGTACCAGGAAACACAGATGCAGGAAAACAACTCTCAATGACCCATGAAATGATTTTTCCTTACCTGCCATCACATGAATATTTCAATTAAATAAAACGGATCCGGGTATTTCCTGTTTCTTTCCTCCATCCTGCTGCATCTTCACTGACAGGCTGTTTCCTCCGCCGCTGTCAAAATAAGCAACCCGTATCTTATGAAATCCTTTTTTCAAAGCCACTCTCCCGCTTTTTTCCTGGGTGCCGTGCTCGCCTCCGTTGTTGACCACTTCCGTATCATCAATGTACAATACACTGCCGTCATCGGAACTGGTGTAGAAAGTGTATGCAGCGTCTTTTGAGATCTTGATATGCCCTTCAAAAAGAAAAGCGAATTTGTCATCCCTTTCCTTCTTATCGAGTGAAATATTTTTTGCAACACCCGAGGTTTTTGCAATTCCGTTTACCGATCCGATGCTGAAATTATTTTCCGGCTCGAAATATTTGTACCTGATACCCGGTTTCAACCCGCTGACCGGAACTGCTTTCATCCATTCATAACGGATCACATTTTCTTCAGCAACTGCACTGGAAATACTTTTGGCATCGAAAGCCTTTGCTTTCACCATACCGGTTTTATCAAGTGTAAAAGGTTTTGTATAAAGCAGGGAAGCTTCTGAAGGTTCCGATCCGTCAACTGTGTAACGGATCATCTCGTTTTCTCCTGCTGAAAAAGAAACCAGGGGTTGCAATCCGTCATGAGGATATTCCACTTTGATCTGTGGTTTTTTTAAGAAGGCACCGTAATTACCGATCTTCAACACATAAGCATAAGGAGCTTTTATTTTATTCGGATCATAAGCGGGCAGATCAATCACAATGTTTTGTCCTTCCTGTTTCCATGCCACGTTCTCTTTGGTGGAAAGAAAACTGATCAGCGTACCGGCAGGAAGAGAGATGTTTTTTAATACCAGCTTCCTGTCCGACGGGTATTTCGGAAAAATGGCATACAAAGAATTGGTTGTGGGATTGTATGTATAAAAAACTTCTTTCACGGCATAGCCGGGATCCGGATCAATAGTCAGCTTCAGCATGAAATCAACATCTTTTGAATTGTAATCCCTTCTGCCTTCACTCCATTGTGATGGAGTTTTCCATCTTACGGTGTTATATATCGCTTCTCCGTTGATCTTCATCCATTCTCCGATCTGCAATAAACGTTCTTCCATAATGGGAGGGATCTTGCCATGACTGTCCGGGCCGATATCCAGTAAAAAATTTCCACCACGGCTTACTTTATCAATAAGATGAAGTATCAATGATTGGGTGGAGCTGTAATCCCATGAATCTTCTGCACGGTTATAGGCATAACTATACCCCATGCCCCTGCTTTCTTCCCAGTAATGATCTTCAAAATCCACGTTTGGCTGGTACTCCGGTGTGAAAACAGCGCCATGGTGAAAACGGATGCCGCTGCCCCAACGATCATAAGTCACCACTCGGTCCTTCACCGGGCTGTCATTATAAAGCCAGGCCAGAAACTCAGTGCTTTTCCATGCAGTATCACTTAAATCCCAGTCTCCATCTGTCCAGAATACATCCGGCTTATAATTATTAATAAGATCTTTCATCTGGGGCCACATGTGTTCCGATATGTATTTATTTTTATCCGTTTTCCAAAGCGGGTTGAACCATTCATACAATGAAAAATACATTCCCGGGTGAACAGAAGTTTTCCGCACTGCTTTGAACAGGTCGCCTAACAAATCCCTTTTCGGGCCCACATCCACAGAGTTCCACGGAAATCCCCAATCATGGTTTGCTTCTTTACTGGGCCAGAGGCAATAACCATCATGATGTTTAGAAGTAAGCACAATATATTTTGCGCCTGATTCTTCAAAGATCTTTGCCCACTCATTGGGGTCAAACAATTCTGCTTTGAAATCTTTGGCAAGGTCATAATAGGTCCTGTTGCCAAATCTTTCCTTTTGATACCTGATCCTTGCCGAGTCGCCGTTCTCCAAACCATTCTGATACCATTCGGAATAATTACCAACTGTGCAATAAGCCGGAACAGAATACATGCCCCAGTGAATAAAGATCCCAAACTTGCCGTCGCGGAACCATTGTGGCACCGGCCTGGCATCCAGCGATTCCCATGAAGGCTGATAGTTCTGGGCATAAGAGGATAAAGTGAAACAAATGCTCACAATAAAAATGATCTTTTTCATTTGCATATTTTTTTCTTTTCAATAGCCACAAATAATTCGTCTGAAATATCCAGGTCTGTTCCGTACAAACTTTTCTTTTATGATTTATTCCATGATCCTTAAACTATTTATTCCAATGATGAAACACCGCTGACGGTTGTTGCATCTTTCTGAAACAGATCAAAGACCACGATCTCATTTTTTCCTTTCTTCAGCCAGGATGCCGGGCAATACAAATGGAACTGTGGGCCGATCTTCCAGTACCTTCCGAGATTATGCCCGTTCACCCACACCACTCCTTTTGAAAAATTGCTCATGTCAAAATAGGTATCGCCTGTTGCGGTCAACTCAAATGCTGATCTGAAAAAAGTGCCATAGTCATCCCCGCCATTACCGGAAGGTTTTAATGACTGAATAAAATTCTCCGTCATGGGTAATGGATATATCTCCCAGTTCATCAGTGTCATTCCGTTCAATGTTACCCGGTCTGTTATTCCTTTTCTGTCTATCATGTATTGGGCAAAATTGATGCGTCCCATTCCTTCCATTAAAATATCAAGCTGAGGATCCTTCACATCGGTTTTAGGAAGTGATACTGTCCACTTGCCGCCATCCCTGAAAATGGTGTCAATGAATTTACCATTCAGGAAAACGAGTGCATAATCATGAGGTTCGGTAATCGTTAGTTTTCCGCTTTTATGCCCGATCAATCTGGTGCGATATAAAACAAAGCCCTGCTTCTGACCCCATGACTCCATTGGTTTTGGTTGCGGAGAATGTATTGGTTTGGGCAACTGCGACCAAAAAGTTGTAAAAGGCTCCAATCGAAAAGAAGGGATCAGCATCGTTGGTGCCAAATGCGGAATGTCGGGGATCTTATAGTCCACATATTTTGAGATCAGGTTTCTCAGCATGAAATATTTGGGTGTGGGCTGACCCTGTTCATTGATCGGTGCATCGTAGTCATAGCTGGTGATATCAGGCTGATAGCTTACCGGTGAGGATGCATTGGCGCCGGCAGTGAAACCGAAATTCGTTCCGCCATGTATCACATAAAAGTTGAAAGACTTTTTATGCTGTAATAAATATTCCACTTCTTTTTTTAATTCATTCGTATCAGGCCTTGCCCATTTTTCGCCCCAGTGTGTGAGCCAGCCGGGGTAGGTTTCGCTGCTAAAGGAAGGAACGTTCGGGTTTTTCTTTTTTGCCTGATCAAAATCCGCATCACTGCTGCCGCTGTCCAGTCCGATGGCCGCTCCTTCAATACTTCCTGCATCTAACATGTAGGGAGTGGCCCCATCTGCTGTATAAAAGGGGACATTGATGCCATTCCTGATCCAGATCTTTCTCAATGTTTCCAGATATTCTTTATCATTTCCATAGCTGCCATATTCATTTTCTATCTGCACCATCAGTATCGGACCACCGTTGGTGCAGAGCAAAGGCCTTACTTCTTTTGCCAGCCGGTCAAAATATTTTGTAACAGCGCTCATATAGCGGCTGTCCATGCAGCGCACTTTGATATCGGGGATCTTTAAGAGATAAGAAGGTAATCCGCCAAAATCCCATTCTGCACATACATAAGGTCCGGGCCGGAGCAATACCCACATTCCTTCCTGCTGACAGATACGGATGAATTCGGCAATATTGTGATTCCCGTTTTTAAAATCAAAAATACCTTCTTCCGGCTCCTGGTAATTCCAGAAAATATAAACTGCGATCGTATTACATCCCATCGCTTTTGCCATCTGAATACGATGGCGCCAATATTCCGCCGGGATACGTGCCGGATGCATTTCACCACTGATGATCTGAAATGGTTTCTTATCTAATAAAAATTCGGAGTGACTTAAAGTAAATTGATGTTTTTGTTGTGCATTGGAAAAAATGAAAAGCAGAACAAATACTGCAAGCAAAATTTTTTTCATATAAAGCATTATTGCCGAAATTAAGTAAAATAGCTACTCATATTTCACGCAAACGATTCTTCTTTTGACTGTACCTTTGTGCCTCAAAAATTATTTTTATGGAGTACAGGATCGAAAAAGATACATTAGGCGAAGTTCAGGTACCCGCTGACGTTTATTATGGCGCACAAACGCAACGAAGCATTGACAACTTCAAAATCGCACAGGATATTAATAAAATGCCGAAAGAGATTATCGGTGCATTTGCCTATCTGAAAAAAGCTGCGGCAGTCACCAATTTTGAAGCAGGAGTTTTATCCAAAGAAAAATCGGATCTGATCGCACAGGTATGCGATGAAATACTGGAAGGAAAACTGGATGCCTATTTTCCTTTGGTTGTCTGGCAAACAGGAAGCGGCACACAAAGCAACATGAATGTGAATGAAGTGGTTGCTTACCGCGGGCATGTGATCAAAGGCGGCAAGCTGACCGATAAAGAAAAGTTTCTCCATCCCAATGATGACGTGAATAAATCACAGTCGAGCAATGACACATTCCCGACTGCCATGCATATTGCTGCCTATACCATGCTGATGCATACAACCATTCCGGGAATTGAAAAACTCAGAAACACACTTGCCGCAAAGAGCAAAGAGTTTATGAAAGTGGTGAAGATCGGGAGAACACATTTCATGGATGCCACTCCGCTTACAGTGGGCCAGGAATTCAGCGGGTATGTTTCTCAGTTGGATCATGGCCTCAAAGCGATCAGAAATTCACTGGCGCATCTTTCCGAACTGGCATTGGGAGGCACTGCGGTGGGCACAGGCATCAACACTCCGCCCAACTACGCTGAGAATGTAGCTAAACACATTGCATCGTTGACGGGATTACCTTTTATCACTGCGGAAAATAAATTTGAATCACTGGCCGCACATGATGCTATCGTGGAAGCACACGGAGCTTTGAAAACAGTTGCCGTTAGTTTAATGAAGATCGCCAATGACATCCGCATGCTTTCCTCAGGGCCGAGAAGCGGTATCGGTGAGATTCACATTCCCGATAATGAACCAGGATCTTCCATCATGCCGGGAAAAGTGAATCCGACACAATGCGAAGCTCTGACAATGATAGCAGCGCAGGTATTGGGAAATGATGTTGCCATTAATATTGGCGGCGCCACCGGCCATTTTGAATTGAATGTGTTCAAGCCGGTGATGATTTATAACTTCCTGCACAGCGCCCGGCTGATCGGGGATGGTTGTGTTTCATTCAATGATAAATGCGCAGTAGGATTAGCTCCCATCGAAGCCAATATCAAAAAACATGTGGACAATTCCCTGATGCTGGTAACGGCATTGAACACTCATATCGGATATTACAAATCGGCTGAGATCGCACAGAAAGCACACAAGGAAGGAACCACCCTGAAAGAAATGGCGGTGAAGTTAGGTTATGTCACACCAGAACAATTTGATGAATGGGTGGATCCGGCTAAAATGGTGGGAAAGATCGGTTGAAAAATCAAATAGTAAAATTTCGATAGTAAAAATAGAAAAATTAATCAGCCCGGCAATTTTCTGATCCAGGAGCTTGCAAAACTATTTCTTTTCTCCTACTTTAACGTTTCAAATAAAATCCGTCCTATTAAAAGCATAAAAAATGAAAATAAAATCTCACTCAAAACTGTATTTTGCAGCGTATCCTCTCAAAGCGATCTTACAGTCTTCTGCTCCTGAAGAAAAAAAATCACCCGTTTTAAAACTGCTTCTCTCCAATAAGACAAAAACGTTTAGCCGCTTCCGGGTAACACCCATGCTTAATCCTTATAAGAATGAAGATATCAAAGCTGGCCAGGATTTAATAAGAAAAAACGAATAATGCAGGTGATCCGGGTAGCAATGAAAGGCATAAAAATTATTAATAAACCTTGAGCCATAACCCTAAAACAAATGCCCCGGCAAATGCCGGGGCTTTGTCTTTTTCATCCTGTCAAGAGAAATTTTTCTTCCGGATAGAAAAAATGCTATCCCTGCCTGACAGTGCTTATTAAGAAAAATGAGTACTCAATAAATTTTTTTCAAAAAAACCGAAGCCCCGGCATTCACCGGGGCTTCGGTTTTTTTAATGAAAGCAATTAGTTTATTGCTTGACCACTTTATAGACCTGCTGATCTATATCGTATCCATTAAACATTTTCAGGATATAGACTCCTGATTTAAGAGGAGTGACATCAATTGAAAAATCATTTTTAAATACCTGTTGCCGGGTTATCATCTTCCCGGTCAGGTCATACAACTCAACCTGTAATGGTTTGCGGAAATCATCCTTTGCCTGTATATACAATGTCTGCTTCACAGGATTGGGTCTTACCAGGAATGTAGTGGTAGTAACTATAGTAACTGAAACCACCTGGCTGTAGGTGGATGATCCATCTATATCCACGATTTTCAAACGGTAATAAACAACAGAAGTGTTTTGATTGGCTGCTTCATAATCTATATAAGAATAACTGTTCGTGTTATCACCGCTTCCTTTAGCTGATTCCGTACCGATCTTAGCGAAATCTACGCCATTCATGCTGCGCTCAATTTCAAAATGAGATGTATTGATTTCATTAGAAGTTTTCCATTGTAACAAAGCCGTAATATTTTGTAAAGAACCGGAAAACGACAATAAATGTACAGGCAATGTCACATTGGATCCGCTGAAATAAAATGAAGAGAAGGAATTGATGCTTGCCTGTAAAACATAACCGCTTGTCCCGTGGGCTTCGGCAACTGTCGGGTTGATCAGCGTGGTGCTGGTGCCGATAGAAGAACCGCAGGCATCTCCATTTTTAAGGATCTTCAGGCTGGCGATACCTGTAATACCGCCTAAAGGATCAGCATATAAAGCATCATACTCTGCTTTGGAAATATATAACCTGATCTTAACGGCGCTTGACGGCTGAATTTGCGGAGTGATGGTCATGTTCCTGTCAAGGTAATGAACTCCGCTTTTCGCTCTGATAACGCCAGAGTTGATATAAAAAGATGAAGTAACCGTACCAAGATTATTTCCGTTGGGATAAATTTCTGCCATTATATTTCCGTCAGGTCCGGTAATGGGAACCCAGAGATTATTATTGGTATTATCAATCGTTACTGACGTTCCGGGAGAACATGTATTTGCCGTACCCGCTGTTACATCAATTGCACCGGGTATCGTACTCTTTCCCGCAGCATCTGCATAACCAAGGAAAGTATATTTTATGATACAGTTGGTACACTGAACTACTGTAGCCGTGCCAGCAGCCGGGCCGGAACTTGTAGCGCTTTCCTGGCTGACAAATACATCTTTGCCATCAGGTGAAAATGCAAGATCCCTGTACCTGTTTTTACTCTGAAAATAAGCAATGGTATCAGCCCCGTTTGTATTCACGATGGAGTTCCCGTCAACGCCAAGTTTTAAGCGTAGTATCCTTCCCCATTTAAGCCCTGCTATCACTAAAGAATTCTTCCAGCCTGGAATATAAGTCTGCCCGTAGTAATCCATACCCGACCATGCTTCAGAAGGCCATGTACCATTAGGGGGGCTCGTAGTCCAGATATTACTGACTGTAGCCTGATTAGGAGCATACCCGCTGAACAAGGGATCTTTATAATTAGGTATTGCTGCTGCGGCAGTAGTTTCATTTGTAATTACTGCAAGTGTTGAAGGTCCGTTATTAGGGGTACCTGCACTTGATCCGTTATAATTATTATCTGCTGCATACCCGATCACATAGGGATGCCCGTAATTTTTTGCCCTTTCAATAACATTTATTTCATCATCACTGTATGGGCCGTGTGACGATCCATATAAAATATCAAGTGTAGAATTATAAGCAAATCCCTGGTTATTCCTGATCCCCGTGCACCAGATCGCACTTTGCGCTGCTCCGTTATATGGATTATCATTCGGTATCCATTGATCATAAGCACCTGCATCAGCATCAGCTTCCAGGTTAAAACGAAGGATCTTTCCTTCATAAGATGACATATTCTGAGTTTTGTTCGGTCTTAAATTATTTGATAACTGGCCTGCTCCCATATCACCATTAGGATAGAATAAATAATTAGTACCCCCGACAGGAGCAATAATCAATCTTTGAGAATTATGGTCGCTGCTGCCTGGTAATGTATCGCAAATCATTACAGGGTTCTTCAGTTTCCCTGATACAGCATCGTACGTAAACCTCACTAAGCTGTTTTTAAAAATATAACCCGGACCATTTGATCCTCCATTATATTTCAGGACGTACGAAATATAAACATAGGGCTTGCCTGTATTGAATTGTGGGTGTATTGCTAACCCTGCAAATCCACCTTGCGGCCAGGGGTTTTGTGAAGCATTATTAAATTGAACTTTAAAGGACGGAAAATCAGTTGATGCATTGCTTAAGTCAAGAATTGTTCTTTGAGCTCCGGTAACAGGGCTCATTTTATAAGCTTTATATCCATGTGAATCTGTGATCCATAAAGAATCATCCGGTCCGTAAGTAACTTCCCAGGGAGTATTGATGGCGCCGCTTGATAAGACAGTTCGATTCCATATTTCATTCATGCGGCTAAACGGTGTTTGAGAGAAAACCGTTACTGAAATGAAAAAGAGGCATAGCAGCAAAAGGATCTGGCTTGAGAATTTTTGCATAAGAATGGATTTGATAGCCAAATTACTACAAGCTTCATAATCAACAAATAGAACCTTTACTGAGTTATTATTACTTCTTTCAGGTAGATCTACTATTGCATGAAACGTAAAATCATTGTAGGTTTATACCAGAAAAAACCCTGTGTAAACTTCGAAAATCCTGATGCTATGAAACAAATTTTACCCTGGAAAACCCTGTTGCTTTGTTCAACAATTTTCACTTCCATTATATGTTGTTTTAGTGTTTCATTACATGCACAAGCACCATTCAATGATGAGTGTGTTAATGCCATTACACTCCCTGTAGGTGTGAATACCTTCTCTGCATTCCCGACTACCATTGCAGGAGCAACAGCATCTCCGAATCCTATTGCCCCCTGTACAGGACCTGTTGGTTATGATGTGTGGTATAAGTTTACTGCTACATCCAATTCGTCCATCATTCGCATCAGCGGGCCGGGAGCAAACTTCAATAACCGTTATATACAGGTATTATCAGGAAGTTGTGGTGCACTCACTTCAGTAGCCTGTGGTGCAAAAAATTCAGACTTAACATTTACATCAACAGCCGGCACTACCTATTTTATCAGGGTATATTCTACCGATATTCCGGCACCCATTACGAATGCTGATTTCGGTATTTGCGTAAACGGGGGTGCAAATGCGCCTATCCGTTTCGGAAACAGCTACGTTAACGTTTCTAAAAAAACCAATGGCGGAGTAGTGGAACACGGCGATACACTGGAAATAAGATTCACTATCAATCACACTTCGGGTTCAGTTTCCAAACTTCGTTATGTAGATAATGTCCCTTTCAATACTGCAATGCTTACCGGTACAACAGATTCGATCAGAATTATTACCAACGAAGGATTAACTTATAAAAAATATACCCTGGCTTCCGGAGATGACGCTGCAACTTATACAGCATCACCCGGTATGGGAGAATACAACATCAGATTAAACCTGGGTTTAGGAGGCACTAACCCTGGGGTACCGGTAAATAACACATCAACAGAATCTGCATCAGCTACAGGTACAATGGCCAGTAATAATAAACCTAAAGGAGGCGGTGGTTTATTATTTGCCATTGCCTACCGGGTAGTGGTAACCGGTTTTGCAGGAGATACAATTACTCTATATCCTGCACAATTTCTTTATAATAACGGAGCATCTGATTTTACACTAACTGCCACACCTTTTAAAATTTTAATCAGCAACCCGTTAAGCCTTTGCACCAACAGTATTGGACTGAATAATGCAGTTGAAAACGGCGGGACGTTTGGTAATGGAATTTCTTTAAACAGAGGAACAGACCTGTCAATACCTATTTCCGGATACACATTCGTACCAAATGTGTCTCCCAGTTTTACTGTAAATGATGGCCGGTATGCTATTGTAAAAAACTTAAGCCCCACAAGTGGTACACAACGAAATGCTTCAAGGAAACCCAACTGTACCGGAACCGGTCAATTTGATTGTAGCAACAGGATGTTTAACGGTTACTGGTATATTGATGGTGATCACACGGGAACGAACAATGCTATCGGCAATAACCCTCCTGATGCCGTCACTCCCGGAGGATATATGCTGATGGTAAACGCAGACTATGTGGCATCGGAAGTGTATCGCCAGACCGTTACTAATCTTTGCCCTAATACTTACTATGAATTTTCAGCATGGATAAGGAATATCTGTCCTACCTGTGGAATTGATTCCACCGGCGCACAATTCACAGGAACACCTACCGCTCCTGCCAACGGGTATCCGGGAGTATTACCCAATCTCACATTCTCACTAGACAATCTTGATTTTTACAATACAGGTGAAATTGATACTCTTGGGTGGCTGAAAAGAGGTTTTGTATTTAAAACCAAACCGGGACAAACAACAGCGACATTTTCTATACGTAACAATGCGCAGGGAGGCGGAGGAAATGACTGGGCCATGGATGATATTGCCATTGCCACCTGCCTGCCTACCATGCAGTATTCTCCTTCCATAAATCCTTTTGTCTGCATGGGCAATGCCTTGCAGATAAACGATACCGTACGTTCCTTTTTTGATAACTATTCCAATTTTAAATGGCAACGCAGCACTGATGCCGGCAGTAGCTGGTCCGACATTACAACCCCGGTGGACACTACTCTTAATTATAACGGATCCACTTATCAATTTATAACAAAATACACTATACCCCCGGCTAATACTAACATGTCCGACAGCGCAGATCTGTATCGTGTAGTGGTTGCCACCACATCAGGCAACCTGGCCAACCAGAATTGCCTGTACACCGATGCATCCACCATCATCACGGTTTCTGTTAATGACTGCGGAAAGCTGCTGGGATTAGACCTTCTTTCTTTCAACGGAAAACTTAACAATAACGGGAATGCTGAGCTCCAGTGGGTCACCGCTAATGAGAATGAACCGGTTTCTTTTGATGTTGAGAAAAGTTCAGATGGTACTACTTTCAGCCGAATTGCTACTGTAAACGGATATGGCCATGGTGCTGCCAACAATTATTACCAGTTTACAGATCCTGCAAAAATATATGACCGGGTATGGTACCGGATAACTTTTTATGCCGATAAAGCCCATAAAAAATATTCACGAACTGTTCTTTTCACTGCACAGTCGTCGGGGTTCAGTTTGAACAACCTGATAAATCCATTCAGCAATGAACTGAATTTTGAAATTGTAACTCCTAAAAGTTCAAGATTAGATATATCGCTCATCAACATGTCAGGCATGGAGATCAGAAAAGAAAGTTATATGGTCAGCGAAGGTGCCAATAGCATGAGTATCCGGAATACTGATAATTTACCGGCAGGGATGTACATACTGCAGGTAAGAAACCAGGACCAGGTCATTAACCGGAAAGTTATCAGAAAATAATGCTAAGCCGGTTCTTTGTTTCAAAATACTTTTGAATTGGATTTCTGTAAATACCTGTCTGATTAAAAAATTACCTATTCCCAGATAAAACCGAGATAATAAACAAGTTCCTTCCTTTCCATAAAGGAAAACCCGTATTTGCAGGAAATTTCTCGAACAGTATTTTTTACAGAAATACGGGTACATATTCCTGAAATTTTCCTGATATTGCTACTATTGCCTGAAGTATAGAGTTGTTTTAACTTGTTAAGTGAGAATGATACGTGTAAGATGGAAAATCAATGTTTATGAAACAACTTGTACCCGGAAGAACCAAATTACTGCATTCCTTTTTTTTCACTACAATCATCTGTTGCTGTGTGGTTTCAGCATGGGCGCAACCTGATATCGGGAGAAGCTATATCAACATTAGCAAGGGTAACAATGGAGGAACAGTAGAACCCGGAGATACTTTGGAAATCAGGGCGTCTTTTGTCGTCAGATCAGGAACCTACGACAGTTGCGGATACTTTGACGCAGTTCCTGCCGGCACTACTTATATCCCCGGTACAATCAGGGTATTGACGAACGAAGGAAAAATCTACAAACAATTCACTGATGCATACGGAGATGATGCCGGATATATTTCCGGTAGTAATATCAGAATCAACTTAGGATATAAAACAGGCTCTGCACCTGCTACAGCTTTTAAAAGAGGGAAGGTTGGAAATACATATAAACCTTCCTTTTATAACAGTGCATGTATCATGATTGCATCCTTCAGGGTGAAAGTAAACGGCGCATACGGTTCTAACATCAACATCACAGGCGGATACATGTCATATAAAAATGGGCTCAACCCGGTAGTAAACCTGGCTCTTAATTCAAAAATCATACAGGTATATCCCAATTATGGCATTTGCTCTAATACGGTTGGTACTAATGCTATCGGCACTGAAAGTAATGGTACTTTCGGCAGCGGGAAAAACAAAAACCGCGGCACTTCCGGTAATGTACCTGCAGGTTACACTTATAACATCTTTGATATTAGTTCTCCACAGGATTACTATTACGGGATTACAAATAATACTTCTACCAAATCAAATTATACTACATCCAATACATGGTCTATTCCCGATAACAGTTCCCCTACTCACAGGGTTTTTACATTATGGGATATTATCGGCGATCATACCGGAGCAGCTTCACCTACTGCAGGAAATCCGGCTACCGATACAGTAAACAGTACCGGAGGTTACATGCTGGTGATCAACTCTGCCTACAGAATTGACTCTGCATTTGTCCAGACCATTACAGGACTTTGTCCCAATACCTATTATGAGATATCATGCTGGATGCGCAATATCTGTTCCCGTTGCGGTTGCGACTCAAATGGTGTTGGAGCCGGCGGAGCGGGTTACATACCTACTGCTTTAAAAGATTCATCAGGTGTGCATCCCAGTTTATCATTCCAGGTTGACGGAGTAGACTATTACACTACAGGGAACCTTTTATACACCGGTCAGTGGGTGAAAAAAGGATTTACATATCTGACAGGGCCGGCCCAAACCGGTTTTACCCTGAAGTATTTTAATAATGCCCCCGGTGGTGGTGGCAATGACTGGGCACTGGATGACATATCTGTGGCGACCTGTTTGCCCACCATGCAGTATTCTCCCTCAATAAATCCATTTGTCTGTATGGGAAATACCTTGCAGATATATGATACGGTACGATCATTCTTTAATAACTATACATACTTTAAATGGCAACGCAGCACTGATCACGGAGGCAATTGGAACGATATTACAACGACAGTGGACACTACACTTGTATTTAACGGATCATCCTACGAATTCTTAACGAAATACACTGTTCCGCCTGCTCATACCAAAATGTCTGACAGCGCAGATCTCTACCGTGTAGTAGTGGCAAGTACCGCATCCAACCTGTCCAATGCCAATTGCCTTTATACCGATGCTACTTCCATTATTACACTTTCTGTAAGTAATTGCGGGATACCGCTTGGTATTGATCTCCTGTCTTTCAGCGGGAAACTTAATAATGGGAATGCAGAACTTCAATGGGTAACTGCCAATGAAGATGAGCCTGTTTCTTTTGGCATTGAAAAAAGCCTGGATGGCATTAATTTCACAACTATAGCAACAGTGAAGGGATACGGGAATATTTCTGCCAATAACTTTTACCGATTTACAGATCCTGCCGGAATCAATGAGAAAGTATGGTACCGGATCGCTGTTTATGACGACAAGGATCATAAAAAATACTCCCGTACAATTCTTTTAAATGCACAGGCAACCGGTTTTAGTTTGAATAATGTGATCAGCCCTTTCAGCAATGAACTCAACTTTGAAGTTGTCATTCCACTAAGCTCAAGAATTGACGTTGCACTTATAAATCTATCGGGCGAACGAGTGAGAATAGCAAGTTTTGCCGCCAACAGCGGCAGCAACAGCCTGAGTATCTCCGGCACGGATAATTTACCCAGGGGAATATATATTCTGCAGATAAAAAACCAGGGAGAGATGATCAACAGGAAGGTTATGAAAAAATAAATTTTACCGGAGAGATCAAAACGCAGAACTGATTGTATTTAAAAGATAACCGGCCAGAGATAAATTTATTCAGACTATCTCAATAACAAATTCTTCCTTCCTTGTCCTAAGCCCTTGCCATATACTGCCGCCGCAATATTCCGGCGGCTTTTTATGAAACCTGCACTTTATCATTAACCTCGGCGCTGGTCTCTGCAACCGGGTGCATTTCCTTTTGAGGCTTTTTAAAAAATCTTTTTTGAAAAACAAGAAGAGTGAGAACACCTATTGATATGGAAGCATCCGCAATATTGAAGATAGGGCTGAAGAATTCAAAATCATCACCGCCTATTACCGGAAGCCATGAAGGAAAATGAGATTTTATAATCGGGAAATATAACATATCCACTACACTGCCGTGCAGAAAGCCTGCATACCCCTGTGAAGAAAAAGCAGCTACACCGGAATACGTTACATATTCATGAATACTGGCGTCATAATGTAGTCCCTTGTCAAAGATCAATCCGTAAAACATACTGTCAATAAGATTACCCAATGCCCCCGCATAGATCAAAGCCGCACAAATGATAAAACCACGGGTATGTTTCTGTTTTACTATTTTCGACAAATACCAGGTGCCGAATATGACGGCAGCCAGTCTGAAAAGTGTCAGTATCATCTTGCCCGTTTCATTCCCGAATTTCCAGCCCCAGGCCATTCCGGGGTTTTCAATAAAATGTAAACGGAACCAGGAAAAGCCAAATACACGGAGTACTTCACCGGTTGGGTAACTGGTCTTGATCCAAATCTTCAATGCCTGGTCGGCCACAATGATCAATGCAATAAATAAAAAGACATTACGAAGCTTCACTTCAGTGATTTTAAGCAACAAATATATGAATTCAGCACAGGCAGGCGGAAAGGTTAACTGTTAAACCTGAATTACACAACCCAAAAAGATCACAGACAAAACTCATTCTTCATAATAAACCCTCTTCACCCGTTGGGAAATTCCGGTCATAATTTCATAGGGTATCGTACCCGCCCAACGGGCCAACGTTTCCACCGGCAACTCTTTTCCGAAGATTATGACCTCATCTCCTTCTTTTACATTGGGTATTCCGGTAATATCAATCATGGTCATGTCCATGCAAACCATTCCGATCACCGGCGCTAAAGCTCCCTGCCCAACTGTGTCATTCCCGTCCGTACCGGCATGGGTGGGCATCCATATCTTTCCCATCCCGTTACTTAACCGCCTTGAAAAACCATCTGCGTAACCTATGCGTACGGTGGCAATGACAGAATCCCTGCTGACCTTACCTATCCTGCTGTAACTGACCGTTTCGCCCGACTTCAGTTCTTTTATCTGGGCAATGGTGGAACGGAGTGTTGCTACAGTCTGTAAAATAAGTTTGTTTCCAGCCGTGGTATCAACACCATACAAACCAATTCCCGGCCGCACCATATCTAATTGCATTTCCGGATGACGAATAATAGCGGCCGAATTGGATATGTGTTTTAAAAAAGAATATCCGAGTTTCTTTTCTAATCTTCCTGCACAATCCAGAAACAAGGAATACTGATACCGGGTAAAATCATCCTGAGCAGGATCTTCAGATGCGGCCAGGTGTGAAAACACACTCTGTACCCGGAAAGATGGCGTGGAAGAAATCATGGCTGCCAGTTTCTCTATTTCATCATCACGGAAACCAAGGCGGTTCATTCCTGTTTCAATTTCTATATGAACAGGAAACTGCTGTAAATTTTCTTTCTTAAGATAATGATCCAGCGCCTGCAATATGCCAAAAGAATATACTTCGGGCTCCAGGTTATTCTCCACCATTGTTTCAAAGCTGCTTTCTTCAGTATTTACCACCATGACCGGTAAAGTGATCCCTGCTTTGCGTAATTCAACACCTTCATCAGCATAGGCCACCCCGAGATAATCCACTTTGTGATATTGCAAAACGCCTGCAATTTCTGCTCCGCCGCTTCCATAAGCAAATGCCTTCACCATGGCCATTATTTTTACCGATGGGTTTAAAAGTTGCCGGTATTGTTTCAGATTTTCTGCCAGTGCGGTCAGGTTAATTTCCAACACGGTCTGATGAACTTTCTGCTCCAGCAATGAAACGATCCGCTCGAATTCAAATATCCTTGCACCTTTTATTAAAATTGCTTCTTCTTTGAATAGTGATGTACGGAATTGTTTTAAAAATGATTCCGTACGTAAGAAATAGTCCTGCTGAATGGAAGAGTGCTGAAGCAACACCGGCAAATGATGAGTTATCCGGTCGCCGATACCAATGATTCTTCCGATATCATGCTGTTGTATTGTTTGTGCAATATGGCTGTACAATTCCTCATCACTGATCCCTGCCTGGAGAAAATCAGAAAGGATCAGTGTTTTTCTAATACCGGCGCTCTGCTGATCCAGAAAATTCAATGCGATCTCCAGAGAACTCAGATCGGCGCTGTAACTGTCATTGATGATCGCACAATGATTCGATCCTTTTTTTAATTCCAGCCGCATATTTACCGGCTGAAGTCTTTTCATTCTTTCTCTGATCTTTTCCCTGTCAATTCCTAAGTACAAAATCAAACAACAGCAGGTGATCGCATTTTCAACAGATGCATCATCCGTAAACGGAATGGTTATTCTGCATTCATCGGCATCACACAAAAGAGATATCTCCGTTTCATCAACACCTTTTTTGATCTCCCGAACTTTGAAATGATTTTTTTCTGAGGTTCCCCAGGTCAACACTTCCAGGTCGCTGCTCATATATTCAAAAATTGCTTCCTGCCCTTCAAAATCTATCTCTCTCCCGATCAGGCTCTTGCAATTCCGGAATAAGGTCAGTTTTTCCCTGAACTTATGTGCACTGTCAATAAATCCCTCATTGTGTGCTTCGCCTATATTCGTCAGGATGCCGATACCGGGGCGGATGATCCGTTCCAAACGATTCATTTCACCCTGCTTTGAAATTCCCGCTTCAAATATTCCCAATGTATGATTTTCATTCATCTGCCATACACTCAGCGGCACCCCGACCTGAGAATTATAACTTTTGGGGCTGCGGACAATATTGTAATCTTCCTGCAACAACTGAAACAACCATTCCTTCACAATTGTCTTGCCGTTACTACCGGTGATACCTACCACGGGAAAATGAAATTGCTGCCTGTGATAAGCTGCCAGATCCTGTAAAGCAATCAAGGTATCATCAACAAGAATGAAATTTGCTTCAGGAAACAGTGAGGAATCGATCTTTTCACTGATCACAAAATTTCTTACTCCTTTACGATACAACTCTGCAATGAATTGATGCCCGTCCCTGCGTGGCCCTTTTAATGCAAAGAAAAGTGAAGTACCTGGTGAAAATATTTTCCGGCTGTCCAGCAAGATCTGATCCACATCCGGATTCTGATGCATTTGCAATAAATCACCATTAATGATTGAAGAGATTTCATGTACCGGATAGTTCATTCTTTTTTAGCTTTTTTTGCAGCTTCATGAATTGAATAGGCAATAGAGCCTCCTATACAAACCACAATGACCATCATGGAAGCATAGATCGGAACCGTAAAATGGAAAATCTCAGCCAGCATTTTAAGGCCTATGAATACAAGCACGATGGCAATACCCTGCTGAAGATGGCCGAATTTATTTACTGCGCCTTTGAGTAAAAAAAACATAGACCTCAGGCCCAATACAGCAAAAATATTAGAAGTGTAGATAACCATTTTATCCCTGGATATTCCCATCACTGCAGGAATAGAATCAAACGCAAATATAAGATCGGTCACCGCCAGCATGATGACTACCACAAATAATGTGGTGTATGCCGGCTTATTGTGTTCCCGAATAATATACCTGCCGTTACCGTCATGCGGAACCAAAGGGAGAAACCTGTTCAAAAATTTATAAACCCTGCTTTGCTGGGGGTCAAATTCGGCGTCTTCTTTTTCTGAAAACATTTTAATACCGGTATATACAAGAAAAGCCCCGAAAATATAAAGCACCCATTCAAATCTTTCAACCAGTGCAACACCCAATGTTATAAAAATAACCCGGAAAATCACGGCCATCAGAATGCCGATCATCAGTACCTGCCCGCTGTATTTTTCTTTAATAGAAAATGACGAGAAGATCAGGATGAAAACAAAAATATTATCAATACTCAAACTCCACTCCATCAGGTATCCGCTGAGATACTGAAATGCAAGCACTTCACCATCTTCCATCCAGATAAAAACAAAAAAAGCCATGGCAAGAATAACCCAGAAAAGAGTTTGATACAGGGCATTCCTGATGCTGATGATCTTATTCTTTCTGCTGAGAAGGCCGAGATCAAATACAAGAGCAATTAGTAATACGATTCCAAAAACAAGATAGGTGATCTGCTGTGCTGTCATTAATAGTGATTATAAATCCGTTGTAAAGTTACTGAAACCGCAGGTGGAAAATTTCAATTGCAGCCCTGTTTACTCGTACTGCTTCCTCCGGATCTGCCGGTAAATCAATCCGAGGATAATAACCAGTAAAACAGGGAGTACGATGTTGATCAGTTGCCATTGTGATTCTTTTTCTTTTACCTTTTTAGAATCCAATAAACGAAGAACAATATTTTTATTCCTCGTCGCAATAATCTCAGGATTGGCGACCAGGTATTCCAGGCAGTTTTCAAAAAACTCCCTGTTGGCAACAGGAATAAAATATTTTCCGTCATCCGATTGCTGCTGGTATGCGAGATAAGTGAATTTATTCCATCCCATCGGCAGAGGCCCGTATTGAGGCAAAGCTTCATTCAGCGCCATATCCCCATCTGCAACAATAATCATTTTGTTTTCACCGGATTTTGAGATAAAAGGAGTATTAAATTTATTCAGGCTGTCATTTTGCTGTTGCGATATCCTGTTTTTATAAAAAGAAGAAAAATCTCCCTCCAACAACACTGCTACAGGGATTCCTGATTTGTTGAATTTTTGATCCTGAGGCGCATTCCTGTTTTCGTCCAGGCTGATGAGTGCCGGCGTAGAGATCGTTCTCGAATTATCCGAGGAAGCTAACAGGATCGTTTTCTTTATTCCTGCAGCATCAATGGTATCAATCGAATTGACAAATCTACCTCCTACCAATCCTATATTTTTTGTGATGGGATTATTATTAGCAGGATCAAACAAAGGGTAATAATTCCAGTGCAAAAATTCCTGCTGCGGATTATTTGCAGCGCCTCCCACAACAAATGGTATCGCTTCGCATTGCAGGTCCATCACCAGGTCGGTATTGATCCGGGCGCCATAATGAAAAAACAGGTCAGTAAGATTCAGATTCCTGTCAAATGCAATAGTCTGGGATTTAAAAGCCAGGCTGTCTGATTCGGCATAAAGATTATCAATGTAGCACAACAGTTTACCTCCACGCATCACATACTGATCCAATTTCAGTTTTTCATCTTCTGAAAATTGAAGTGATGGTTTCACAATGATCAATGCCTTTATCTCATCCGGAATAACCGGTTGTTTGCTGAGGTCGAACACAAAAAGTTTATACTCTTTTGTAAGCACCTGCTGCAGATCATAAGTGCGGTAATCATTGGGTTCCCCGTTACCCTGAGCATAAGCAACTACAGTCTTGTCGTTTTTTCTGAGTTTGTCCAACGCACTGAGGAATTGATACTCCAATAAAGCTTCAGCGCCGTTAATTTCATTTTGAGAAATGATCCGGTTGCTACCTGAATAAAGATTTACCAATTGTTGCTTACCCCTATAATGTATTAATGCAACAGGGAATACAAAATTCTGTTGCTGCCCTTCTTTCAGTTGGACCGTAAGATTTATGGGAGTAGCTCCAAGTCCCACGAGTGAATCCCCGTAACTGACATTTGTTCCCGGCATTACTTCTTTGGGAGATATAAAACGATAATTCACTTTTGAGCTGTTGTAATCTTTCAATAACCTGAGAAACTCATCAGTACTGTTTGCAAGTTTTCTGAAGCCAGCCGGAAAATTTCCTTTCAGGAAAATATCTATCGTCACTTCATCATCCAGGTTTTTGATCAGGTGTATCGTCTCCGGACTTAGTGTATATCTTTTTTCTTTGGTAAGGTCGAAGCGGGTGTGAAAAGATGATCCCAGAAAATTGATGGCAAGCAGGATCAGCAGCAGGTAGAGCCACCAGATTTTTGCAGAAAATATTTTATCGGAAATATTTTTCATTTTATCGTTTCACAAGGTTTCGGTTGGTAATGGCAAGAAAAAGAAAGATCACGGTCAGGAAATAAATGATGTCTCTTGTGTCCACCAATCCGCGGCTTATACTCTGGTAGTGAAAATCAATCCCGATCATCCCGATATAATAATCCAATCCGTTTGGCAGCCCGGGAAGTTTGCTGATGGCGCTAAAACCGTAATACAACAATACACAACCGATCAGGCTCGTGATAAATGCCACCACAGAATTATTGGTAAAACTGCTGGCGCAAATTCCAATTGCCGTAAAGACTGATGCTAAAAAAAACAAGCCGATATAAGAACTGATTGTTGCGCCACTATCTATTCCTTCGGACGAAGAAAGGCTTTGTATTGAAAATATATATACCACCGTCGGCAGCAAAGCAATCAATACTACAATAAGGCTCCCGGAATATTTTCCCGTAACGATCTGCCAGCGTGTCAATGGCCGGGTTTGAAGGATCTCATAAGTGCCCCCCTTAAACTCATCGGCAAAACTGCGCATGGTGATAGCCGGGATCAGTAATAAAAATATCCACGGCGCCAGCAGGAAAAACCGGTCCAGGCTGGCATATCCGAAATCAAAAATATTGTCCTGGAATACAAACAGGGCAAGGCCGTTTACCAATAAAAAAACAATAATAGCAATATAGCCGGTAAGGCTGCTGAAGAATTGACGAAGTTCTTTTTTGCAAATAGCCCACATAAAGGTGCAAAATACATTATTGATCCCAGATTTCAGGTCAGGGGCTGCTTCAAACCATTCATTTAATTTCTGTATAACATTTTTATACAACGAAATCAATAATAATGAACTTAATAAAATAATAAGCGCAGGTGCTATTTTTTATCTCTCTGGTCTGCAATCCGGGATTATGTTTTCCAATAAGGATTTAATGTTCTCAATTGATTGATTGTTTCTATAAACTTTACAATGGCAAAGTCAATTTGTTCTTCTGTGGTAAAACGTCCCAGGCTAAAACGTATCGAGCTGCGTGCCAGCTCATCTGCTACACCTAAAGCCTTTAAAACATAAGAAGGTTCTCTGGAAGCTGAAGAACAGGCAGAACCGGAGGAAACAGCAATATCTTTTTGGATGCCGGAAATCAATCCTTCACTCTCCACAAAATTGAATGAAATATTGGTAACATGCGGCAGCCGGAACCGGGTGCTTCCATTCACAAATGTGTCTTTCAATTTCAGCAAAGAAGTTTCCAGCTTATCCCTCCAAGCACTTAAACGTTTTGCTTCCTGCTTCATTTCCTGCTTACATAATTCACAGGCTTTTCCGAAACCGGCAATACCCGGAACATTCAGGGTACCGCTGCGTATTCCCCGTTCATGGCCACCGCCATCAATTTGTGCAGTCAATTTTACCCTTGGGTCTTTTCTCCGGAGAAACAAAGCTCCCGCTCCTTTCGGCCCATACATTTTATGAGATGAAAATGCTAACAGGTCAATCCCGTCATTGTTCACATCAATAGGTATTTTTCCAACTGCCTGCGTAGCATCACTGAAAAAGAAAACACCTTTCTTTCTTGTAACAGCACTGATCTTTTTGACCGGCATGACAGTGCCTGTTTCGTTATTGGCATACATTATTGCAACAAGAATAGTCGTTGGTTTGAATGCCGCCTCCAGTTCTTCGGGATCAACAAGCCCTTCTGAATTCACTTTGAGATAGGTCACATCAGCTCCCAGTTTTTCCAGGTGCTTGCAGGTATCTAAAACCGCTTTATGCTCCACTACACTGGTGATAATATGATTTCCCTTGCTGCGAAACATTTCAAAAACACCTTTCAAAGCCAGGTTATCTGCTTCGGTTGCTCCTGAGGTAAAAATTATTTCTGTAGAAACAGCTCCTATCAAACCGGCCACCTGTTCCCTTGCATACTGCACTGCTTCTGATGCATGCCATCCGAATGAATGATCACGGCTTGCGGCGTTTCCAAAATTTTCTGTGAAATAGGGAGTCATAACTTCCATAACCCTCGGATCACAGGGTGTGGTAGCATTGTAATCAAGGTAAAGAGGTAATTTCAGCATACATCCAGGTTTACCGGTAACTTCAGTGGTACCATAAAATTAGCGGAAATGATCCCGATCAGAAACATTAATTAAGCCCAAACAATTAATTTTACCACGATCGCAGGAATAAAAATATTCAACCAACAATTTTACTATGAAAAAAATTGAACATATAGGAATTGCTGTTAAAAGCTTGTCTGCTTCCGTGCCTTTGTTTGAAAAACTGCTCCATTGCCGTCCTTATAAAACAGAGCAAGTCGAATCCGAAAAAGTAAATACGGCTTTTTTCATCACCGGCAACAGCAAGATCGAACTTCTCGAAAGCACGGAAACAAACGGAGTGATCGCCCGCTTCATACAAAAAAATGGAGAAGGCATTCACCACATTGCCTTTGAGGTTGATGATATTGAAGCTGAAATGAACCGGTTAAAAAATGAAGGATTCAGATTACTGAATGAAACTCCCAGACCGGGTGCAGACAATAAGCTTATTTGTTTCTTGCATCCGAAAGACACAAATGGCATACTGATAGAAATATGTATGGAAAAAAAATAACCGGCTTATTCCAAATGTTCTTCAACGATGGAGTCGGTGCCGGTGATTCCTAATTTTTCAACAGCGGCCTGTGCCGCTATCTGTGAGGCGTCTTTTTTATTAAAAGCCTTTCCCTCTGCAATATTTACTCCGTCAATAACTGCTGCTACCGTAAACAATCTTCTCCCGTTTTCGAGATGTTCATCTACTGTTTCAAATTCCAGCTGTTTCCCGTTCTTATTGGCCCAGCCGTATAATTTATTCTTCAGATTAATCTCGAGACTTTCCAGGTCATCCATGAACATATAAGGTAAAATGACACATTCTTTCACCCATTTGCTGGTCTTTTTATAACCCTGGTCAAGATAAATAGCGCCGACCAATGCTTCGAGTGTATTGCCGAATATCTGGCTTATTTTTAAAGACCCGTCCATTTTATTGTAAAGAGTGATCTTTTTCAGCCCCATGCGGATGGCGATGTCATTGAGTTGCTGGCGATTTACCATTTTACTTCTCATCTCTGTTAAAAAACCTTCTTCTTTATATGGGTATTTCTTAAAAAGATAATCAGCTATCAATGCGCTGAGTACTGCATCTCCCAGGTATTCCAGCCGCTCGTTGTTCTCATCAGCTCCTTCCCGTACAGAACGGTGAGTCAATGCAGTTTTATATAATGAGAGATCAGAGGGCCTGAATCCCAGTATATTTTTCAGTTCTTTTTTAAGAGATGCGTCTTCGTGTGTTTTAAAAAAAGTTTTCAAAAGATCCTCAGACTTTAAAATGCAAAGAAACAAAAACTGAAAGGATAAAAAAACAGTTATTGCCTGTACTTCTTTACAATGACGCAGGCATTATGCCCCCCGAAGCCAAAAGTATTACTAATAGCGGCCCTGACAGTGCGATGCTGCGCTTTTCCAAATGTGAAGTTGATACGGGGATCTAAATCGGGATCATCCGTGAAGTGGTTGATGGTAGGTGGCACAATATCATGCTGTACACTGTTGATGCAGGCAATAGATTCTATCACGCCTGCAGCGCCCAGGCAGTGGCCCGTCATGGATTTTGTGGAGCTTATGTTCAGGTCATATACATGTTCACCAAAAACAGAAACGATGGCTTTTACTTCTGCGGTATCGCCTAAAGGCGTAGCAGTGCCATGAGTATTTATGTAATCGATATCTCCCGGTTTCATCCCCGCATCTTCCAATGCTGATGCCATTACATTTTTAGCGCCTAATCCTTCAGGATGTGGTGCTGTGATATGGTATGCATCCGCTGTAGCGCCTGCCCCGGCAAGCTCACAATAAATTTTTGCTCCTCTTTTTATTGCATGCTCCAGCTCTTCTAAAATGATCACACCGGCGGCTTCTCCAATTACAAATCCATCCCGGTCCTTGTCATAAGGGCGGCTTGCTGTTTTGGGATCATCATTACGCTCACTTAATGCTTTCATCGCATTAAAACCGCCTACCCCGGCTTCACTGATCACACTTTCTGATCCTCCTGTCAAAATAATATCAGCCTTACCCATGCGTATCAGATTAAAAGAGGACATCATTGCATTGGTAGAGGATGCACAGGCACTGACCACAGCATAGTTTGGTCCCCGGAACCCATGTCGCATGGAGATCTGGCCTGCTGCAATATCAAGAATCATTTTAGGAATAAAGAAAGGATTGAAACGGGGAGTTCCATCTCCTTTTGCAAAATTTATAACTTCCTCCTGGAAGGTGATCAGGCCGCCAATGCCACTGGCAAAAATAACTCCTACCCTATCCACATTTACATTATCCCTGCTTATACCTGCATCTTTCACAGCCTGGTCACTGGTGACCAATGCTGTCTGTGTAAAGCGATCAATCTTTCTTGCTTCTTTCTTTTCCAGGAAATTAGTAGGCTCGAAATTTTTTATTTCGCAGGCAAATCTTGTTTTGAATTTGGAAGCGTCAAAGAGTGTGATGTAATCTGCACCGGAAATTCCATTGATCAGACCGTTCCAGTAATCATTTACGGAATTGCCCAAAGGAGTCAATGCACCCATTCCCGTTACAACAACTCTTTTTAGTTCCATACAGCAAGCAAATATTAATTTATTTTAAAGCTAAAAACCGCCTTCACAGTCTGTGAACCAGAAGGCGGAATCAATTGATCTTTTTCAGTATTCTCTTTTAAAAAGAGAAAAGCTGAATTATTTGGCATGTTCTTCCAGGTAAGCAACAGCCTGACCAACAGTAGTGATGGTTTCAGCCTGCTCATCCGGAATGGAAATATTAAATTCCTTTTCAAATTCCATAATCAATTCAACAGTGTCCAGGGAATCGGCGCCCAGATCATTAGTAAAAGAGGCTTCGTTAGTCACTTCGGCTTCGTCAACGCCCAATTTGTCAACGATAATTTTTTTTACTCTAGATGCAATGTCTGACATGACGTTTAAGTTTAGTTTTATGGGTGCAAAAATATACTTTTTGATTAAATCAGCATCGGAAACTGTATTTTTTCATTTTAATACCAATTCCCTGTAAACGAGACCTTAATAACACATTTATAATATCCTGTCCCTCAAAATAAAGAAAAGAAACGGTTGGCAGTATTATAAGTTCTTTGTAATTTGAAAACCTGTGGACTCAACTGCTTTTTAATGGCCCTGAAGATTATAGACTACGGTACTCCTGAATACCAGCAAATGGTAAAACTCAGAGATGATATTTTGCGCAAGCCGCTGGGGCTTTCTTTTGCCATGCATGAATTGAATGAAGAAAAGGACAATATGTTCATCGGGGCTTTTGATGATGATCATATGTTAGGTTGTTGCATGCTGGTGGAGGAGGATCCGGGTATTGTCCGGCTGAGGCAAATGGCTGTTTTAAATGACCTGCAGGGAAAAGGAATCGGAAGGGCTTTAATGAATTTTGCCGAAAACCTTGCAAGAGACCGTGGTTTTAGGATCATCACCATGCATGCAAGGAAAAATGCAGTAGGGTTTTATGAGAAAATGGGGTATAGGGTTACCAGTCCTGAATTCATCGAAGTGACCATTCCACATTATGTAATGGAAAAGAAATTATAAAGCCTTAACCCTGCCTTCCTGCCTATTTCTTTTTCTTCACCTTATCTTTAAGTAAATGTCTCAGTTCATAGACCTCGTTCTCATCTTTACACCCATCTTTAGGTACCAGAAAAAATGAGCGGCTGTCGAAATAAAGATGAAAAAAATTCGGGCTTTCAATAAAACTGCTTAACGATACCCATTGCCAGGAGCGGGAGCCTCTTTCATGACCCAGTGTGAAACCATCTTCATTAAAATTCATACTGAAACTGTCTTTAAACGTAGCAGCCCTTCTATATACAACGGAAGGCATTACAAACCAAAAGCTGATCATCAGTATGATCCACAATGTAGCGCCGATTACAAAAGCGAGTGGCGTGATTTTATGCATCAGATAAAGTATCAAAGAAGCAAGGGCAAAAACATTTACCAATATAATCATGATCCGTATTTCGGGCCTGCTGATAAAATGATAACGCAACGCCTGCATCACCTGCCCTTTTTCATATTTGAAATGAATAGTCATATTAAATTGAGAATTGATATCTTTTGAAGGTCTAACAATGTTAAGAAGAAATATATTGTCAAAGCAGTTTTCGCTAAAAAAAACGATATGCTCTGATAATGACCTCAGGTCGCTGGATACCCCCTGAACTTTTCAGGATATACAATCATTTTACGTTTGTATAACCACTTACCGTTAAGAATATCTGCTAATAAAAGAGCCCTCCTGGTGAAAAGGCTCACGATCATGAATGCATGACAGGCTATTTACTCATCATCTGCTTTGCTTCTATACTAAGCGTAGCATGAGGTACTGCACGAAGGCGTGCTTTATCAATTAATTTTCCGGTGACCCGGCAAATACCATAGGTCTTATTTTCGATCCTCATCAGCGCTTTCTCCAGGTGATCAATAAAAGTGATCTGGCGGCTGGCCATTTGACTTAATTGCTCTCTTTCCATACTGACGCTTCCGTCTTCCATAGTCATATAACGTGCCTCATCCATATCGCCTCCTTCATCTTTACGGGTGATCAGTCCCTGCAAATATGCAAGTTCTTTTTTTGCAGATTCAAGTTTTTTAAGAATTATCTCTTTGAATTCTGCAAGATCAGTATCAGAATATCGCTGGGTAGGAGTACTCAGCTCCAATCTCGATGGAGTATCCAAAATAGATTTTGTGAACTCCGGCTCGTACTTAACAGAACTTGTGGTAGAAGTCTTGGGTATTACAACCTTGACAGGCTTAGGTGGTTCTTTTTTTATAATAGGCTTCACTTTGGGCTTTATCGACACCAGCGATTTGGGATCAACCCCTGATGTTTTCTTTACCGGTTGGGTAACGGCGGGTTTGGCGGCATGAACAGGTTTGGGCGCTGCTTTTACCGGCGCAGGTTTATGTGCAGGTTTTTGGGCTGCTGCTTTCTTTAATGCAGGTTTTACAACTTTCTTTGGAGTTGCTTTTTTAGGTGCGGCTTTTTTCATGGGTTTTTTTGCAGCTGGCTTTTTTGAAGCTGCTTTTTTGGCGGACTTAGCAGTTTTTTTTGCTGCGGGTTTCCCACCGGAATGGCGGGTTTGCTTTTTAGTTGCCATTTCTTAGCCTTTTTTTGAAACAATTACTTTTAGTGAAACATCGTTGACTTCAATCTCTGTACCACCCTCAATTTCGGGCAATAATTCCAGATTATCTGCCAGAATTTCGGCGCAAATATAGGCTTTAAACTGTGCTAAAGATGCTTTGAGGCCATTATTTGCTGCCACTTTCACGACTATTCGATCGGTAAGGGCAAAACCACTGTCTTTACGTATGTTTTGGATACGATTTACAAATTCCCGGGCATCGCCTTCCATTTTCAGATCCTGTGTAAGCGTAATATCCAAAGCTACCGTCAGGGTTCCTTTATTTGCCACCATCCAGCCGGGAATATCATCGCTGCTGATCTCCACTTCTGATAACTCAAGTGCCAAAGGTTCTCCATCAATGTCCAGGTTATAATGACCCTGTCTTTCTAATGTGAAAATATCTTCCTGAGTAAACCGGCCGAGAGCAGAAGTTACTGCTTTCATTTTCGGTCCTAATTTTTTTCCAAGGGCTATGAAATTAGGTTTAATCTTCTTTTGAATGAATGTATTATCAGATTCAAGATATTCGACCTCTTTTACATTCACTTCCGCTTTGATGAGATCTTCCACTTCATGCAATTGTTCTTTCATAGCCGGATTCAGCACCGGAATTAAAACTTTTTGTAATGGCTGACGAACTTTGATATTTACTTTTTTGCGGAGCGACAGAATTAATGAAGAAGCATCCTGTGCCAACTGCATTCTTTCTTCCAATAATTCATCAATGACCGATTTAGCGGCAACGGGAAAATCAACGTGATGAACTGAAGCGGCATGATATCTTCCCGTGATCCTGTTCAGGTTTTGGAAAATTGCGTCACTGAAAAACGGCGAAACCGGCGCCATCAGGCGAACTATTGTCTCCATGCATTCATACAAGGTCTGATAAGCACAAATTTTATCCTGCTCATATTCGCCTTTCCAGAACCTTCTTCGGCACAAGCGGACATACCAGTTGCTCAGGTGCTCATCTACAAAATCCTCAATGGCACGGCCGGCCTGGGTCGGTTCATAATCATCCATATATTCATTTACTTTTTTCACCAATGAATTCAGTGAAGAAAGTATCCACCTGTCTATTTCAGGACGATCCCTGACCGGAATATATTTTTCTTTAAATGAAAACCCGTCCACGTTTGCATATAATGCAAAAAACTGGTAGGTATTATAAAGAGTTCCGAAAAATTTCCGTTGTACTTCTTTAATGCCATCGAGGTCAAACTTCATATTCTCCCAAGGGGAAGCATTGGTGATAAGATACCAGCGAGTAGCATCGGCACCATAAGTTTCAATTGTCTTAAAAGGATCAACCACATTACCCAGCCTCTTACTCATCTTGTTGCCTTTCTTATCCAGCACCAGGCCATTGGAAACACAGGTTTTATAAGCAACTGAATCAAAGACCAGGGCAGCAATGGCATGAAGCGTATAGAACCAGCCTCTTGTCTGGTCCACACCTTCTGCTATGAAATCAGCAGGGAAAGCTCCATCCCAGCCTTCTCTGAAGGGAAAAGGTGAACCTTCTTTAAGTTTAGCTTGATCCAGACCCCATTGTGCATAGGGCATCGCTCCGCTGTCAAACCATACATCGATCAGATCGGGGATCCGTGTCATGGGTTTCCCGGAATCACTTACCAAAATAATTTCATCAATAAAAGGTTTATGCAGATCAAGAATACCTTCATGCAAATAATTTTCATTTACATCGCCTCCCAATTTTTGATTAGCCTTCCTGATCTCCGTATTCAATTCTTCAATAGAACTGATACATTTTTCTTCCTGATCATCTTCTGTTCTCCAGATTGGCAATGGAGTTCCCCAAAACCTGCTGCGGCTCAGGTTCCAGTCCACCATATTCTCCAGCCAGTTTCCAAATCTTCCCTCGCCGGTTGATTTCGGTTTCCAGTTGATCGTTTTATTCAACTCCACCATACGGTCTTTCAGTGCAGTGGTTTTGATAAACCATGCATCCAACGGATAATACAAAACCGGTTTATCTGTTCTCCAGCAATGCGGATAGCTGTGTTCGTATTTTTCCACTTTGAAAGCACGGTTCTCTTTCTTCAGTTTTACGGCTATATCCACATTCACATCCACATAGTCCGGATCGTCTTTATAATTTTTCACATAGCGGTTGCTGAATTCACCCAGACCATCAATGAATTTTCCCTGTTTATCTACCATCGTCAATATGCCGATGTCATATTTCTTCCCGGCTTTATAGTCATCGGCGCCAAATGCCGGGGCGGTATGAACAATACCGGTACCATCTTCCGTAGTTACAAAATCACCCAGCATTACTTTAAAGGCATTCGGATTATCGGTTTTGTTAGCTTCATAAGGCAGTAGCTGTTCATAAGAGATTCCTTCAAGATCTTTCCCTTTGAATTCAGCAAGGACCTTCCAGGGAACGCCGCTGCCCGAAGCAAATGTTTTCGGATCTTTTGAAACAAGAACTACATAGTCTTCAAAATTCCCATTCTCATTTTCGGGTTTAAAATATTTTCCGGTCAAAGCTTTTGCGAGAATGACATTTACGGGGAGATGGGTGTAAGGATTAAACGTTTTTACCAGTACATAATCAATAGTTGCTCCGACGGTCAATCCAAGATTGGAAGGAAGCGTCCAGGGTGTGGTAGTCCATGCCAGAAAGAAAACTTCGCCGTTATTTTTTTGAACTTCATAGATCCGGCTTTTTGCGATTGATAATGTTCCTCCTTCGGAGTGATCCGGGGAGGGCACTTTAAACATTGCCACGCAGCTCGTATCCTTCACATCCTTGTATGTTCCCGGCTGGTTCAGTTCATGTGAACTTAATCCGGTTCCTGCCGCAGGCGAATAGGGCTGAATGCTTACACTCTGGTACAACAGGCCTCTCTGGTACAACTGCTTCAGCAGCCACCAAAGTGTTTCAATGTATTCATTTTTAAAAGTGATGTACGGATCATCCAGGTCCACCCAATAACCCATTTTACGGGTCAGGTCATCCCACTTGTCTTTGTAACGAAGAACCGCCTCACGGCATTTTTGATTGTATTCTTCAACAGTGATCTTTTTACCGATATCTTCTTTAGTGATTCCTAATTCTTTTTCCACTCCCAATTCCACCGGCAGTCCATGAGTGTCCCATCCGCCTTTTCTTTTTACCTGAAAACCTTTCATGGTCTTGTAGCGGCACACCAGGTCTTTCAGGGTTCTGGAAATAACGTGATGAATGCCGGGCATTCCGTTGGCGCTGGGCGGGCCTTCATAAAAAACAAAAGGCGTGGCCCCTTCTCTCAGGGAAACGCTTTTTTCAAAAGCATTGGTAGCCTGCCAGCGGGCAAGCATATCCTGCTCTATAGCCGGTAAATTCAACTGTGAAAATTCTTTGTATTTATTACCCATTTCCAGACTTAAAAAGTCTGCGAAGTTAAGAAAATTCACGGGCTAATTTGAGGAGAAAATGCTATTTATTCCTTAAGGAATGTGCCATTCATAGCAGATTCTTTCTATGGTAACTGACCGGGATTGAAAAAAATCGTGTCATGCCCGTCACACCATTCATACTTACCTGAATGTATTTAAAAGTTGAGGGTGCCATTCGGCTGATAAACAAACCGCAGTTTATAATTAATGATTTTGGGAACAGGCCCCGTAAAAGGTTCATAAACGGCTTCAAGTATTTCCATCTTGGCATAATGATTATCTGCAGTGCGGAAAATAAAAACTTTGCCCGGGTTTGGTAAAAAAGAATGCGTGTTCATATTATAACTATACCAGGTTCCGTCAGTGATAGCCAAATGCCCGGCAGCCGTATCATAAGCATAGCCCGAAGCCGGTGCAGAGGTAATATTATCAAATATCCCATTTTGTAAAATAACTCCCGCATTGCCCGGGCCGCTTGCATTACTATTCACTAAAAAAGTGGTCAGGCGTAAACCGAAATCCCATTTGCCGGTGGCAGAGTCCGAGTTGTTTACTACAGTCTTATTTTTAAAACTGAAAAAAGCAAATGGGCTGTTTGATGAAAAATTTACTGCCAGGACCGCTGTATCAACATTCGTTGTCTTGACTGCCGAACTGTTATCTTTTTTACAGGAAGAAAAAAACAGGAGTCCGCTTGCTGCCGTAAAGATCATTAACAGAGGAATGAATTTTGTTTTCATAACTGGTTTTGTTTGTGTTTTTTTATTAATGAATAAGAAATGGAAATGTAAGGCTGAATGCCCGGCTGATCGGGCAGGTTCACGGTATCCCGGTAATTAAGCAGGTTATCAATGCCTGCCTGTATTCTCAGCGTTTTTATTTTTTTAATTACAGAAATATTCAGCTGCAGGTACCCGGGTGCAAACTCATCACTCCGGTTGATGATGCCGTTACCATCTTTATCCGTGGTTCCCCAGCGGCTGCGATAAACCGCACGGAAAGATCCGGACCAGCCTGATGGTTCATCATCATAAAACAATTTCAGGTTTGCCATGTGTGCAGAGCGATTGGGCAATCCTGCATAATCGCTTCTCTTTATCTTATAAACCTGGTTTGAATTCAGTTTTCTTGCATAAAGAATACCTTCTTTAATTTCTTTCAGCACTTCTTTATCTGCAGTGATCAAATACTGATACCCGCCCTGTATTAATATCTTTTTATTTACTAAAAACTGAAATTGCGGCGCTATACCTTCTGTAAAAGCCCTGTCGATATTGAAATAACTATATACCGGTGCATTGTTACTCCGATAAGCAATGATCTCATACTGGATCAGGTTATTAATATCATTACGGAAAATATTTGCAGAAATATTCAGTCTTTTGTTTACATCAAAATGAAATTCCACATTCAATCCTTTTGAAATTTCCGGTTTCAGCCTTGTTACATGATAGGCAACGGGTAAGATGGCAGTTATCAATCCCTGTTGCTGTTGCTGCAGCAATTGTTGTATCGTAATCTCGCTGGCGCCATAGATCAGGTAGCCGCCGGCAGCATCATTGGTAAAATTCAAATACTGCTGCCTGAAATCAGGCGCTTTAAATCCTGATCCGTACGAGGCATTTATCCTGAGTTTACCGGTTGCCTTATAACTTAATGCAATTTTAGGGCTGAGTCTTGCCTGGTAGGCTGAGTTATTATCATACCGAGCTCCGCCGATTACTGTAAGTTGCTCATTTGCCCTCCATTCATTTTGTAAAAAAAGATAACGGATCACATCACTTTTCTTTCCTTTATAACGGGTCGTATTCAGAATATCGGCAGCAATGCCTCCGCCGGCATTCAAACTGTTTTTACGCTGCCATTTCCAATCAGTCTGGTCTTCTGCCCTGAGATAATCCTGTTGAAAAAGATCATAATAATATAAACTGCGATCTGTTTCCCTGTGTAATCCCTGCTCATAATGATACCTGCTGAAATAAAGCCTGAGGGTTGAGCGGATGTCCTGATTAAATTGTTGTACGAAAACAGGATTCAGATTTATTTCCCTGATCCTTGAATGTCCGGCAACATGAAAAGCGGGAGACGCTATACTATCAGTAACCGGGTAAAAATTATCCTGCGTACTGCCATAGTAACGGCCCGATACAATAAGTTTTGTTTTATTTGTTGGCTGAAAAATCAGCTTGGATTGCATTGTATAATTCACAAACGGATCTACCGCATAGCCAGAAATGCTTTTATCAGGATCAAAACCATTTGAGCTGTTCCGGTTGCCAAAAACCTGCAGCCCCCATTTCTTTTTTTTAACTGAAGCAGCCAGGTTGGCATCAGCCATACTGAATCTTCCGTAACGAAAGCCGGTGCTGATCCGGTCTGATTGCGGCTGCTGGGTTATTATATTGACTACTCCGCCCATCGCTTCGCTCCCATACAAACTGGATGATGGACCTTTGACAATTTCAATTCCTTTTATATCACCAACTGCTATACGGGCAAGGTCAATTACACCGCCTTCACGGCCGATGACCGGTTCTCCATCAATTAAGATCATTGTATAGTCTGGAGAAAGTCCCTGTATCTGAACCCCGTTGCCAAAAGCTCCGCCACCCGGAGAATTCGAAGAACTTCCGCTCGTTATAAACAAACCGGTCTGTTCCTGAAGGATATCATTCAACCTTACAGAACCGCTTTGCTGAATAATTTTATCACTGATCAGCTGAGCCGGAACGGCAACATTACTCAGCTTTCTTTCTGATCTTGTGGCCGTCACAATTACGGCATCCAGTTGTTTTACAAACACCGTATCCATCTGTGAAAAAACAGAACTGCAGAAAAAATATACAGTCAGTAAAGCAATGCAGTATTTCATATTTAAAACCGGCTGCAAAGATTCTATTCCCGGGTTTTTTCACATTCATACTTATGTCATAAATCAGGCATGCCGGGTATTTTTACAGAAAGATGACTCCGGATTTTTTATTACGATAATATTCAATTTGTAAAAACCCGCACTGGTATCAAATCAAAATATTTATACCTCTTCTTCATGTAATCTGTCCGATATTTGTCATAATATAAAAATGAGTATGAGGTATATCTTTTCATTCCTGCTGTTGTTGTCCTATGGTATGGCATTTTCCCAATCATCCATACAATCCGAATTTAAGATTTACGATACCAGGCTAAAGCAGGTCATTACGATTGACAAAATCATTTCCGGCTGTAACGATGCTGATGTTTTATTTTTCGGAGAAGAACACAATGATAGCGTTTGCCATTATCTTGAGGCGGAAATTTTTAAAGCACTGTATAGAAAATACGGTGATAAAATTGCTCTCAGTCTAGAAATGTTTGAAACAGACAACCAACTTCCCCTCAATGAATATCTGGAAGGATTCATACCTGAAGATCGCTTTGCAAAAGATGTACGGCTCTGGAGCAATTATAAAGATTACCGCCCAATGATCGAATTTGCCAAAGAAAATCATATCACGGTTATTGCAGCAGATCCTCCCCGCCGTTATGTAAGTATGGTCAGCCGACTGGGTATGGCATCATTAAACAATTTATCGAAAGAAGCAAAAAAATTGTTGCCGCCCCTCCCATTTGATACGCTGAGCGGCCGCTATCGTGAAAAGTTTGAAGAAATTATGCAGGGAAGTCCCGGAGGTACCAACCCAAACGTTTATTACAGCCAGAATCTTTGGGACGCCGGCATGAGTTACAGCATTTATAAGTACTGGAAGAAACATAAAGGCAATAAAATATTTCATTGCGTGGGTGGATTTCATACTGCAGAAAAGTTAGGTACCGCCGCTCAATTGAAAATGAGAAATAAAAAAATCAGAATACTGAATATTGCCAGTGTCAGCGATGCATCTTACAACAGTCCTGATCCGAAGGCTTTTGAAAAATTCAGTAACCTGGGCGATTATATACTCATTACCAACCCGGATTTGAAGAAAACTTTCTGATCTTAATAGGCAAGCAATCTTAATGCATTGAACACGACAATTATTGTAGATCCCTCATGACCGATTACGGCGGGGCCGATATGAGCGATGCCTAAAATAGTGAGCGGGATCAATATCACAACCATTCCAAGACTGATAATTAGATTCTGTTTTATGATCCTGTTTGCTTTCCTGCTTAACCCGATTGCAAAAGGAAGATGGCTTAATTGATCTGACATGAGGGCTATGTCTGCAGTTTCGAGGGCAACATCGCTGCCTGCGGCTCCCATTGCAATACCAACAGTGCTCTTTGCCATTGCAGGAGCATCATTTACCCCGTCACCAATCATTGCCACTTTCTTTTCACTTGCTTTGAGTTTTTCTATTGCTTCCACCTTTTGCTCGGGCATCAGGTTTCCCCATACATCGGTAATGCCGGTTTCTTTTGCTATCGCATCCGCCACTTTCTGGTCATCACCGGTCAGCATGATCATTTTGCGGATTCCCAATTCCTCCAGTTTTGATAAAGATTCCCTGGCATCCTTCCTGGCAACATCCATCAGTGTGATGATGCCGATAATCTTATTTTCCTGCCCAACAATCATGGTGGTATTACCCTGCTTTTCAAGATCCGCAATTTTTGCTTTTAGCCCGTCAGAAAATTCAATACTCTTCTCAGCAAATAATTCTTTGTTGCCGATAAAAATCATACTGCCATTGTTTTGTGCTTTTATCCCCCTACCCTGTATAGACTGAATATTTGTTCCTGCAGGTACATCCCTGTTCAATTTTTCCAAACCTCCTCTTACAATGGCTGCTGCCAGGAGATGATCGCTCAGTTTCTCCACAGCAATTACAATTTCCAATAATTTTTCTTCCGATATCCCGTTGAGCGGATAAATTCCTGTAAGTTTTGGTTTCCCTTCCGTAAGAGTTCCTGTTTTATCAAAGGCAATTGCCGTAAGCGAACCCAATTCCTCCAACGGCCTGCCTCCTTTCACCAATACACCTCCTCTTGCTGCTCTTGCCACTCCGCTCAATACAGCACTTGGGGTTGCAATAGCCAACGCACATGGGCTTGCTGCAACAAGGACTGCCATTGCCCTGTAAAAACTTACACTGAAAGATTCATTGATCACTAAGAAAGCGAACAGTAAAATGACAACAAGGATCAAAACTGCGGGTACATAATACTTCTCCAGCTTGTCTGTAAAGTTTTGCGTTGGTGATTTTTGTGTCTGCGCTTCATTTACCAGTTTTACCAGGCGGGCAATAGTGCTGTCTGCAGAGATCTTTGTCACTTTTATTTCCAGGTTCTCTGATCCATTAACAGAGCCTGCAAAGACTTTATACTTTGCCTCTAACTGATCAGCTTTTTCAACAGCCATATTTTTATCTTCTACAGGAAATTTATCTGCCGGAATACTTTCTCCCGTGATCGGCGCCTGGTTCACACTGCTACTACCGCTCAGTACAATTCCATCCGCAGCAATCTTGCTGTTAGGTCTTACAATAATGATGTCGCCGGATTTCAGATCTTCTATCTTCACTTCTCTAATATCATTTCCGGTTTTCAGAAAAGCTGTTTTGGGTGCCAGGTCTGCCAATGCCGCTATGGACTTCCGGGCTTTTTCCATTGCATAATGCTCCAGCGAATGACCGAGGCTGAAAAGAAAGAGCAGTAATGCACCTTCTGCCCAGTGTCCCAGTATCGCCGCTCCTACTGCAGCCACCAGCATTAAGAAATCTATTTCAAAATCTCCTTTACTTATTCCTTCAATAGCTTCTTTGGTTGTATAAAATCCGCCGAAAAAATATGCTGCAACATACAATCCGGCAGGAACCACCGCAGAGATACCACTTATAAAAGATATTCCGAAACCTATTGCCAGCAGGATCCCGGAAATAATCGCAAAGATCATTTCTGTCTTTTCTCCGAATATCCCTCCATGTTCATGATCATGGCCGGCATGACTGTGTTCAGCCGCATGATCATGTCCTTTGTGTTCATGCGTTTCTCTTTCTTTATAAACGTGTTTGTGTTCCGGTATTGATTTTAAGTCAGGTGAAATCACAGTGAGTCCGATCTTATTCAGATACCTGTAAATTTTTGAAGGAGATGTTTCATGATGATCAAACTCAATACTGATCCACCCGGTGGCCGAAACGGAAACAGATAAAATACCTTTGAGATCTTTCAATCCCAATTCGACAACACGGGCATGCCGCACATACCTGATTCCCTTTACTTCCAGTAACAGGTGTCCATATTTTTGCGTGATCTCTGCACCTGAATTTTCTGCTAATTTCTGCACTTCATCTATGGAGATATCTTCGGGATTATAATGAAAACAGAGTTTGGCCTTTGACGTTTCCGTTTCAGAAACAACATGTACTCTGCCGATTCCCTTTCTTTCTTTGATCGTATCAATGATGCGCTGTACACAGGCATCTTTCTCATCAGGGATATCCGGTAATATTATATCCAGATCAAGTTTTATCTTTTCCATCCGGGAATTTTAATCAAAATTATTCTTCTTCGCCGGTATTGATCATTTTAGCCAGTAAAAAATAAGCTCCTTTTACCACCACTTTCGTCTCTGCAGGTATCTTTTCAAGGGATTTAACTTCTGTATAACCAAGATCACTTGGCCCTTTTATCACTCCGATCCTTTTAAAGGAAATCTCATCTTCCTTTTCTCCTGCATAAACAAAAATATAATCCTTTCCCATATTACTTACGATTGCTTCATCGGGAATGGCGTCCGCAAGGTTTGTCCCGATGCTGATCACCGCTGTAACATTCATCCCATCGATCAATCCTGACTTATCTCCTTTTACCATCGCATGTGCTACAATAGCTTTGGACTCATCTTCAAAAGAAGTGCCGATTGAGTAGATCGTGGCATCATACTCCTTTCCCGGGTTGTTGGTCAATGTAAAATGTATCGTCTGTCCTTCTTTGACTTCAGGCAGATCTTTTTCATAGACAAAAAGGTCCAGATGAAGTCTTGAATTATTCACTACCTCAGCAATGGAAGTGCCGGCATCTACAAAAGTTCCGATTTGTGCCACCACTTTGCTTACGGTACCATCAATGGGAGATCTTACCGGCAAGGATGAAATGATATTCCCGGTGTTAATATTATCAGGAGAGATGCCCAGCGTAGTCAGTTGTTTCTGCAATCCGGCTTTTTCGGCCTGAAGGTTCTTTAACTCGGTTTCGGCAAGTTGTAAGTTTTTTCTTGCACCGGCATTCCCTTCCACCAGAATTTTTTGCCTGTTGAATTCGATCTCAGCCAGGTTTATTTTGGTATTGACTGATAAATATTGTTGCTGCAACTGTACTAATTCTGGATTGACAATAACAGCCAGTACTTCATCCTTACGCACCTTATTCCCCGGCTGTATATTCAAACTACGGATCGTTCCCCGGAACAAAGAGGTGATGGTTGCTTTGTTCTGGTTGGGCACGTTGAGAATTCCGTTCACTTTTACAGTGGTACTCAGGTCTTTCTTTTCAATGGGTCCGTATTCCAAACCGATGGTTTTGATCTGCTCATTGTTCAGAGAAACAGCGGTTGTACTTTGACTTGCTTCCTGTTTTACTGTCTCTTTTTCGTCTGAAGTTTTTTTGTCACCGCAGGATGATAAAAATATTAGGGAAGCTACTAATTGAAACAATGTTTTTTTCATGTGCTTTTTTGGTTTTTATGTTTTTTCAGCATGGTAATCGCCAAAAAAATATTTAATCTCCGAAGGATATCTTAATCCCGGCCGTTCGTCCAGCCGAGGAATATGTTATGGCTCATTTCTTAATTTTTTTACCGGTTGATGAAATAATAATATTGAATGACTGATTGATTATACTGGTTCAGGATGTCTAAATAATTTTTTTGAATATCTATTGCCTGGGTGAGGAACTGGCTTAGTTCCGCAAAACCGATCTCCCCGCTGCTGTAGGCAATGGAAGCTGCTTTAATGATCTGGTCCGCCTGCCGCAACCCGGTTGATTCATAAAAATCAAGCATGGTTTGATTTTTGTGAATTTCGCTCAACGCCTGCATCCGCCGGGAACTGAGAACCTGTGATTCATACTCCAGTTCTCTTTGTTGCACTGAGACCTCTGCCATTGCCGACCTGACTTTACCCCGGTAAGCTGAACCGCCAAACAAAGGAAATGCCGCTGACACTGAAAATCCTGAATACGGGTTTTTCATCCCATATAAATGCTGGGAAAAAAATCGTCCTGAGAATTCAGGTTTATTCGTGTTTCTCTGAACAAGCACATTTGCCCCGGCAATATTTACGTTTTGTTGCTGCAATGCAAGGACAGGATGAATCGAGTCTGACCATTCAGCCAGGAAAAGTTTTTCCAGCCTTGCCTCTTCGGGTAAAATAATTTCTTCAGTATTGAGTAACTGCATTAATGATTGCTGCTGTACCAGCAATTCATTGCTCAATTGGTTTTTCATTACCCGTATTTCCTTCATTCTCGCCTCCGCTGCTATACTGTCCAGTCCTGCTACATCTCCTGTTCTTACCCGCAGCGAGGCTACTCCATACAATGAGCTGTAAATACTGTCAAGGCGGCCAAATAATTTTTGTTTTTCTTCCAGGTACCAAAGCTGATAATAAGCGGACCTGACCTCTCTTTTTAAACCTGCATCTATTACTTTTATACTGGCTTCAAAATATTTTACCTGTTCACCGAAATAGTTTTTTCTTGCCTTGTATAATCCCGGCCAGTCAATCCCCTGAGACAGACCAATTTTTAAAACTCCTTGCCGGTTGGTAGGCTGAAAATCTTCATTTTCCACGAACACACCTGTCTTTGGAATTTCTGAAGCAGCTTGTTTCTCAAATACCGCCCGTTTATGTTGCTCTTTATTAACCCGGTACTGAAGGTTATTCTTTAATGCAGAATCAATCGTTGCATTTATGGAAACTCTTCTTACAGCTTGTGCTCCGGCAGTGAATGCCGGCATGATAAAAAGAAAAAATATAGCTATGGCAGATACAGCAGGATTCATTTTAAACCTTTCTTTTTTTAAAAACATGGAATAAAGTACCGGCAGCACTACCAGGGTAAGTACCGTAGCGGTAACCAGCCCTCCGATTACAACGGTCGCCAATGGTTTTTGCACCTCAGCTCCTGCTCCTTTCGAGATCACCATTGGCAAAAAACCAAGAGCAGGAACAGCCCCCGTCATGATCACTGACCGGAAACGATTCTTTGTTCCTTCCAATATTCTTTGTGTAATATCTGTAATCCCCTGTTTCTCCAGCCGGTTGAAATAATCAATCAATACAATGCCATTTAATACTGAAACACCAAACAATGCAATAAAACCAATACCTGCAGAAATACTGAAGGGCATGCCGGCGATCCATAATGCCAATACTCCCCCGATAGCAGAAAAGGGAATGGCAGAAAAAACAAGAAGGCATTGTTTTATATTTCCAAAAGCAAAAAATAAAAGAACAAAGATCAGGGCCAATGATACGGGAACAGCTACACTTAATCTCTGGCTCGCTTCTTCCAGGTTTTGAAACTGACCACCGTAAGTAAAATAATAACCGGGGGGCAGTTTCATTTTTTTATTCAACTTATCCTGCAATTCAGCCACTACAGATTTTACATCCCGTTCGGGAACATTGAAACCTACGCTGATCCTCCTTTTAGCATCTTCACGGGTTATCTGTGCAGGCCCCAGTTCATAATCAATATCTGCCAGCTGTTGCAAAGGAACCTGGGTACCCGATGCAATAGGTACAAAAAGATCTTTAATATCATCAATATCCCGGCGATTTTGATTTTGAAGCCTTAGCACCAGATCAAATCTTCTCTCATTCTCAAATACAAGCCCGGCTTTTTCTCCGGCAAAAGCTGTTCTTACAATGCGGTTCAGATCGTCCACATTCACACCATAACGGGCCATTTTGTCCCGGTCATAACGGATAGTTATCTGCGGCAAACCTGATATAGCCTCTACCAGGATGGCAGTTGTTCCTTTGATATCGCCAATCAGAGCTGCCATTTCTTTTGCGTATGACAAAAGAGTGTCCATATTTTCCCCGAATATTTTTACGGCCACATCCTGCCGGATACCTGTCATCAATTCATTGAACCGCATCTGGATGGGCTGTTGAAATCCAAATGTCACTCCCGGGATCACAGCTAATGCATCACCCATTTTCCGGGCAAGATCATTACGGTTGTGCGCCGATTTCCATTCTGCTTTATTCTTCAGGATAACCATCATGTCGCCGGTATTTATCGGCATGGGATCGGTGGGAATTTCTGCCGACCCTATCTTTCCGACCACTTCTTTTACTTCCGGAAACTTTTCTTTCAGGATAGCTGAAGCCTTTTCAAATACTTCCACTGTCTGCAAAAGTGAAGAACCTTGCGGCAAAATTGTTTCAACTGCAAAATCCCCTTCCTCCAAAGTCGGAATAAATTCTCCTCCAAGATTTTTAAAAACAAAGACCGAAGCAACAAATACCGCCAATGAAACAACAATGACTTTCCATTTGTTTTTTAGTGCGAAACGGATAACAGGCATATAGAATCTGTGAAGTCTTTCTATCATCTTATCGGAGAGGTTTTTTGCATGTTTTGTTTTTCTGCTGAGGAAAAGCGAAGACAACATCGGCAAATATGTGATGGATAAAATGAAAGCGCCCAGGATAGCAAATGAAACGGTTTGCGCCATTGGTTTAAACATTTTTCCTTCAATCCCTACCAGCACAAGAATGGGTAAATAAACAATGAGAATAATGATCTGCCCGAAAAAAGATGAATGGACAATTTGTGTTGCAGCTCCGGAAACTTCTTCGTCCATTTGTGTCCTGCTCAGAACGGAAATTCCTGTATGATGATGCCTGCTCAGGAAAATACGGTGAACGATGGCTTCCACAATGATCACCGCTCCATCCACAATGATCCCGAAATCTATTGCGCCTAATGACATCAGGTTACCACTTACACCAAACAGGTTCATCATGATCACTGCAAACAACATGGAGAGGGGAATCACCGATGCCGCAATTAGGCCTGCACGGAGATTGCCGAGGAACAAGACCAATACAAACACCACTATGAGAAATCCCAGGATAAGATTTTCTGCAACGGTATGAATTGCCCTGTTCACCAAGTCGGTACGGTCGAGAAAAGGCTCAATCTCTATTCCTTCGGGCAAAGACTTTTGTATTTGTCCGATTCTTTCTTTAACTGCCTTTACCACTTCTGCACTGTTGGCCCCTTTCAGCATCATCACGATACCACCTACCACTTCACCCTGGCCGTTCTTCGTCATGCTGCCATAGCGGATAGCGCTTCCCAACCCGGGGGTTGCAACGTCTCTTATTAAAACCGGGATACCGTTTGAATTTGTCTTTACAACTATTTTCCCGATATCCTCCAGTGTATTCACTAATCCTAAAGCACGGATAAAATAAACGTTTGGCTTTTTTTCAATATAAGCGCCGCCCGTATTCTCGTTGTTCTTTTCAAGAGCTGTAAAAATTTCAGGGATAGTAACATTCATAGCTTTCAGCCTTCCCGGATCAATTGACACTTCATATTGTTTTAATAATCCGCCGAAACTGTTCACTTCTGCCACACCGGGAGTTCCCAGTAATTGACGGGCAACGATCCAGTCCTGCAACGTCCGCAGTTCCATAGGTGTGATCTTATTTTCTAAGCCTTCTTTCGGCCTGATGATATACTGATAAATTTCACCGAGCCCAGTACTTACAGGTCCAAGTTCCGGCTCGCCTGCGCCTGGCGGGATCTGCGATTCCGCTTCTTTTAATCTCTCGCTTACTAACTGCCTGGCGAAATAAGTATTGACATGATCCCGGAACACTATGGTAACAACGCTTAACCCAAACCTGGAAATGGAACGGATTTCGACTATATCAGGTAAGGTTGCCATGGCTCTTTCTATAGGATAAGTCACAAATTTTTCAACTTCCTGCGTTGCAAGCGTTCCCGATAAAGTAAGTACCTGTACCTGGTTGTTGGTAATATCAGGCACCGCATCAATAGGCAGTTTTTTTACTGAAAAAATCCCTGTTACTATTAATGCCACCGTCAGCAGGCTGATAACGAGTTTGTTTCTGATACTGAATTGAATGAGCTTGTTCAACATTTTTATATGAATGATTTTTACTGTGTTTAAATATCACGAACAATCATATCTCCATGAATTAACCGCCAGGTTTGTCCTGTTCACATCAGGGATTTATCTTAGTTAATCATATTTCTGAAATACCGGAAAAATCAAAAATGGGAAATGGGAATACTGCTGCATTGCAGCATCTGAAATCCGCAAACCTGGCAAATTGAATTTTACAGTTTCGGAGGCTGCCAGACCGGGAGGGATACTTTCATTAAGTTGCCTGTGGAAAATAAAAACAGATAAGTATCGAAAATGACCGGGGAATAATGATTGGCAGACATTGCCTGGTTAATTGAAAAACCTGAACAGCAGGAACAGGAACAGAATGGCGGGCAGATATCTTTGCTGTTTTGATGATGTTCCTGGTTAGTTATTGCAGCTATTATCTGAAAATTGCTGTGGCTGCAAGCTTTGCTGTCGTTGCAGGGCAAGCAGCCAACGACCAATAAATATAAAGCAAACAGGAAGCCCGGTCTTTTCATGAGTTCAAAAATATCAACTGGGGAGGATTTTTAAAAGTTTTCTCATCAAAAAATTATCGCAGGAGTAACTCGCAAGGTTTCAGCCCGGTATGTTTTTTAAATGCAGTAGAAAAATGTGATATGGAAGAATAACCAAGCATCAATGACACTTCTGTTACACTCATGCTTTTTTCATACAAAAGGTATTTGGCGTGTTCCATCCTCTGACTCTGGTAAAAATCAAAGATGGTGGTGCCGAACATTTCTTTGAATCCTTTTTTCAGGTAGCATTCATTAATGGCTACTTTACGGCTGAGTTCTTTGATCGTGATCGGTTCGCCGATATGCTCGATAAGTATTTCTCGTGCTTTCGTGATTTTTTCCCTGTCTGCTTCGTTGGCCAGGAATTTACAACTGATCACATCCAGTTCTTTTTCACCCAACATGCATCCCAGTGCGTACAATAAAAGCATCTGGGTCTGAGCATTGATATAAATATTTTCAAGGCTGTCAGTGAAATTGTGGTTCAGCAGGCCATCGATCACTGCTCTTGTTCTGCCGCAAAGCGGAACTATTTTAGTGAAAGAAGAATTATGCCTGAAATTCAGGATATCTTCCACCAGGGTATCATTGGAATAACGGGGCTTTACAAACTGGGACAGGTGCACCGGCGAAAAACGGAAACTCAACACATCCACACTATCAGCTTTTTTCTCACAGTTTTTTGAAAGATTGAATTTACACTGGTCGCATTCTGTCTCTTTTTGTGTGCAATAAATATTTCCGCTCACGCAAAATTTGAGTTCCAGGTAATTATCGGCTGCCGTTTCTTTTTCATAATGGTAAACCATCATGCCGATATCATCTATATTCCATTGCGGATTTTTTTGATACCGCTTTACGCTGTATTGTACAGATCCGGGTATCAGGCGTTCTTTTTCATACAATAATTCCCATTGGCCCTGCATTGGTGCCTGATGATGTGCCAACGTCAATATATCAAGTGGCTGATGCATAATGGACAACAAATTTACGACAGTTAAATCGATTTTCTTCGGTCAGCAGGTTAAAGTGGCCGGGTGGCAGGATTTTAGTATTCTATAACGTAAAAATATCCCTTTTTTGCTGCTAAGAGTTAACTTTGCCCGCCCCCGCACGGGCGGTGGCTTTTTTTATAATTAATGCATGATCCATCCACACACTTACATTCATCCGAACGCCAGGTTAGCCACAAACGTTAAAGTGGATCCCTTTACCGTTATTCATCAGGACGTTGAAATCGGCGAAGGCACCTGGGTCGGTTCCAATGTGACCATAATGGAAGGTGCCCGGATCGGAAAGAACTGCCGCATTTTTCCCGGAGCTGTCATAGCAGCTATTCCTCAGGATCTGAAATACCAGGGAGAATATTCTAACGTATATATTGGTGACAATACGACCATCAGGGAATTTGTGACGGTAAACCGGGGTACAAAAGAGAAAGAAAAAACTGTGGTGGGAAATAATTGCCTGCTGATGGCATATTGCCACCTGGCTCATGATTGCTTTGTCGGGGACAATTGCATCATGAGTAACAATACACAGGTAGCCGGCCACGTAACTGTTGGAGACTGGGCCATCATGGGCGGAATGTGTGCAGTCCATCAGTTCGTAAGCATCGGGCAACATTCGATGATCGGGGGCGGATCATTGGTCAGCAAAGACGTTCCTCCATATATAAAAGCAGGGCGTAATCCTTTGTCCTATGCCGGAGTGAATTCCATCGGGATGAAAAGAAGAGGCTTTACCATAGAAAAGATCAATCACATACTGGAAATTTACCGGGTAATCTATGGCAAAGGTCTGAATATTTCACAGGCAGTGGAATACCTTGAAGAAGAATTTGCTGCAACTGATGAGAGAGACGAGATTGTGCAGTTTATCCGGAACTCGCAACGCGGTATCATAAAACGCTACTCAAAAACCAACGGCGATGAAGGTTTCGTTGACTGACACCGGCAAACGCTTCAACCGGGATTGGATCTTTCGCCATCTCACCTATAATTTTGAAGAAGGACAGTCTTATGCCATCACCGGTCCTAACGGATCCGGTAAAAGCACTTTGCTGCAGGTGATAAGCGGAAGCATGCAGGTGAATGAAGGGAAAGTTGATTTCAAAGCAGGAACTGCCCAGCCGAAGGTAACAGTAGAAAGCATATTCAATCACGTTTCCATTTGTGCGCCTTACCTTGAAGTGGTGGAAGAAATGACTTTGAAAGAATTTCTGAATTTTCACGGTGGCTTTAAACCATTTTTACCGCAAATGACTATTGACAATATAATTTCAATCATCGGGTTGAATAAAGCAGAGAACAAGCAGATCCGTTACTATTCTTCAGGTATGAGGCAAAGAGTGAGGCTGGCACAGGCAATTTTTTCCGACGTTCCGGTCGTTTTACTGGATGAGCCCTGCACTAATTTAGATGCTGCGGGAATAGCACTTTATAATCAGCTGATCAATGAATATTGTAAAAACCGCCTGCTGGTAATCAGCAGCAATGACGAAACTGAATATGGTTTTTGTGATGAAATGATAAATATCAGTGATTATAAAAAATAAAAACTCCGTTTGCCTTAATGTAATCCTTCCATAGTCATCTTTTTGTTTCTATTTCCTCTTACCAGTAATACAAACGGAACGCATATAAGAAAAAGCAAACCGATAAAAAGAAACACGTCCATATAAGTCATGACGGCTGCCTGCCTGAATACTGAATAGTCCAGTGCCTTGTATGCGCTTTTCAATGCTACATCAGGTGTCATTCCTTTGGCAATGAAGCTGTGCTGAAATGCCAGGATTTTATTCTGGAGAACCGGGTCGGTGATATCTAGTTTGCTTACCAGGTCATTACGATGTATCATACTTTTTCGTGCCATGAAAGTGGTGATCACAGCAATGCCAAAAGATCCGCCCAGCTGGCGCATCATCCCGGTGAATGAAGCTCCTTCTCCTATTTCCCGACCATTCAATGTACTCAACGCTAACGTGGTAATGGGAACAAACAACATTCCCATGGCAAATCCTCTGAGTATCAGTAACCAAAAAAAGGCTTCTTCACTTGTATCCGGCGTCAATATCTTATATCCCCATACAGAATAGAAGAAAAACAGTAGCATTCCGAGTGCTACAAGATATTGTTGCCTCACTCCCTTTTGTAATAATTTACCGATGATCGGCATCATGAAAGCCGTTGTCAAAGCTGAAGGCACCAGCAATAAACCTGCCTGGGTGGCTGTCCATCCCAATGAAGACTGAGTATAAAGTGGAATAATAAATGTAGATCCGTATAATCCGAATCCAAGTATAAAGGAAAGAATAGTGCCTACCCTCAGGTTACCGTTTTTCAATACTCTTAAATTCACAACTGGTTTCCTGTAAATAAGTTCCCGCCACAGGAAAAAGAAAAACCCAAGGCAACTGATCACCGTGAATGCGATGATAACACTGTCATTAAACCAGTCATCGTCCTGCCCTTTTTCCAGAACATACTGGAGTGAGCCTACAAAAATTGCGAGTAATGCAATCCCCAGCCAGTCAATATCACCCATTCGGTTCCTCTCTGCATATTTAGGGCTTTTTACATACTGCAATGTGAGTAGTATGGCAATGATACCAAGCGGGATATTGATATAGAAAATATAAGGCCAAGAAAAATTATCTGTGATGTAGCCTCCCAACGGCGGACCCAATGTAGGTCCGACAACCACTCCCATACCATATATGGCCTGGGCCATGCTTCTTTTTTCGTAAGGATAACTTTCAGTAAGAATTGTCTGGGAAGTGACTAACAATGCACCGCCACCTAATCCCTGCATGAATCTAAATATCACTAATTCCCACAAACCGGTAGAATTGCCGCACAAAAATGAAAAGATCGTAAATATTGCAATAGAGGCAGCAAAGTAGTTTCGTCTTCCAAACTGTTGCGATAACCAACTTGTCAAAGGAACTACTATCACATTCCCGATAGCATAGGCAGTGATCACCCATCCGATCTCTGTCGTGGTAGCTCCCAGGTTACCTTTCATATCTGTCAGCGCAACATTCACGATGGTCGTATCCACTATTTCCAGTATTGTGCAAATAATTGCCAAAACAGTAATGATGGCCCTTCTTGACCCGTACTCAACAAGTGATTCGTATTGCATAAACTAAGCGGACCTGTGAATTGCCTTTGCTGATTTAATCCAAATTAACATCTACCGTTACATTTAACCCTGCCCTTAATTTCCTGATCAAAGTATCGGATGCATCAGTGAATTCGATCTTCACCGGTAAGCGCTGAACGACTTTTACAAAATTTCCTGATGCATTATCGGGAGGTAATAATGCAAAAGTGGATCCGGTAGCAGGAGAGAATGAACTTACCACTGCTTTGAATTTGTGACGGGGATAAGCATCTGCTGAGACAATAACGCTCTGGCCTTCCCTCATTTTATTGAGTTGCGTTTCTTTAAAATTTGCAACCACCCAAACATCCTGGCTATGCACCATACTGAATAGTGCCTGCCCCGCCTGTACAAACTGGCCCGGCTGTACATTAATTTTGGAAAGGTGCCCGTCCTGATCCGCAGTGATAACCGTATAAGAAAGACCCAGCTTTGCTGCATCTACATCCACTTCTCTTTGTCTGATGGCGGCTTGTGCCACATTCACCTGTTCTGCCGTAGCATTGCTTTGTACCGTAACAGCATTTGTTTGATGCGAAGCCTGATTTTTTTGCCCCTGCAAAACGGACAATTGTTTCTCTGCGGTTTCTTTTGCAGCCCATGCCTGTTCATACTGCTGCTGGGTGATCGAATGGTCTTTGATCAGGTTGGCATAACGCAGATAATCCTGGTTGGCACGCCAGGCCGTGATCTTTGCTGCAGCAATCTGAGAATCTATGGTGACAATTGAGGCTGCCGATGTGGCAATATTTGCTTTCGATGCTGTTGCTACCGCCTTTGCATTCTGCAGATTAGCCTGGGCAATTTCCAAAGCAGCCCGGGCTTCTTCCAGTTTTATTTTATAATCACGGTCATCTAATATCAGTAAAGTATCTCCCTTCTTTACCTGCTGATTATCGTTCACCTTAACTTCTTTTATATATCCCGATACATGCGGAATCACTAATAAAATATCAGCGCTTACCTGGGCATCATCCGTTTCCTCATGATGAAGACTGTAACGGTATTTCGAAATACCAAACCATCCCCCTCCGATAAGCAGGGCAATGAGAAGGACGATGAAGTAAGGGTTTCTTTTTTTACGGCCGTTTTTCACTTCGTCAGTTTTTGTTTCCATATTCGATCTGGTTATAATTTATTAAAAAATTTATTTCTTAAACTCATCACTCAGAGTTCCTGCTGTCTGCAATAATTTATGATAGGCTACAAAAGCATCTGCCTTAGCCAGTGTGTAATTTAGTTTTGCCTGGAACTGTGCCACATCTGCTTCAAGCAAATCCGTAGTGGTGGCAAGACTGTTATCAAATTTATTTTTTATGATCTTGTAATTTTCATCGGCCTGTTCTACTGCTTTCGCATACACATCAATTTTTTTCCGGCTGCTGAGCAATGTCAAATAACTTTTATTTACCTGGAGTTGCAGATTGTCGGACATTAAACTTTGAGTCAATTCCGCTTCTCTAACTTTTGCTTCAGCCTGTTCAATTTTGGATTTCGTTTTCCAGATGGAACCAATATTGTATGATATCCCCAACCCGATGTTGACGGCATTGGTTATAGTCAGAAATTCAGGAATATCGGCTGCGATATAGCCGCCTGTCAGCTGGAGAGACGGGTATAACTGTCCTTTTGTAATCCTGACGCCATCAGCCGCTGCTTTTTTCCTGAAATCAATTGCCAGCATATCTTTTCTGTTCGTTGCTGCACTTTGCAAATAATCCTGTACCGCCAGACTTGTCTCTTTTCGTTCAATGACCGTTGTGTCTGTTTGCAGTTCCGTGCTGGCAGGCAGCCCCAGCATCAGGTCCATATTGAGGTTGGCTAACTGAAGATTGTTTTGTGCATCCAGTAAGCTCAGTTCAACGTTCGACGTCTGCAATTGTGCTTTTAAAAGGTCATTCCTGGCAAGCAAACCGTTTTTTTCCAGGTTGATAAAATCTTTTTCCCGCTGCTGGGATTGCTGCAGGTTATCCTGCATCAGTTTCACCGTGGATTTTGCTTTAAACAAATTTGCATACGCCTCTATCGTATTCTGTATCACTTCTTCTTTATTGCCCGCTGCATCTAACCGGGCGGCTTGCTCCAGGTACCTGGATGATTCAATTCCATATTTGATACGGCCACCTGAAAAAACCGGAAATGATACATTGGTAATACCGTAGATGGCCTGCGATATTGATGGCGGGCCCGCATTAGGATTGCCGCCCCCGCCCCCGCCTCTTTTCAAATCAACCTTTGAGCCTAACAGGCGCAAATAAGCACCGCTAACACTTGCATCGGGCAATCTTTTATCTTCGGCTTCTCTCAATGCAGCAGTTGCTTCTTTTATCTTCTCCAAATTGATCTGCAGTTGCTTGCTGTTTTTAATACCTAAATCGATAGCTTCATCCAGCGTCAATAGTTTTCTATCCTGTGCTTCCGGATTCAATCCGGTCAGCAGCAAGACGGCTGCAAATAAAATTCTTATCCTTTTAAGCTTCATAAGTCAAAACGGCTTTAAAAAGTGACTTCAGGTGATAACTCAGTTTCTTCTTCAGGTGAGCCCGGAATTTTTCATCAGGCATGGACTGAAAACCATTAATATCCCTGTAAAAATGCTGTGTAGTAATCATGTGACTGATGGTGCCGATCAATACGGCCATCATCAGGGGCACATCTATATTTTTCTTAAACTCTCCTTTCTTTTGCCCCTCTTCAATCAATTGTTTCACCAGTTCCTGGTTGGTCACAACCAACTGGCGGATCAACTTATGTGTGGACCCCTGCATATTCGCCATTTGCCCCCTGATCATGATCTTGTGAAAACCCTGTTGATTCAACATTCTTTCGACATATTTATCAATCAGAATGTTCACTTTCTCCAACGAGCTCATCGTTTTATCATGAAGCATTGTTTCCAACTGGAGCCTGATGTTTTCTCCCCGGTACCTGAAAATAGTTTCCAGCAACTTTTCTTTTGAACCGAAATAATAAGAGATCATGGCAAGATTGACTCCAGCTACTTCTGCAATATCACGGACCGAAGTGCCCGTAAATCCTTTTTCTGCAAAAAGCTTTTCCGCTTTCTCCATGATCAAAACCTGTTTTTCATTAAACTCCATCACCTGCTTTTTTAAAAAGAAGGTGCGAATTTAAACAAACGTTTAATTAAAACAAGTGTTTAACAACAAAAAAACATCTGATTAATTCTCATGAATGGAAAGCTGGTGCTCTTAAAAACTCTGTATAGGTGCGAAGAATTACCGCTGGCTGGCGATCAGCAGGTTCAGATCTGTGTACTTCAGGTTAAACCGTTCGCTCATGTAGAAGTTTGTCAGGGCGCCGTTAAAAAGATAAATGCCGCTGCGCAAATGGATATTATGCCAGAGCAGGTTTTCAAATCCACCTTCCTCTCCGGCTTCCAGTAATAAAGGCATCAGTACATTGCTGATAGCCTGCGATGCTGTTCTTGCAAAGCCGGATGGAATATTGGGCACACAATAATGTATGACGCCATATTTTAAAAAGATAGGATGCTCATGGCTGGTGATCTCTGAGGTTTCAAAACAACCGCCACGGTCAATGCTTACATCAATGATCACAGAACCCGGTCGCATGTTACTCACCATTTCTTCTGTGACCACCATTGGAGTACGGCCTGTTTCAGATCCCAATGCTCCCACCGCGACTTCGCATGTTTTTAATTGTTTGGCAAGTAATCTTGGTTCAATTACTGATGTCCACAAACGCTGCCCGATATTATTCTGCAATCTTTTCAAGCGATAGACGTTGTTATCAAAAACTTTTACAGAAGCTCCAAGCGCCAGGGCTGCCCTGGCGGCGTATTCTCCTACAATACCGGCTCCTATGATAATAACTTTTGTAGGAGCAATGCCGGAGACCCCTCCTAATAAAACACCTTTCCCGTGGTTAGCAGAACCCAGATATTGTGCAGCGATCAGCATCACTGAACTTCCCGCAATCTCACTCATACTGCGAACGATTGGGTATGATCCGCTGTCATCTTTCAGATTCTCAAAAGAAATGGCTGTGATCCTTTTTTCCATCATCTTTTGCAGAAGGTCAGCCTTCAGGATGGAAAGATGTATCGGGGAAATAATGACCTGGTTGGGTTGCAATAAAGGAATATCTTCTTCAATGACCGGTGCACTTTTTACCAAAATAGGGGCTTTAAAAATTTCAGCACGGTCATACACAATTCTGGCGCCTGCATCGTTATAGTCCTTATCCCGAAAATGGGATGCTTCTCCGGCATTATGTTCTATGGAGACCTGGTGCCCGTTGCTGATCAGTACACTGACTGCATCCGGCGTCAATGCAATGCGGTTTTCCTGGAAGGCAATTTCCCTGGGAATTCCAATGAGCATCTGGGCTCTCCCCGGCTTAATATCCAGTTTTTCTTCTAAAGTCTCATAACTGAAAGAGGGGATGATGTTAGGTGTCTGTTGCGCCATGCAAAGAGAGTTGCACTCAAAATTACTTATTTATCCTTTATATGCAATCTCCGCTTACCGGTATCTATTGATTCAATATAAACGTGCAGGGTATCGTCCGGAAGCAAAGAAGCAGCTTTTTCAGGCCACTCTACAAAGCAGGTATGGCCACTGTACAAACAGTCCTCGATGCCTGCATCAAATACTTCCGGCCCGCTTCGAAGCCGGTACAGGTCAATGTGATAAATTTTTTTTTCTTTCCCGCCATCATCAAAACTATATTCATTGATCAATGAAAATGTCGGGCTGCCAACAGTATCCTTTACTTTTTTTACATCACAAAGTGCATGGATGAAAGTTGTCTTTCCAGAGCCCATCGGGCCATGAAAGGCAATCACTTTTCTATCCTGCACGGCATTCCAGAAAGATTGAGCTGCTCCCTGGATCTCCGGCAAAGTAAAAATCCATTCCATCCAGCAAATGTAAACAGTACCGGCAAGGTTGTCATCCTGTTATTTCAGATAATCAAAATATCACCGGGCCGATCCCGGGAATTTTTTTAACTCACATTCCAAATATGAATAACATTTCAATGTATTTAGGGTCTGCTGTTTATAGTTGCAATTTAATCTGGTATTGGATTTAAGCTAACTTTGAGAGTAGTAAAGTGCAAGGATATATGGCAAAAGCATTAAAAAACCGTGCATCAAAGCAGGGTTATATAA
>WBZR01000507.1_pt1 | contig 62028 bp, 54 predicted proteins | sample 5204231 | NCBI WGS metagenome assembly WBZR01 (sample SAMN12412403, study PRJNA552823) | activated sludge metagenome | isolation source: activated sludge from anammox sidestream of wastewater treatment plant... | place: USA: Virginia | collected 2017-08 | reverse complement strand
CTTATATAACCCTGCTTTGATGCACGGTTTTTTAATGCTTTTGCCATATATCCTTGCACTTTACTACTCTCAAAGTTAGCTTAAATCCAATACCAGATTAAATTGCAACTATAAACAGCAGACCCTAGCTAAACCCAAACATCTGTGGCAACATTCACTCCTGATATAAGTAATGAAATGTTTCATCTGGCTGTTCAATTGGTGAATCGAAGCCGCCGAAATATATTTCTCACCGGGAAAGCAGGAACCGGGAAGACCACTTTTTTAAGATATATCCGTGAAAATTGTTTTAAACAAACCGCTGTAGTGGCTCCTACCGGGGTAGCGGCAATCAATGCCGGCGGGGCAACCATACACTCTTTTTTTCAATTACCCCTATCGCCCTTTATTCCTGAGGCAAAGGGTTTTTTGGGAAATGAAACCGAAACTACCAATCGTCATATTTTATTAAGCCGTCTTCGATTGACCTCTGAAAAGAAAAAGATATTTCAGGAACTGGAGCTGCTGATCATTGATGAGATCAGCATGGTCCGCTGTGATACGCTGGATGCTATAGACACCATTTTACGGCATGTGCGGTCACAATACGACAAGCCATTCGGCGGTGTGCAGGTTTTGTTTATCGGAGATCTGTTTCAGTTGCCACCAATAATACCCGATAATGAGTGGAAATTGTTGGCGCAATTCTATAACGGCCCTTATTTCTTTGATAGCCGTGTGTTGCAGAATGATCAACCGCTGTACATTGAATTTACAAAGATCTACCGGCAGAGCGAAGATCAATTCATTGATCTTTTGAACCAGGTACGCAACAATGACCTCAACGCTGAAGGCATCTCCCTGCTCGAAAAGAGATTTCAGCCGGCATTCAGAAACCGGCTGCACGATGGGTATATCATTTTGACCACACACAATTATAAAGCCGATGCCATTAACCTGGAAGAATTAAAAAATATTTCCGGGAGAACAGTTTCGTTTACGGCAGAGGTAGAAGGCGAATTTCCGGAAAGATCGTTTCCTGCAGACGAGATACTACAACTAAAAGAAGGAGCGCAGGTGATGTTTTTGAGAAATGACATGGATAAGAGCAAAAGATATTTTAATGGGAAAATTGGTAAAGTAACCAGGCTGGAAGATGATAAGATATTTGTCCGTTGCGCCAGCGAGGAACCGGAAATTGAGGTTAAAAAGGAAACATGGAAAAACATCAGGTATTCCTGGAATAAGAACACCCGGAATCTTGATGAAGACGTGCTGGGATCTTTCAGGCAATATCCTTTAAGACTTGCTTGGGCAATAACTATTCATAAAAGCCAGGGACTCACATTTGATAAGGCAATTATTGATGCAGAAGAAGCTTTTTCTTCGGGCCAGGTATATGTTGCTCTGAGCCGGTGCACAAATCTCGAAGGCATGATATTGCAAAGCAGGATCGGTCATTCAGGCCTTCAGTGCGATGAACGGATCGTTCGCTATTCTCAAGATAAAAACACAATAGAAGCCCTGAAAGAAGAATTAAGAGAATCCGGGAAAATATATCTGCAGGATATTTTAGTGTCTTTATTTGATTTCAAATCTGTTGTTAAGCACGGTAAAGAACTGTTTAGTTATCTGGGAGAACATCATAAGTCTTTTAATGAAGGATTGATGACATGGCTGGAACATCTGCTGGGCACTATCTCAGCCATGCAGGTTACTGCTGAAAAATTCCATACTCAACTTTTTTCTTTTTTTATTTGGGAATTGGATACGGAGAAAAACGACGGCTTACGGGAAAGGGTCAAAGCGGCAACTGTTTATTTTGCCGGTCAAATTGACCAATTACTTCGTACTGTTCTGCAATCCCCGGCTATAACCGATAGCCGGCAACATGCAAAGGAATATAATGAAAGCATTAAAGAATTATATACTGAACTGTTTACAAAAAAATATTTGATGTCTGCTTATAATGGTCAATTCAATATAGAGGCCTATCACCAGTTAAAAAGAAAGATCATCGTTCCGCCTATTCCTGTCAACGCTTATTCCGGAACAACAGACCGGCAATTAAAAACCGAGAATCCCCACCCGGAACTTTATATTGAGCTTCGGAAGCTCAGGGACAGTATTTGCGCCCCAAAGAACTTACCTGTGTACTTAGTGGCAGGCAGTAAAACGTTAGAGGAAATGGCGAGGTTCTTACCGCACTCACCGGAAGCGTTGATGCAGGTAAGCGGATTTGGCAAATCAAAGGTCACGTCATACGGGCAGCGGTTTTTAGATGTTATAATAAGATATTGTGATCAGCACGGTCTGCAATCGCTCATACATGAAAAGGAGGTCAAACGTAAGGGGAAGCATAAAGATAGCTCTCGCCCAACTGATACAAAGGCGGAATCATACAGGCTGTTTGGAGAAGGAAAGACCGTATTGGAAATTTCTAAAGAACGGAAATTGGCCGTTCAAACTATTGAAAGGCATCTCGAATATTATGTGCGGAACGGTAGTATTCCTATTGAGAAACTGGTTAGCTCCGATAAACTTTCATTGATTGTCCCGGTGTTAAAAGAATATACCGGAGATTCAATATTTCCGGTAAAAGAGAAGCTTGATGATAGTATTGGCTTCGGAGAAATAAGGCTTACACTAGCTTGGATTGCATATCAGAAAGAACTTCATTAATCTTAATGTATTTAAACAGGTTGTTTAGCGGATGTGCGGTTATGAATGTGAATAACTGTTTAACGGCTCTCCAATAGATAAAACAATTGTTAGTATAAGAATCATCAATATTATTCACATTAACATCAGATTGATTTGTTGGTTTGAATTTATTATATATCTTTTCATAACGAATCAATATGATAACACTTACTGACCCCGGTTATCGCCTGATAAGTGATCATGGCTTTGCCGAAGTGAGATTAAACCTCACCAACAATCAAAAGACATTAATTGCAATGCGTCCGTTCAGGGCGGGAGAACTGTTCTCGACATTTTCTGCAAAGGAAATTATGAGAGAGCCCAACTACCTTTCTTTCCAGGTCGGACCCCATAAGCACATTATGATTGATCCGGAATTCCTGCAGTGCATTAACCATAGTTGTAATCCCAATACGTTTTTTGATACATACGCTATGCGTGTGATCACATTACGGCCTGTTAAACGGGGAGAAGAACTGACATGGTTTTATCCGTCTGCTGAATGGGAAATGGCACAAACATTCCAATGTTTTTGCGGTAGTCCAAATTGTTTAGGTGAAATCAAAGGAGCCGCTTATCTTGCAAAGAGTGTTTTAAATCAATATAAGCTAACCCGGTTCATTCAACAACAACTGCATGATCGTTCAAACGAAGAGAGGGCATAAAAAAAGACTGCAAAAGAATACTACCCCCACACTGGATCAGCTAAAGATATGGGTATTGTATCCTTATTTTGAAACAGATGATCCCAACCTCAAACACTATTATGATTTCTCACATAGTCTTGGTGAATTCACAAAAGTTTTCAGGGAATTAAATGCCGACTGGATATGGCAACCTGTAACAACAGATAATTTTAAAGAAGTTATCAGCATCATCAGAAAAAAGTCAAAGGGGAAAATTCCTTTTGTATTCAATCTTTGCGATGGCGATGAGATCAATAATACGCCGGGGGTATCTGTAATTCATGAGCTCGAAAAACATAAGATTCTTTATTCGGGCTCTGATACATATTTCTATGATATCACTTCGTCAAAGATACCAATGAAGAAGGCATTTGACAGAGCTAAAGTATCTACTGCAAAATGGGAGGTTGTTGATGGAAGCGAAGAGTCCATTGTGGGAATTTGTGAAAGATTGGGACCTACCCTGCTAATCAAACCCGCAGTATCCGGGGGCAGCATGGGGGTTTCTGTAAAAAATGTAGTTCATACTGATAAAGAAGCGATCGGGCGAATCAGGGAGCTGAACCAGGGATATCGGGGCTGGCAATTAACCACGGGGGGGTTATTTGTAGAACAATTCATCAAAGGTCCCGAATATACCACGATGATCGTAGGATCATACAAGCATCCTGAATCATGTATTGTATATAAACCTGTAGAGCGGATATTTCATGAATCACTTTCGGAAGAAGAGCGTTTTTTATCTTTTGACAGGCTTTGGGAGATTTATGAGGATGAAATGCCAATGCCAAACGGAGGAAGTTTCTATCATTATGAACCCTGTGATCCAGAACTTTCGGAAAGGATATGTAAAATTAGCCTGGAAGCATATTATGCGGTCAAGGGGGTTGGCTATACAAGAATAGATATCCGGATGGATGCGGTAACAAAAAAATTATATGTTCTGGAAGTAAATGCCCAATGCGGATTAAGCGAAGACGAAGACTATACTTCCATCGGGGCCATACTGCGCTTTTCCGGAAAATCGTTTACACAACTGGTTGAAGAAATTATTTATGACACTATAGCAAACCGGGGCATAGCCCGGTAATTTCAATATGAAGATCTGTGTATTACTTCCCGATTATTCAACCACATCGGTTGATTATAAAGAGTATGATCCTGTACGTAATTTGTCTGCATTGATGCCCGAAGCTCAAATGGATCATGTATTTATTAATAAGCTAAGCACGTATAAACAATTACGGGATTTGGGCAAAAAAGGGTATGACATCTTTGTTAATCTATGCGAAGGCTACCCGGACTGGGAAGTGCCCGGTTATGATATTTATTTTAATGCGGAACTATTGAATCTTCCGATAACAGGACCCGGCGCCAGGTTATTTGATGTGCCTAAGAAATTGATGAAGTATGTTGCTTATTCCGAAGGAGTGAAAGTTCCGGCTTATGCATTGATCAGCTCATTGGATGAAATTAAAAGTGAAACACAACATTTAAACTATCCCCTATTCGTTAAACCGGCACATTCTGGTGACAGTCGCGGCATTGATGAACATTCATTGGTTCATAATGTTGAAGAGTTAAAAAATAAATGTGCATCAATTATTGAAGAACATGGTTCCCTGCTGGTGGAAGAGTATATATCCGGGAGAGAGTTTACGGTTCTGGTTGCCGCCAATGCAGATAATCCGAAAGAGTGCACCACTTTTAAGCCGGTAGAATATATTTTTCCGGAAGGCCTGGAGTTCAAAACTTATGCATTAAAAACATGGGAACTTCATCCAGACTGTAATCATCCTTGCAATGATCCTGATTTGGAAAAAGAATTGAGAGCAGCTGCAAAAAGAATATTTCAGGCTTTCAGTGGAGTGGGCTATTGCAGGATGGATTTCCGGGTGAACGAAAAAGGAGAGATCTATTTTCTTGAATTAAACTTTACCTGCTCTGTTTTTTATACCGATGGGTGGGATGGCTCAGCAGATTTTATTTTAAAATTTGACGGCATTGGCCAGGCCGGCTTTCTGAGGCATATCATAGAAGAAGGGATAGCAAGGCATAAAAGAAAGCAAAAGCCATTCGAAATAAAAGGAAATTCCATTGCCGGATTTGGAATTTATGCAAACCGGGAGATTCCTGCAGGTGAAATTGTTTTTTATGGTGAGGGTAAAGCGCAACGTATCATTTCCAGGCGATACATGGAAAGAAACTGGAATGAGAGAGAAAAAGAAAATTTCAGGCGTTATGCCTACCCGATAAGTAAAGAGGTATATATTTTATGGGATGTAGATCCTTCAGAATGGGCGCCACAAAACCATAGTTGTGATCCTAATACTGAATTTAACGGGTTGAATGTAATAGCAATAAAAAATATCAGTAAAGGCGAAGAACTTACACTGGATTATGCCCGCTTTTTAGATGAATCTATGGAGCCTTTTCAGTGTTCTTGCTCATCTCCAGATTGCAGGGGAATGATTTTCGGAATAAAAGATATGTCTGTTACCTATAAAGAACAATTAAAAAAACCGGGTAGAAGACACTCACGCCCTATCGCCCCATATAAACCATCAGTATCTGAACATCAGAAGGGTTAATGCCAGATATGCGGCTTGCCTGACCCAGTGTTCTTGGCTTCACGTTATTTAATTTTTCCCGGGCCTCATTTCCCAGGGCTACAATTTTTTTATAATCAAAGTTTTCCGGTATTTGAAGTTCTTCTAATAAGACCATTTTCTTTACCAGCTCTTTTTCTTTCTCAATATATACATCATACTTAATCTGGATTGAAGCCTGTTCAAGATATTCTTTTTTATAACCAATCAACAGGTTTTCAAGCCTGGGGCACATCAACATAAGGTCAATTAATTCTATTTCCGGGCGCAGCAGGATCTTTTGAACTTTTTGCTTTTCAAAAATTTGCGATGAGTTGATTTTTTCTAAATAAGGATTGATTTCTTCTGGTTCAAGTGTTAGTGTTTCAAGAACCATTTTGATCCTGTCTACAGATTCTTTTTTTATCCGCGCCTGTTCCATTCTTTTCTGAGAAGCAAGGCCCAGGCGGTAGCCCAATTGGGTTAATCTCAGGTCCGCATTATCCTGTCTTAATAGTGTTCTGAATTCTGCCCTTGATGTAAACATTCTGTATGGTTCTTTTGTACCCTTGCTGATCAGATCGTCGATCAATACACCGATATAAGCATCACTTCTTTTTAAAATTAAGGGCTCCAAAGAATTAATTTTTTGATGTGCATTTATTCCTGCTATCAACCCCTGGCAAGCAGCTTCTTCATAGCCGGTAGTACCGTTGATTTGCCCTGCAAAAAACAGATTCTCTATTAGCCTGGTTTCCAGTGAGTAATACAGTTGGGTCGGTGGAAAATAATCGTATTCTATGGCATAACCAGGACGAAATATTTTTGCATTTTCAAACCCCGGAATTATACGAATAGCTTCGTATTGAACTTCTTCCGGCAATGAAGTTGAGAAACCATTTACATACACCTCTATTGTGCTCCACCCTTCCGGTTCTACAAATAGCTGGTGTCTCTCTTTATCTGAAAACCGGTTGATTTTGTCCTCAATACTAGGACAGTATCTGGGGCCCGTTCCTTCTATCCTACCCGTAAACATCGGACTTTTATCAAAACCAGTTTTTAAGATGTCGTGAACTTTTTTATTCGTATAAGTTATCCAGCAGCTTCTTTGATTTTGTGGTTTAGAAGTCTCAAGAAATGAAAAACCGGTAATTTCTTTGTCTCCAGGCTGTTCTTCCATTTTCGAATAGTCTAAACTTCTCCCATCAACCCTTGGAGGTGTACCTGTTTTAAGTCTCTGGCTCTCAAATCCTAGCGATACTAACTGTTCAGTTAACCCGCTTGCAGACCGTTCCCCCATTCTGCCGCCGCCAAAATTTTTTTCCCCTACATGTATAATTCCATTTAAGAATGTTCCATTAGTTAGTACAACTGCTTTTGATCTTATTTTATGTCCTAAGCCCGTAATTACACCAAATACTTTATTATTACGAACCACAATTGATTTAACTATATCCTGATAAAAATCAAGATTTGGAGTCTTTTCAAGCATTTCACGCCATTTGAGCGAAAAAAGCATTCTGTCGTTTTGGGTTCTGGGGCTCCACATAGCCGGGCCTTTAGACCTGTTGAGCATCCTGAATTGGATCATTGATAAATCGCTTACAATACCAGAATATCCACCAAGAGCATCAATTTCTCTAACTATCTGGCCTTTGGCAATACCCCCCATGGCCGGATTGCAGCTCATTTGAGCAATGGTCTGCATATTCATAGTAATTAAAAGGGTCTTTGAACCCATATTTGCTGCCGCTGCAGCAGCTTCGCTTCCGGCATGGCCCGCTCCTACTACTATTAAATCGTATTCCTGAAACACTTTTATTAATTAAAGATTGCAAAAGTAATTCCATTGAAGGAAAGAAGAGAAATAAGTGAGTTAAATGACACTTTTCACGTGAAAAATAAACATATAATTGTGACCATCAAATAGTTGTATAAATAGATAAATAATAGTCCTCTTTTTCTCTCATTGTCCCGGCCTCTATATTTGTCTTGTCATTGTAGCCACACAAATGCAAAGAACCGTGAAATATAACCCTAAGGAGTTCATTTTTGAAAGAGATTTTCATTCGTTTTGCATTAGCCATTACCCTGTCAATACTGATATAAGCCTCACCCTGTATAATTTCTTTATTATCAGATAGATTAAACGTGATGATATCGGTGAAATAGTTATGATTCAGGTAGGCTTTATTGATTTTTAAGAGGTCGTTGTCAGAACAAAATATATAATTCATGCTGTTAAGCTCTTTTCCCTCCTTTAAAAAAATTGTTTCAATAAATGTCTTAAGACTGTTGCTGTTTCTTAAATAATATTTCTTATTCGGGTAAAAAAAGTTAATTAAAGGCTTTGCATTGGGTTTCGACATAATTACAAAGTTTGTGAGAAACGGAAGAAAATCAATATTAGATTTGCTGCATAGAAAAAAATGGATAAAAAACTTTCTGAATTGAAGCCGGGACAATCGGCCATTATCAGGAAATTCAATAGTGCAGAAATTTCTTTAAAATTAATGGAAATGGGTTGTTTGCCCGGGGAAAATGTAATATTGGAACAAATTGCTCCTTTGGGGGATCCTATTTCAATAACAGTTGCCGGTTATAAATTAAGTTTACGCCTGGATGAGGCAGAAGAAATTATTATTGATATAATTAATTGATAATCAGCTGTATATGATAATAGGTCTTTATTTTGGCTCGTTCAATCCCATACATATAGGCCATCTTATCATTGCAAACCATGTCCTGAATGAGACAGATCTGAAAAAGATCTGGTTTGTTGTATCGCCACAGAACCCGTTAAAAACAGAATCGGGATTACTTAACGAATACCAGCGGCTGCATTTGCTCAGGCTTGCCACCGAAGATGATACCCGTATAAAAGTATCAGATATTGAATTTCATCTGCCCAGGCCATCTTTCACCTCAAATACACTTGCGTATTTACAAGAAAAATATCCGGCACGTCAATTTAAAATTATCATGGGCAGTGACAGTTTTCAAAATCTTCATAAATGGAAAAATTGGGAAACGATTGTTTCGAATTACGAGATTATTGTTTACCTGAGGCCCGGATTTGAAATTGAAAATAAAATTCAGGCAAAACTCATTATTCTCAATGCGCCGCTGCTTGAAATTTCTTCTACACACATAAGAGAATTAATTGCTCAAAAAAAGTCTGCCCGCTATCTTGTTACCGACAAAGTGTATGAAGAAATATTGAAAGGTAGATATTATGTAAAAAAATAGCCCAACATAAGACAGACAACAACAATAATGGGTGAGGGTATCCGGGTGTATTTCAGAAGTGTAAAAGTTCCAAGGATCACACCTAAGTTCAAAAAACTGATCGTTTTTGCTTCCATCAGTGAGATATCTTTCATCATATAAAATGTAGCGGCTATCATAATACCCACTACCACCGCATTGATTCCTTCTAATGATCGGTAAACAGCTGCATATTTTTTTAAATGACTCCAGATAGGAAAGAAGAACAGGACAAGTAATGCACTTGGTAAAAATATTGCGATCGTTCCTATCAGGCAGCCTATAATATGCATTTCGGTGCCCATTTCTTTTAGTGCCATTCCTCCTGCAAATGACGCAATTGAGAAAACAGGTCCGGGCATGGCCCTTATGATCCCCATTCCTGTGTACATATCCTCCTTATTGATCTGTATCACATTGGAATCTTTTCTTTTCATTTCCAATGGACGTACGCTAAATTGTTCATACATCATTGGCATCAATACTTGTCCTCCTCCGAAGATCAGGCTGCCCATCCGGTATGTGTTTTCAAAAAGATTGATAGGTTTTCTTTCGGGCCAGTCTTCTTTTCTTGCTTTTTCGCTGAGTACACCGGCAAAAATGAAAATGATGCCGAATAGCCAGAAGTTCCACCAGCGTATTTTCCGGGGCTTAACCTCTGTTTGTGGAATGCGTTTCCTGCTCAGGTTGGTGGTTATTCCTCCAAGCACAATCAAAGCGGGAAATATCCAGGGCTGCCGGAAGAAAAAATAAGTTGCTAATGTAGAAAAGATCATTATCAGCCATGTTATCGTATTTTTAATTGCAACAGAGAAGGTGGCGACAGAAGCATATACCAAATAACCTACAGCCATCGGGATGATAAATTTAAAAATATCGGTATGCAATGCGTTTTTATCAATGTAGTGAAGCACAAATGAAAGAGCTCCCATCAGAATACTTGCGGGCAGTATCCAGATAATTAATGACAGAACTGCGAGAGGAATTCCGCCTCTCTTATATCCGATTAGTGTAATTGTTTGTGTTGATGAAGCCCCGGGCAACAACTGGCAAAAAGCGGTATATTCCATCAATTCTTCTTCTGTAATGTAGGGTCGCTGACGGACAAAAGTTTTTATCATCATTGCTATATGAGCCTGGGGGCCCCCAAAAGCAGTAATACTGTTTAAAAAGACAGCACGTAAAAAATGACGGTGGCGGAGCAGCATTTGACCTTAAATATAAAAAAACAACTTAACAATGAAATGAAATTGATCATGAAGCTTAATTTATACTTATATTCATAAAAAAAATAGTTATGAAAAACAGGATTGCTGCTATTTTTTTAATTGTATGCACTATGCAGTTGCAGGCACAAAACAATTCTGCCGCATTAAAACAAAAGATTATTGAAGCAGTAGATAAAGTTGAAGCGCAATGCATTGCCTGGCGGAGAGATTTTCATCAGCACCCTGAATTGGGAAATCATGAATTCAGGACTGCGAAGATTGTAGCTGATTATCTCAAAAGTTTGGGTCTTGAAGTAAAAGAAGGGGTGGCCAAAACAGGTGTTGTGGGAATTTTAAAAGGAGGATCGCCGGGTCCCTGTATTGCGCTGAGAGCAGATATGGACGGATTACCAATCACTGAAAAAACAAATCTTTCGTTTGCTTCAAAAGAAAAAGAAACTTACAACGGACAAGAAGTGGGAGTGATGCACGCCTGTGGTCATGATTCGCATGTGGCCATTATGATGAGTGTTGCAAAAGTACTTTCTGATATGAAAAAAGACCTTAAAGGGACAGTGAAATTTATTTTTCAACCGGCAGAGGAAGGTCCGCCCGAAGGTGAAGAGGGTGGGGCAAAGCTTATGATAAAAGAAGGGGTTATGAGCGATCCAAAAGTGGATGTAATATTTGGCTTGCATATATGGTCATCGGTGGAAGCAGGAAAGATCAATTACAAACCAGGTTCTTTCATGGCTTCATCCGACTGGTTTTCAATAAAGGTAAAAGGTAAAGGAAGTCATGGTGCGAATCCATGGCTTGGTATTGACCCAATCGTTGTTTCCGCACAGATCATTGAAGCGTTGCAAACTATAGTTAGCCGCCAATCGGAGCTCACAAAAGCACCGGTGATCATAACGGTAGGTAAAATTGAAGGTGGCGTGAGGAGTAATATTATTCCCGATGATTGTGCCATGTATGGAACCATTAGAACACTCGATCCTGAAATGCAGGCTGAAGTACAGGAAAAAATAAAAAGAACCGTAACAAATATTGCAGAAGCTTCTGGAGCAACGGCAGAGATTGTGTTCGACACAAAAACACTGGTGACATATAATGATCCAGTCCTGGTTAAAAAGATGCTTTCTTCATTGCAAACCGCAGCAGGTAATGACAATGTAATGGAATCTGAATGGCAGACAGGAGCCGAAGATTTTTCTTATTATGGCACTAAAGCACCCGCCTTCTTTTTCTTTTTGGGCGGGATGCCCAAAGGAATGGACCCGAAAAAGGCGCCTCCGCATCATACCTCAGAATTTTATATTGATGAAAGCGGATTTAAAACAGGCATCAAAGCCTTTTGCAACCTTGTGTTTGATTATATGAATATGAAGTAAGAAATTATTCTAATAACTGATAAGCCAGCAGGCTTATTACATAAGCGATCCCGGTCATGTATGCAAGCTGTATCAATGGCCATTTCCAGCTGCGGGTTTCTCTTTTTACTACAGCGAGAGTGCTCATGCATTGCATGGCAAAAACATAAAAAATCATAAGAGATAACCCCGAAGCCAGATTGAATACCGGCGTGCCATCAGGGTTGACTGCAGCTTTCATTTTTTCTTTCAACAAAAGACTACTTTGATCCTCATCGCCTACACTGTATAAGGTAGCCATAGTTCCTACGAAAACTTCTCTTGCCGCAAAAGAGGTGATCAGGGCAATTCCGATTTTCCAGTCGTAGCCAAGGGGTTTGATGACCGGTTCTATGTTTTTACCAAGAATACCTGCGTATGAGCTTTCCAGTTTTGCGGTATGTAGCTCTTTATCTAATTTTTCGGAGTCCGCGCCCGGTTGTTTTTTTAGCTGTTCGTATTGTTGCGTAATCTTTTCCATATTGTTTCCCGGACCGAAAGAACTCATTGCCCAAAGCACCAGGCTGATGATCATAATTATTTTTCCCGCATCCGTCACAAATATCCGGGCCTTGCTTACCATTGTTGGTAAAATATTGTTCCATCTTGGTGAACGGTAAGCAGGCAACTCCAGGATAAAAAAGCTTTTTTCTTTGACCCTGATCAGCCATTTTCCAATGTATGATACGATCAACGCCATGACCAGACCCATCAGGTAAAGGCCCATCATTACCAAACCCTGAAGGCTAAGAAAACCTAAATAATAATGGCTTGGAATTACCAGGCCGATAAGAATGGTGTAAACGGGCAATCTTGCAGAGCAGCTCATCAACGGAGTAATGAGAATAGTAAGCAACCGTTCTTTTTTATTTTCAATACTTCTTGCGCTCATAATAGCCGGGATGGCACAGGCAAAACCACTGATCATTGGCATCACACTTTTCCCGTTAAGCCCCACACTACGCATCAGCCTGTCGGTAAGAAAGCTGATGCGGGCCATGTATCCGGTATCTTCTAACAAAGTGATTAACCCGAAGAGGATCATTATCTGGGGAACAAAAACTACTATGCCGCCCAGGCCGGCAATGATTCCGTTAATCAAAAGATCACTCGCCCATCCGCCCGGCAACGATTTTGATAACCATTGACTCAGGTGTGCAAAACCATAGTCTATCCAGTCCATCGGGTATTGCGCCAACCAGAAGATGCTTTGAAAAAGTAAAAAAAGTATAACAAGTAATATCAGGTAACCCCACTTGCGGTCCAATAAAACATCATCGATCTTCTCTGTAAAAAGTTTTTTTTGAAAAGAGTCGGGCTCGGAAACCGACGATTGCATGACTTGTTTAATCCTGGCATAACGCTGTACTATTTCTTCCCCTTGTGTCCTGGTATGATTGAATTGGTATTTCTGTTCTATATTTTCAATCGTTTCCTGCATCTTATCACCCAGGTCGAATGATTCGTGATTAATAAGGTAATGAATAGATTTATAGTTGCTAAGGCCGGGAATTATTTTTTTAATATCCTCTACAGGCCCTTTTGCCAAATCAATGGTGTCAATAAAATCCCTTGTGGGGCTGTGATATACATTTTCTGCGGCTGAACTGATTGCTTTTTTTAGTTGTACGATTCCTTTATTTTTTCTTGGGTTTACCGGAATGACGGGCACCCCTAATTGCTGCTGCAGTTCTGAAGTGTCAACTGTTATTCCTTTTTTCCCGGCAATGTCCATCATGGTAAGTGCTATGACAACCGGTACCTTAAGGTCAATTGTTTGTGTACAAAAAAGAAGATTTCGCTTTAAATTGCTGGCATCGGCTACAACCAAGATCACATCTGCCGAGATATCTTTATCCTGCTGCAATAATACTTTATAACTCACCCACTCATCCGGCCTTCTTGGGTAAAGGCTGTAGGTACCGGGCAGGTCAATCACTTCTGCGTTCAGGTCTCCGGATAGCGATGTCATTCCCGTTTTCTTGTCAACAGTTACCCCGGGGAAATTTCCTACTTTCTGGTTCAGTCCGGTAAGACAATTAAACAGAGATGTTTTCCCGCTGTTGGGGTTTCCAACTATTGCAATATGTAACTTATTTTTCCCCAATCAGCAAATTTAAGCCTGTAAAAGTAGATGCAAGACTGTGAGACGGCTTACGAAATACGGATTTAAAAAATTTAAAAGGTTCTGAAAAGCATCCTCCTGGTTATACCGCTTCCGGGCCCGGGTTTAACGGATATTATTGTTTTTTCGTCCTGAATAATTGCTTCCCTCAATACCTTTGCCTTAATTAATCAAAAATTATGACTCATTTTCGTTTAGGCGCTCTTGCACTTTTATTGTTATCCTTTCAATTTACTGATGCACAAAAAATAAAAAAAGCGGATAGGGCTGTTCTTTCCAATCTTCATCAGCACATCGAATACCTGGCCAGCGATAAACTGGAAGGAAGGCGTACCGGCACCGAAGGAGAAAAACTGGCAATGGAATATATCAGTGATCAGTTCAGGAAAATAGGTCTGCTGCCGAAAGGAGTCAGCGGATATTATCAACCTTTTGGAGTAGATGACGGGAAGCAGCTTGATCCGTCTTCATATTTGTTTATCAACAATACCAGGCTGCAACCCGGGAAAGATTTCTTCTCTTTTCCCTTTAGCCCCAATGGATCAATCGAAGCTGAACCCTCTGTTGCGATCAGGGAAATTGGAATGCCCTGGTTCATTGATCTTAAAGAAACGCTTGAAGAAAATAAAAACAACCCCCACTTTGATGTCTTTGATTTTATTAAAAAAGAAGCAAAAATATCAAAAGCATCCGGAGCTACGGCGGTTTTCTTTTACAATACGTCATCTATTGACGACCAGGTAAAGTACGAACCTAAAGATCATTCCGATCCGGTACCAGTCCCCGCAGTATATTTTACAAAGGCTGCAGCAATAAAGTATTTTGGAGATCCTTCTTCTACGCTTGATTTAAAAATGAAAATAGGTCTTGTTGAAAAAAAACGTACCGGCCATAATGTGATTGGTTATATTGATAATGGGGCAGCGACAACAGTGATTCTTGGCGCTCATTTCGATCACCTGGGTTATGGCGAAGACGGTGGCTCCAGGTTAACTACGGGGGAGCATTTAATTTATAATGGTGCAGATGATAATGCAAGCGGTACGGCGGCGCTGATTGAACTGGCAAGGATGTTGAAATCGTCCAAAGACAGGAAAAATAATTATCTCTTTATAGCTTTTTCAGGTGAGGAGCTTGGGTTATTCGGTTCAAAATATTTTACGGATCACCCCACCATTGATCTTAGTAAGGTGGATTATATGATCAATATGGATATGGTGGGAAGGTTAAACGATAGCACACATGTTCTTACCATCGGCGGATATGGAACGTCGCCGGTATGGAATGCGGTGTTTGCATCATTCAATAAAAAGAAATCAGATCTTATTTTCAAATTTGACAGCAGCGGCACAGGTCCGAGCGACCACACTTCTTTTTACAGAAAAGATATTCCGGTACTTTTTTATTTCACCGGCCTTCACCCGGACTATCATAAACCAAGCGATGATTTTGACAAGATAAACTATACCGGTGAGCTGGAAGTGATCAGGAATATATATTCAGTGATCAGTTTTCTCAATAACAAAAGCAAACTTGCATTTACAAAAACGAGGGAGACCCAGTCCACCACTTCTGCAAGGTTCAGTGTAACAATGGGCATCATGCCGGATTATACCTACCCGGGGAGCGGCATAAAAGCCGATGGAGTCATAGATGGAAAACCGGCGCAAAAAGCCGGGATCAAAACCGGTGATATAATTATTCAATTAGGAGACTATAACACTTCATCCATGGAGGGTTATATGCAGGCGCTGAGTAAATTTAAAAAGGGAGAAAAGACCAAAGTAAAATTTAAAAGAGGGAATGATATACTGGAAGCCGAAGTTGAATTTTAATTATTAATCTGATTCAAATTCTCTGTATGGCAGAACGTAATTTCAAGCTTCAGCTTGACACAAATGAACTGACAAGGGGATTCTTTGATGACACCAGGCTGCTGGGCATCATGGCTCCGATCAAAGACTACCAGTTGTGCTGGCACCTTAATAATATAATGGTGATGGACTTCAGGGTGAATAACGAAATTGAAATACAGCTTACTCGAAAAAAAAGGAATTACTTCTTCAGTGTTTATGAATACAACGAACCTACCGGATCGCTGTCGCATTATATCTATAACAACCGTAATGACGGGGAATATCTGCTTCCTGAATTCCGGCATCTTGATTTTTTGTGGCTGATGAAAGGAGATGCCTTAACCGCAGAAGAAATTCTCCAGCAAAAAATTGATTCTGTTAAAATGATCAGCAGCGTACAGCTGGTGGTTGAACTCACCAATGAAAAGATCAGGAACAAAGAACATTTGATCTTTTGAAACGTTTCTTAATAAAAAGATAGTATATGTGGCAGGAAACAGATAACAAATTGTATAAGAAATTCCGGTTTAATAATTTCAGTGAAGCGTTTGCCTTCATGGCAAGGGTAGCGCTTGAAGCCGAAAAGGCGGATCATCATCCGACGTGGACAAATGTGTACAACACGGTGGAGATATGGTTATCTACCCACGATGCCGGAGACATTGTTACCGATAAGGACAGGAAACTGGCTGAAAAAATAGATTCTTTGCTTCTGTCTTAATCAATATGGATACTATGCCCTTGCCATCCACCATACTTATGATACGGCCGGTCAGTTTTGGTTATAATGAAGAAACTGCAGCTACTAATTTTTTTCAAAGTCCTTTGCCCGGAAAACAAAAAGTTCAGGCGCTGGCAATGGGTGAGTTTGAAAATATGGTGAATTTAATGAGAGACCATGATATTGAGGTGATCGTATTTGAAGACACTGATGGTAATCCCAAACCGGACGCTGTTTTTCTTAATAACTGGCTCGGAACCTCACCGGCAGGTATCATTTTTATTTTTCCGATGTATGCGGAAAACCGGAGGGCAGAAAAGAGGGATGATATTTTGAAATGGCTGAATGAAAATTTTAAAGTAAAAGATGTACAGGACTGGAGTGAATTTGAGGCGGAAGGACGGTTTCTTGAAGGCACAGGCAGTATGGTGATGGATCATAAGAATAAAATGATCTATGCTGCAATTTCTCCAAGGACAAATCTTTTTGTTCTGGAAAAATTTGCAGGGGCAAATGGCTACCAGGCAATGGTTTTTCTTGCAACTGATAAAAACGGGAATCCTGTTTATCATACCAATGTGGTGATGACGCTGGGAGAAGAATTTGCAGTGTTGTGTGAAGAGGCCATAGAAGAAGAATGGGAGCTTATTGCTGTTCGCCAATTACTGGAATCTACAGGTCATAAGATTATACCGATCAGCAGGGATCAGATGCTGTCATTTGCCGGTAATATGCTGGAATTAAAAAATAAAAAGGGAGAAAGAATTTTAATAATGAGCCGGGCGGCATTTGAGTCCTTAAAGGATGAACAAAAACAAATTTTAGAATCTTACGCAAAATTGCTTCCGATACCTGTGCCTACTATTGAAGCCGTTGGAGGGGGTAGTGTGAGGTGTATGATGACAGAGGTCTTTTTAGAAAAGAAATAGAACAGGCCTGCTTGCCTTATCGGATTTCACTTAAGATATATTGGTTTATGAGACGGCGTATTCACAGATTTACTGAATAATACAAAGAACGGTTTGTGGACATTTGAATCTTTATTTTACCCAGATACTTTTTTTATTCGGGCTAATCATCATACCGACCGGCTCAAAATTTTTACCTAAAATATTTATTACATCATTTGCAGATTCTTTTTTCACACTTATCAACAGGCCGCCGTTTGTTTGCGGGTCAGATAATAATGAAGATGCTTCTGGTACGTTTATGCCATCATCAAAACCTATCTTCTCACCGTAGCTATTCCAGTTTCTTGTAACCGCACCGGGGAATATTTTTCGTGAAAGATAATCTTTCGCTCCATCCATAATGGGAATTTTATCAAAATAGATCTCAGCACCCAGATTACTGCCTTCTGCCATTTCTATCAGGTGTCCCAGTAATCCAAAACCGGTTACATCCGTCATAGCGGTTACTCCTTTTATTTTACCTAACACTTCACCAATTTTATTCAGTTCAGTCATTTGCCCGGTCATTGTTTTTAAAAACGCTTCTTTTAATACACCTCTTTTCTGGGCGGTAGATAAAATGCCGACACCAATTGGTTTGGTTAAAAATAAAAGATCACCCTTTTGCGCCGTATTGTTTCTTTTTAAGTTTTCGATCGGAACAGTTCCTGTCACCGCCAGGCCGAATATTGGTTCGGGAGAATCAATACTATGTCCTCCCGCTAATGACATTCCGGCTTCCCGGCACATAATTCTTCCGCCTTCAATTACTCTTTGAGCTATTTCGGGAGACAGTTTGTCAATAGGCCAGCCAAGAATGGCAATGGCCATTAATGGTGTTCCTCCCATAGCGTACACATCGCTGATGGAATTGGCGGCAGCAATCCTTCCAAAATCATACGCATCATCTACTATCGGCATGAAAAAGTCTGTTGTAGAGATCAATGCCGTTCCATTTCCAAGATTATATACTGCGGCATCATCTTTACTGCTGCTACCAACAAGCAAGTTGTTATTGCCGGGCAATGAAATATTTGTTTTAAGAATTTCATCCAAAATTTTTGGAGATATTTTACAACCGCAGCCCGCTCCATGAGAAAAATGTGTCAGTAAAACCTTTGCATTACCGGTTAAATTTGAATCCTGAATCATCCTGCAAATTTCGATGAATTGTTGATAGGGGCAGGTTACTTTTTTCGCCGGAGGATTATCGCAGCATTGGTTTGCAGGTCAGCACTGAAACGAACCTGGTAGGCATTATCTCCATCATGAATTACCAATAACCCGGTATTGGGAGGATATTTTCCGAGATTTTCTGCATAAAGAACAATGACAACAGAGTCGCCCATGTCAGGTGTGATATAAACAGTCCTTTTGATAGCGGAAGCTTTCAGGCATTCTTTGGCAATGATGAGATTTCCGTTTAACAAAACACTGACCGTATCCCCATCAATTTCCCCGTTATCATACAATGACAATTCAAGGCTGTCAGATTTGATGAATACAGTTGGAGAAAAAACGGACGATCTTTCATTCACCAGCGCTGCAGGTCCATTGTTAATGACAACAGGGCTGTTAGCGGTTGTCAATTCACCTGATTGAACAGGGTTTGCCTTTTTGAGCTCGGGCTTATTCACTGCCACCGGGTTTTCTTTATTTCTCTGTGCCGGCTTTGCCGGTTCAACAGGTTGTTCTGTTTGTGAGGAAATCCTTTTTTTCAGATCATTACTGCTGTTCACTATATTTTTATCAGGGAGGTCCGCAGGCTTTTGCTTTTTTACAACAACTTTTGATAAATCCTCTGTTTTTGAATTGTCGCGTTGATTTTTTATTGCGGGGAAATTTACCGGGTTTTCTTCTTTGTAAAAAGCAACATCATCTGCAAGTTTCAGCTCTTCAAGATGCGGAAAAATTTTTGACTGGCTGAGATCTTTTTCTTCTTTGAGTGTGATGCCGCCGGAGATTGAGTAAAAATTTTTTGTTTTATTGGTTTTCCATGTTCCATCGAGATGCCAGACGCTATCTTGTTTGTTCATTCTGAAGATGCTGGTCATTTTGACTCCTTTATCAAGCTTTCCGCGGAAATTATAAGAAATGATTTCTTCGTCTTTTACTTCACATATATCACCGTCAATAGTACCTTTTACTCTTTTCAGGATGTAATAGAGTGTATCACCCACAATGAATTCGCTACGTGAGTAGCCATACACTTTTCCACGGTATTCCGTCAGCGCTATTTCGAAAGTTTGTTCTTTACGGGTAGTTGTGCTGTCATTACTCAGAGCGCCTGTCCATAAACCGGTGAGCTGTTTCTGACCCCAAAAAACAGCCGGGAACAAAATACATACAATCAGTTTAACTGACTTCTGAATGATATTGGCGTAAGGAGACAAGTTTATCGGCGTTTTCTATAGTTACTGAATCGCAATTTATTTCATATAATAACGAATTAATTTCTTCCCGATTGTGTAAGGCTTTTAGATAATGCTTGTCATAATATTGAAGCAATATCCTGAAGCATTCTGAAATATTTCCATCTATAAGAAACTGAGCAGCATTTTTTGCATTCAAACCGCCCAGGCGATCCCGTATTCTTCCTATAGCCTCCGCCATTTTTTTCCTGTCTAAAGAGCCATATTCGTGAACAAGCTGCTTCAAACGTTCTTCAAAAGGGATTTTTATAAAATATACGGGGGAACGACGCATGGTATTCCATAGATCATTTGGCAGATTGACAAGCCCGATGCGCTGACTTTCATCTTCGAGCCATATCAATGAATAATGAATACCGGCTGCTGAGGTTTTACATTCTTTCACTGACTTTTTTCGCAGTTCCTGTGCAAGCAGATTTTCAAACATCTCCTGTCCCGGTTGTTCATGCATTTCAATGTTTCCGAACGCCGAGCCTTTATGTTTTGCTGTTTCTTCGAGATTAATTACGGTTTCTCCCCTTTTTTCCAATTCTTTGATCAACGCTGTTTTTCCGGTACCAGTAAAGCCTCCTAAAATTTTAAAATGAAAAGGAATCTCAAAAGTTTCAAGCACATGATGCCTGAATTTTTTGTATCCTCCTGCCAGAGTGAATACTTTGAAGCCATACAGATCCATCAGCCAGGCGACGGCTGCACTCCGCATTCCACCCCGCCAGCAATAAATGAGGATCAGTCGTGAGCCCGGAGCCATGAGACCAGCCCGCCCGTCAGGCAGACAGGTTGCGGACTCGATTTCTTCAATCATTTTCCTCATTTTAGGACCAAAAGAGTCCAATGCGATTTTTATTGCGGCGCCACGGCTTTTTTGTTTATAGGCAGTGCCAACAGCTTTTCTTTCTTCATCAGTGAACAGGGGTAAATTATATGCTCCGGGAATATGTGCATGCTTGTATTCTGAAGGGGAACGAACATCAATTAAAAGATGTTTTTTCGAAAGCCCGAGAAATTGTTCAATATGTATTTTTTCAACTGGCAAGAACCGGGAATAAAATGATTTGATTGAAGTTACTTGATTTTGAAAAAAAGAGCCCGCCAAATCTGCGAACTCTGAATTTTTTAAAAATCTGTAGAGGTCAGGTAAATCATGATTCTATCCGTTCATACTTGCCAAAAACTCTTCATTGCTTTTCGTTCCACGCATCCGTTTCAGCAGTTCATTCATTGCTTCTTCGGTATTCATATCCGTAAGGTAAACACGAAGCAGGTTCATACGTTGCAGCACATCTCTTTCGAGCAACAGATCATCACGCCGTGTGGATGAAGCGACAAGGTCAATAGCAGGATAAATCCGCCTGTTGGACAGCCGGCGATCCAGTTGCAATTCCATATTACCTGTTCCTTTGAATTCTTCAAAGATCACTTCATCCATTTTACTGCCGGTATCTATCAATGCCGTTGCCAGGATGGTCAGGGAACCTCCATTTTCAATTTTCCTGGCTGCGCCAAAAAATTGCTTGGGTTTTTGCATCGCATTAGCCTCCACGCCACCGGAGAGTACCTTGCCGCTGGCGGGGGCAACTGTATTATGTGCACGGGCAAGGCGGGTGATTGAATCAAGCAGTATTACAACATCGTGTCCGCATTCTACCAATCTCTTTGCTTTTTGTAATGCAATGGTTGAAACTTTTACATGTTTCTCTGCGGGTTCATCAAAAGTAGAAGCAATTACCTCGGCTTTTACACTCCGTTCCATATCGGTCACTTCTTCGGGCCTTTCATCTACCAGCACTACCATCAAATAACACTCTGGATGATTTTCAGCGATGGCATTGGCCACGGCTTTTAACAGCATTGTTTTACCGGTCTTGGGTTGCGCCACTATCAATCCCCTTTGTCCTTTACCGATTGGAGTGAAAAGGTCCATGATACGGGTGGACATGTCGCTGGGGGCGGTAAACAAGTTTAATTTTTCAAAAGGAAACAGCGGAGTCAGGTAATCAAAAGGAACACGGTCTCTTACCTCTTCAGGACTTTTTCCATTGATGGTATCCACTTTCAATAGTGCGAAATATTTTTCACCTTCTTTTGGCGGGCGCACTGCTCCGTAAACGGTATCACCGGTTTTTAATCCAAATAATTTTATTTGAGAAGGAGATACATAAACGTCATCAGGAGAAGACAGGTAATTGTAATCGGAAGAGCGAAGAAAGCCATAACCGTCCGGCATCATTTCCAATACTCCTTCGGACATTATCACGCCATCGAATTCGATATTGAAAACCTGGTCACGTCGCTGCGGATATACCTTCTGCGGAATTTCTGCATGAGTATCCGATTCCGGTGCAGCAGTTGTTGTATCTTCAGCTGTTTCATGTACAGCTTCGGTTTCTTCTTGTCTCTTTGCATCTTCTTCGTGTACGGTTGATTTTTCTTTTGTCTCAACCGTTTCTTTTTCTTCGGATCTTCTGCGGCCTTTTTTAAGCTGTGCTTTTTCTAAAACAGGCTCTTGCCGGTTTTCTTTTTTAGGGGACATGTGGGGTTTTTTAAAAGATTTTTTATCTGGTTCACTTTCTTCCACTACAGCTTCTTCCGTAGTAAGGCTAGTGGATGTTTTTATAATTCGTTTACGCTTTGATTTGTCATCACTACTGTTCTTTTTTTCACTGGCAATTAATGCCTGCCTGTCCAGTATTTTATAGACCAGTTCCTGTTTTTCAAGTCTCTTTGCATTAGGGATTTTGAGCTGCTCGGCTATATCCAGCAACTCAGGAACGAGCATATCGTTCAGTTGGAGAATGTCGTACATAAAAAATATTAAAGGTTATCACTGAGCCACTTTCACCAATCTTAAAGTCTGAAAACGATTTGTATTTATGTGAACGGAATTTTGAATTAAACTGGTAAGCTGCAGGAAATGAAAGGTACTTAACAGCTGTTTTACGTTGCAATGTTACGGCGAAATTCATAAAATCCAAAATTTTTTGTTTCTGAAGGTTTGATTACAGGTGTATTAGGCCGGCAGAACAGACGGGTGGTTCACTTCCTAATTGTACCTTTGCGACTCTTATTTATTTCAATATGTTTAACAAAAGAGTGATCATAAAAGATCTGCTGACCTGGGAGCCGGGCAGCCAGGAAGTGACTGTGATGGGATGGGTCCGCACATTTCGAAATGGTCAGTTCATTGCTTTGAATGACGGGTCAACTAATTCAAACCTCCAGGTGGTGCTGGATCTGGGTAAGTATGGGAGTGAATTCCAGAAGCGGATTGCTGTTTCAGCAGCCTTAAAAATAAACGGAACTGTAATTGCCTCTCCGGGCAAAGGCCAGAAACTGGAATTGAAAGCGACATCAGTAGAGATCCTCGGTGATTCTGATCCGGAAAAATATCCGCTGCAGCCGAAAAAGCACAGCCTTGAGTTTTTAAGGGAAATTGCTCATCTCAGGTTTCGCACTAACACTTTTGGCTCTGTGTTCCGTATTCGCCACGCTCTTGCATTTGCTATTCACAAATTTTTTAATGATAAAGGATTTTTATACATGCACACCCCTATCATCTCGGCAAGTGATGCCGAAGGTGCAGGGGAATTATTTAAAGTAACCACCCTTCCGCTTGAAAATATTCCGAAGAATGAAAACGGTTCTGTAAACTTCAAAGAAGATTTTTTTGAGCGCAGTACTAACCTGACGGTGAGTGGACAACTGGAAGCAGAATTGGGTGCAACGGCGTTTGGAAATGTTTATACATTTGGCCCCACCTTCCGTGCAGAGAACTCTAATACGGCAAGACACCTGGCGGAATTCTGGATGATAGAACCGGAAATGGCTTTCTATGATCTGGAAGATAATATGAACCTTGCAGAAGAGTTTATCAAATACATTATAAAATATGCGGTAGCACATAACCGGGAAGATCTGGAATTTCTTACCCAGCGCCTGGAAGACGAAGAGAAACATTTGCCGCAGGATAAGCGCAGCGAGATGAGCCTGCTGCAAAAACTGGAATTTGTACTTCAACATGAATTTGAGCGTATCACGTATACAGAAGCTGTTGAAATTTTAAAAGAAAGTAATTATAACAAAAAGAAAAAATTCAGGTTTCCGGTTACAGGATGGGGAATGGATATGCAGAGTGAACATGAACGCTACCTGGTAGAAAAACATTTTAAAAAACCGGTTATCATCAGGAATTATCCGAAAGAAATCAAAGCATTTTATATGCGGCAGAATGAAGACGGGAAAACCGTAACTGCAATGGATATACTTGTACCGGGAATTGGTGAAATAGTTGGCGGCTCACAAAGAGAAGAACGCCTTGATAGGCTGGAGCAAAGAATGAAGGAGATGAATATCCCCGAAAAAGATCTGTGGTGGTACCTGGATATAAGAAGGTTTGGCACCGTACCGCATTCAGGATTTGGCCTGGGTTTTGAAAGGATGGTCCAGTTTGTAACGGGAATGACCAACATCCGTGATGTTATTGCGTTTCCCCGTACACCGGGTAATGCCGAGTTTTAATTGCTGCTTATTCGTGCACGCACATCACAGGAATCCGGGATTCAAAAACAAGTTGCTTCGTTGAACTCGGTTTGAATATACTTTCCAGCAGCTTGTGTTTTTTAGGAATAGCAATAACAAGATCTAAATTGTTTTCTTCTGCAAATTTGTTGATGCCATCTTCAATATCCTTTTGCTCAATGAAATGATAAGAGGGATTAATGTCTTCCAGCATCGTGTGCAGCATCAAAGATTGTTCCGGGGTTTCTGGTTTGAAACGGCGGTTTTCATAGTCCACATTCAGCACATACAATCCGGCGTTGAACTCTTTGATAACATTCTTTATGAAATGGATCGGGGTGGATTCAATCACTTTTTTGAAATCACAGGCAAACCCGATCTTTTTAATTCCTTGTCCGTATTCTTTCCCGGGTGGCACACAGAATACCGGCCAGGTAAGATGGCGTATGGCGGTTAATGTTACGCTGCCGAACATTACTCTTTCGAGACCTGTTGCACCTTTCGTTCCCATTACCACGGCAAACGGATTGATTTTATTACAAAAACTTTCCAGTTCATCTACAACATTGCCTAATCTTGCTTCAGTATAAACTTTGATTTTTCCGGAAGTGATGCGCTCAATTGCAGATTTCAGGTCAGCAAGTTTTTCCTCAACGCTTTCTCTTAATTCATCAATGGATACCACGACAACCGGTACATCCGTCACTGTGACCGGCACCTGGTAAACGTGCATCAGAACAATATTGGCGTTTATGGCTTTTGCCATATCCACTCCGTAATTCATTGCATTGGTGGCAATAGGAGAAAAATCCGTAGGAATGATTATCGTTTTCATAATAGTTTATTATAGTAAAAGTAGGAACATATATAAGAATAACAGGATGATCAATATCAGCTGATATAATGATTTTACTGCTCATCGCTTTGTCTTGCCGGTAAAAGGAAAAAAAACTTTAAAAATAGCCGGTTATGTAAATGTTATTCTCTTTACAATTTTGAATGGCGAAGATGATTTAACGGTAAAAGTTTCAGAAAAAAACAAAATTCATTTACAGGTTGAGTTGTCATGTGTTTTGTTCTTTTATTAATTAGTGATTAAGTTATCCCGGTGAAGGCTAATAAATTTATAATGTCATTTTTTTCTGCAGGCATGGAGAAAAAAGAAAAATTCAGGTTAATCTGAAACGGAAAAAATTGCTCAAGCGATACTGCAGGAAAAACAAAATCTGAAAATCTGAAAGCTGAATCCGGGATTTTAATTATAAATTTTTTATAGCTTTTTATTAGGCAGATAGCTGATTGTAAATGGTTTATATAAAGTTGAAGAAAAAATAGGGCTAATGACTATAAAAAATATGGTACTGTGTTTTGTAGAGTACTGAATAATACATTAGCTTTGTGCAAGATTAGTAAAAAAGAGAATTATGAATATTGAGAATACACAGAGTCAAATGAAGAAAGGGATACTGGAGTTCTGCATTCTTTCTGTCATCCGGAGGGGTGAGGCTTATCCAAGTGATATTGTAGAGGAAATGAAAGCGGCAAACCTGAAGATATTTGAAGGAACCCTGTATCCGCTTCTTACAAGGCTGAAAAATGCAGAGATGCTGACGTACCGGTGGGTAGAAAGTAATTCGGGCCCCCCAAGAAAATATTTTTCATTGACGGAGAAAGGAGAAAAATTTTATAAAGAACTGGAACAAACGTGGACTGAATTATCAAACGGTGTGAATGCACTTACTGCAAAAAAACCTGAAAACCCCATCAATCAATAACGAAACAATTTAACAAGCAAATAATTTAAAATGAAAAAGATCATAAATGTAAATCTCAGTGGCCGGGTGATACCGATAGAAGATTCGGCGTATGAAAAACTGCAGGCTTATATTGAAAGTTTACGCAGGCATTTTTCCGGAGAAGACGGCAGGGATGAAATCATCAATGATATTGAGAGCCGCATAGCAGAATTGATGAGTGAAAAGATCCGTAAAGGCGCTGACCGCATCACGGATACTGATGTAGAAGAGATCATCAGCTCCATGGGAAGGCCCGAAGATTTTGATACGGAAGAAACTTCATCTGCACAAGACCAGGGTTCGCAACAAGAGCGGGCATCTTACAGCGGCTATACAGGAAGAACCGAACGTAAAAGACTTTATCGTGATTCGGGCGATAGGATCGTTGGGGGGGTTTGTTCGGGTATTGCCAATTATTTGAATGTTGACCCTGCTATCATTCGTATTTTATTTGCCATTGTAAGCTTTGGTGGTTTTGGCCTGGGCTTCGTTATCTATTTTCTTTTATGGATCGTGCTGCCTTCTCAGCAAAGCGAGGGCTTTTCCGGAAAAAGATTGTATCGTAATCCTGACGACAAAGTAATCGGGGGTGTTGCGGGTGGTTTAGCAGCATATTTCAATATGAAAGCATCTACGATCCGATTGATCTTTGCAGCCCCGGTCATCCTGAGTTTCTTTTTTAATATTCTTTATCATTTCAGCTGGAGGTACGATTTTCATGTATTTCCCAATATCTTTTTCGGTTCATTGAGCGGAACGTTCATTCTTGCGTATATTATTTTGTGGATCGTGTTGCCGGAAGCAAGAAGCCCATATGAAAAAATGGAAATGCGTGGTGAAAAAGTGGATGTGAATACGATCAGGCAAAATGTGCAGGAAGGAATTCAGCAATCAAGGGACCGGCTGAAAGATTGGGGTAATGAAGTTCGGGAGTCCGTTCATAACCTGGGCAACAAGGCAAAAGATTTTGCAAACACCAAGGGTAAAGCGTTTGCTTCTGAAGCCGGGAGTGCAGCCCGCCGAACAGGCAACGGAATAGGACATGCTATCGGAGTGCTTTTCAGAGTATTCTTTTTATTTGTTGCGGGTTCCATTGCGTTCGGATTATTTGTTGCGATTATTGTTTTATTATTCGGAGGGATTGCCTGGTGGCCGGTGAATAATTTTTTATGGACCAGCAACTGGCAACAACTATATGCATGGGGAACATTGATTTTCTTCCTGGGCGTTCCACTGATTGCATTTATTACATGGATCATACGCCGAATTCTCAGGGTGCGTTCCCGAAGCGGGTATCTTGGGTGGATATTTGGAGGATTGTGGGTGATAGGCTGGGTTGTAGCTACATTATTTGCTGCCAGCATTACAAAAGACGTAAGGAACTATGGACATTTTGATGAGCCGGTTAACATAACTCAGCCCGCCCATGGAAGGATGATCATAGAAGTGCCTGAACCCGAATTAAGATATACAGGAAATTTTGCCTGGTTCGACAATGAATCAACCGGATGGGATCTTTCGGATGACACATTGAAGCTTTCCGGCGTCCGGTTTGATATAGTTCTTAGTGAAGATTCCGATTATCATGTTGTGTTGAAAAAATATAGTTCCGGAAGAACTATGACAGAGGCAAGGTCGAGAGCAGAAAAAATAAAATATCCCGTTTCATACAGGGACAGTATCCTGGATTTGGGAAGCGGCTATGCCATAGACAAGAACAGCAAATTTCGCTGGCAGAAAGTGTATGTGGAGATCAGGGTACCGGCAGGAAAAAAAATCCGGTTTGATGAAACGGTAAGGGATCGACTGAATCCGTTCAATTTCAGGATCAGGAGATACCGCGACTGGAACAACAGGATACAATTTGATATTGATGATCGGGAAAGCTTCATTTGGAAAGTCAATACTGATTATACAATGGGAAAAGACGGACGCCTGGTAAGTCCCGAAGGCAGCCGGGTGGAATCTAATGATGATTATCGCTACAAAACGGATGATAGCAGTAGCCTTGATAAGAATATCCGGGAAAAAGAGAAAGAGCTGGAAAGGCTGAAAGAAAAAAAGAGAGAGCAGGAAAAGAAAAGTCAAAAAGGCAGCTCCACCGGAGTTATCAATAATGTTTTCAGTAGTCTTTCGGGAAAAGAAGTAGCAATAGTTCCATCACCGGTCTTATCCCTGATCGGCGTATTCAATTAAACCCAAAATAAATTCCGTATTTTTTTACTGTGTTCCGGGACTAAAAACATAATGGCCTGTACACAAAAAATACAATTGAGATTTCTATTTACCGTTGTTACGGATAGATTGCGAAATGTTTTTAATTTACATTTGCAGCAATTTCAAAACCTCTAAATGAAAAATACCCCTTTTACTTCCAAACATATAGCGCTTGGTGCAAAAATGGCTGAATTTGCAGGTTATAATATGCCCATCAGTTATACGGGCATTAATGATGAACATACTGCTGTACGCAGGAATGCCGGTGTATTTGATGTAAGCCACATGGGTGAGTTTGTTTTAAAAGGAGAAAATGCCCTGGACCTTATTCAGCGGCTAACTTCCAATGATGCTTCCAAACTCTCTGCGGGTAAGATCCAATACAGTTGCCTGACCAATGAAAACGGCGGCATCGTTGATGACCTGTTAGTGTATTGCATCGAAGAAAATAGGGAATATATGCTGGTTGTGAATGCATCAAATATCGAAAAGGACTGGAACTGGATTATGAAGCATAATAACAAAGCTGTGATAATGGAGAATGTTTCAGACAGGACCGGACTGCTGGCAATACAGGGACCAAATGCAGCAAAGATCCTGCAGCCACTGACTGATATGGATATCTTAAATCTGAAATATTACACTTTCGCCAAAGGAAAATTTGCAGGAGTGGATAAAGTGCTGATCAGCGCAACAGGTTATACCGGTGCAGGAGGAGTTGAAATTTATTTTGAAGATCTTCCGTTTGGCAGCCAGGATAACAATATGGCTTCCGATAAAATATGGGATGCCGTTTTTAAGATTGGCGCATCACAGGGATTGAAGCCTGCAGGACTTGGGGCAAGGGATACATTGAGGCTGGAAATGGGGTTTTGCCTGTATGGGAACGATATAGATGATACTACTTCACCACTGGAGGCAGGATTGGGATGGATCACCAAATTCACTAAGGATTTTACCGCAAAAACAATTCTGGAAAAGCAAAAATCCGAAGGAGTAAAACGGAAGCTGGCCGGATTTGAGATGATTGACAGGGGAATTCCCCGGCATGGTTATGAAATAAAAGATCATTCCGGAGTAAAAATAGGTTATGTTACTTCCGGCACCCAGTCACCCAGCCTGGGTAAGGCTATTGGAATGGGATATGTAGAAGTTAAAAATTCATTGCTTGATTCGGAGATCTTCATTTCTGTCAGGGATAAATTGCTTAAAGCAAAAGTGGTAAAGCTACCATTCAGTTAACTTAAAATTTCGAAAGAGGATGAGTAAAGTGCGTCCGGATTATGAATTGAATTTATAATTTTTAATTTTGAATATTCTATGCAAACAATCCATCTTACTACGTTTATTGCCGCTCCGGTGAACGTGGTGTTTGATCTTAGCCGCCATGTGGAATTGCACAAGCGGTCAATGAATCCCTACAAAGAAGAAGCTGTTGCCGGCACCCGTTTCGGGTTGATGGAAAAAGATGAAACAGTAACATGGAAAGCAAAACATTTATTTAAAAACAGGTTGTTGCGGGTGAAAGTTACCGATCTTCAAAAACCCGAACGGTTTGTTGACGAACAGATGAAAGGTGATTTCAAGGCAATGAAACATGAGCGTTATTTCAAACCATGTGACAACGGTACTATACTGATCGATCTGTTTCACTACGACATTCCATACGGATTTTTCGGAAAGCTGTTTGACCGGTTTTATCTTTTGCGTTATATAACACACCTGCTTCAGCAGCGGAATGACACAATCAAAGAATATGCTGAAAGCGATAAGTGGAAGAGACTTCTGATAAAATAAGAGACCCTAAAATAACCTGCGGCCCCGATCAATTTATTCCTTTATTTTTGTGCTCTTCTGCGCATGAATACCAAGCCGACACTTTTCACCTCTTTTTCACCTGCGCTTTTGCATTTGTATGATCTCAGCAACAGTATTGTTGTAATTATTGATATACTCCGGGCCACTTCTACTATTGCCACTGCATTGTATAATGGCGCAAAGTCAGTGATTCCTGTTGACAGCGTAAGCCGGTGCATTGAGCTGGGAAAACAAATCGAAGGAGTCACTGCCGGTGAAAGAGACGGAAAAATAGCAGAGGGATTGCAAAACGGGAATTCGCCATTTGAATACACACGGGAATTTATTGCAGGAAAAACATTGGTTTTTACCACCACTAACGGAACCCGCTTGCTGCAAATGGCGCTGGACAGGGGAGCAACGGAGATTGTTACCGGCGCTTTTTCCAACCTCTCTGTTGTGTGTGATCATTTGATGGTGATGAAAAAGAATGTGATCCTCGCCTGTGCTGCCTGGAAAGACAGGATAAACATGGAAGATTCATTGTTTGCCGGAGCCGTTATTCATGAAGTCGGAAGATACTTCTCCATTAACTGCGATTCGTCACATATAGCAACAGCCATGTATAAACAGGCAAAGAAGGATCTGTTTGATTTTATGAAAGCGAATGAAGCCTCACATTATCACCGGCTGATAGGATTTGGTTTGGAAAAAGATATCCGTTATTGCCTGACTCCGGATCTTGCAAATGTATTGCCGCAATATGACAATGGGAAACTGACCATTTAATAGAATTGATTATTGAATTTTTTTTATGGAAAAAGAGAGACAAAAAAAATACACGTAGCGTTGAATCCTGTGTTTCTCCGGGGCCGGAAGCATTCGGAAAAAACCTGCTAAGATACTTCATTTCATTTTCTTTTTTATCGTTTCAGAATATTTTTTATTTTTCTTCATTTGTAAGGAAATCCACCACACATCCTGCTACATTTGCAGATTAACCTTTTCTGATTTCTGTGATTAAATAAAATAACGATTTGGCCTTACCGCACCTTATCAGATATGTTTACACCCATGGAACCGATGAAGTGATCCGTCGTGGAAAAAAGATACATGCTGTCGGGTTTGTAGAATTAGTAGAATACGATGACTTATTCGGATCGGCAGTTCTCAGGGTGAAAGATGACAGCTACTCCACTTATTATAAAGTTTATATCCAGAAAATAAGAGACCCGAAATTTGTTTCGCTTCGCTGCGGCTGTCCTTATAACCTGGGCGAAATCTGCCGTCATGAAGCGGCAGCATTATTTTATTTACAGGAACTGATTGATAAAGGACAATTGCATACCGGGGAAGTGCAGTATGATCAGCGGCATACCATTGCAAAAATGAAAACCATTGACCTGAGGTCTTTAAGGATGCTTTCTTCTCCTGATGTGTTTACTGAAGCCGAGAAATTTTTACGAACGCAGAAAGCAAAGATTGATTTTGCGAAAAATGAAACAGTAAGGGCATCTGTCCGCCTGGAGGGAAAAGAGTACAAAGTCATCATCAGTAAAAACGAAGAGAGGAACTTTGATACCAGCTGCGATTATGAAGACAGAGAACACCCGCTTTGCTTACCCAAAGTGATCGTGTTTCTTCAATTACTGAATTCATTTGGTGCCGGTTATTTTGACAGCATCCGCAATTGGGATAAAGAAAAAAATAAATTGCTGGAAGCTTACGGGTATTCATTAAATGATGACCTGGCCGGTAAGTTCGAATTTGTTTATAAAGAAGGGAAACCTTTTTTGCGTGTGCTGGACAGCAACATCAAAAGAGTGGCGGCAATCCCGCAACCGGTACGCCCCGTTATTACCGCACCGCAACCGGAAGAAGCTGAGCCTGAAATACAGCAGGAGGAAATTAAAATATCTGAAAGGATCGGGATTGTTTTCAATTTCAATAAAAAGACGTATCCTTATTTCGGCATTGATGCAATCAGCGGAACAGTCAATGAAAAAGGAAATGAATTTGCTGATAAAACAGAAAAATTAGACCTGAGCAGGTATGTGAATACGGATCATTTATGTGATGAGGATATCCGCCTTCTCGGCGTACTTAGAAAATTGCAGGAAAGCGAGATCAATAAGTACATCAGCCGCAATTCTCCGTTTTCCGGCATCTGGGAAAATATTATTCAACAGGAAACGGAAGACCTGCCGGAAGAAACCAAAGAACTGGTATCAGACTACCTCTTACCTAAACTGAAAAAACTGTTCATTGAGTCTGCACAAAATCCATTTGTATTTTTACTCCCTGAAAAAAAATCGTTTAAGACAAGCAACCTGCAACCCCTGCAGGTAATGATGGATGAAGTGACCCCGGCCATTTTTGTAAAAAAGAACTCGCATTATGCCATCCAGTGCCGGGTAAAGGCGGCCGGGATGGAATATGAATTCGGGAACAATGAGAGCAGCAGTCCTTTGTTTTTCCTGTATAATCACCAGGTTTTTTTATGGAAGAATAATGATGTGATCCGGCTGGTAGAAAAATTCTTTCCTGAAGGGACTATCAAGATCAGTCCGGAAGAATGGACTACGGTACTGAACCAGTTCATTGTACCTCTTGCAAAAGAGTATAAAGTGAATTTTGAACAATCATTGATTCGTGAGATTAAGGATGGCGATCCGGAAGTGAAATTATTTTTATCCGAAAAAGGAGACTTCCTCATTTTTCAGCCGGTATTTTCTTATAAAGGGTATGAGACAAAAGCAAAAAACAGGGATGCTATCGTAGTGCCTGTGGAAGATAAAGTGATGATCGTTTACAGGAACCGGGAAAAAGAAAATGCCTTTATACAAAAACTGCAGGCATTACATTCTAACTTTATCTATAATGGAGATAATGCCTCTCTTGCTTTGCGGGGTATGGATGTATTGAAGAATAACTGGTTCTTTTTGTTTGTGGACGCTATGAAGGAGATGAAAACTCCGGTATTTGGTTTTGAAGCGCTGAAAAACTTTCGTTTTAATACAGCAAAACCGCAAACAAGAATTTTTATCAGCAGCAATACTGACTGGTTCGATGCAAAAGTGGATGTTGTTTTTGGTGAACAAAAAGTGACCGTGGCAGAAGTAAAAAGAGCCCTGGCAAACAAACAACAGTTTGTTCAGCTGAACGACGGTACACTGGGAATTTTGCCGGAAGAATGGATTAAAAAATATTCATTGCTCTTCAGGATAGGAGAAGGGAAAACAGATTCATTAAAATTATCCCGGTATCATCTCAGCGTGGTGGATGAGTTGTACGAAACCCGTGATGAGGGTGAGCTGGTCGTACAATTAGAAGAGAAATACAACCGCCTTCGTGCATTTAATTCTATAAATGAAATTCCGCCGCCCGAACACCTGAAACCTATTTTACGGCCCTACCAGGTAGCGGGCTATCAATGGCTGAACTATCTCAGTGAAATCGGATGGGGCGGAATATTGGCAGATGATATGGGTTTGGGAAAAACGGTTCAGGCCTTATCTTTTTTAGAGCGGTACAAAAAACAAAATAGAGAAATAAGAACCCTGGTGGTTTGTCCCACAACACTTATTTATAACTGGGAAAATGAGATCAGGAAATTCACACCGGAATTATCATACCGGATACACCATGGTGGTGCAAGAGTAAGAACAAATGAAGAGTTCCTGAAGTATGATATAACCATTACCACCTATGGCACGTTGCGCAGCGATATCAAACTGATGATGGGGGTGGAATTTGATTACCTGATACTGGATGAATCGCAGGCAATAAAAAACCCGGTGAGCAAAGTAACCAAAGCAGCAGGATTGCTGAATGCGAAACATCGTCTTTGCATGAGCGGTACGCCGCTGCAGAATAACACTTTCGACATTTTTGCACAAATGAATTTTTTGAATCCCGGTATGCTGGGTACCATGGAATTTTTCCGCCAGGAATTTTCTATGCCTATTGATAAATTCGGCGAAGAAGACCGCAAAGATCATTTGAAAAAAATTTTATACCCTTTTATTTTACGCCGGACCAAGGAACAGGTTGCAAAAGATCTTCCGGAAAAACAGGAAATGATTCTTTTTTGTGAAATGGAAGAGGAGCAGCGAAAAATTTATGATGCCTATAGAAATGAATTCCGGGATAAGATCATGGGAACGATACAGGAACAGGGTATTCAGCGTTCCCAGCTTACTATATTGCAGGGTTTGATGAAACTGCGTCAGATCTGTGATTCACCCGCTATATTGAATGAACCGGAAAAATTTGAAAACCATTCCATCAAGCTGGATGAGCTGGCCAGGGAGATCACGGAAAATATCAGCAACCACAAAGCGCTGATCTTTTCACAGTTCCTCGGCATGTTATCACTTATCAAAGAAAAACTGGAAGAACTGGATGTGAAATATGAATACTTCGACGGCAGCACTTCTGCCCCGGACAGGGAAACGGCAATCCAGACTTTTCAGAATGATGACAGTGTCCGGGTGTTTTTAATTTCATTGAAGGCAGGCGGTGTAGGCCTTAACCTGACAGCAGCCGATTATGTATATATTGTAGATCCCTGGTGGAACCCTGCTGTGGAACAGCAGGCTATTGACCGTACGCACCGTATCGGGCAGACTAAAAATATTTTTGCCTACCGCATGATCTGCAAGGATACCATCGAAGATAAAATTCTGAAACTACAGGAAAAGAAAAGAGCGCTGGCCAAAGACCTGATTGCAGACGATACTTCTTTTGTGAAGAGCCTGACCAAAGAAGATGTGGAGTATTTATTCAGTTAAGAGTATTGACGCCTCAATAAAAATCTGTTCTGAAATAATCTGACTTTATCATTTCAGGACTATCTCTATGGATCGGATCCTTGTCCACGGGCCTTTGCCGGTACAAAGGCTGTAAATATTTTCTGAAGACACTTTAGTTAATGTTTGTATCGAACTACCTTTTTTCATGTCAATTTCAAATTTTCTTTGCATATACCTGAAATCACCTTTATCTTTTATCATACAATCGTTTTCTGCCTGGTTTAACAATACGGCATAATGGCCGGCTTGCATAAATTCACTTCCGGAAGCGAGGTTAAAAGCCCGTTCTTTCCATGCACCATCATGCTTATTGATAAGCTCCTCCTGTAAGTTTTTAAAAGGCAATATTAAAATTCCTTCGGCGTAAATGCATGAATCCGGTTTTGGATTATCTACTTCAACAAGGAATAGAGAATCCTTCATTGAAGTTACCGGGTTCCCTAAGCTGTCCGTCAATTTGATGACCAGCATGGAAGAGCCGTCAAAGGGACAGTGCTGGGCAAAACAGGAAAGAGATAATATAAAAACTATGTGGAATAAAAAGACTCTTTTCACGCTATGTGATTTTACTTAAAATTATGTAATAAATAACCCTTTTTATAAGATTTTGATTCTGCCCGGGACAGGCTTATGGATTTGATACTTTGCTGCAGATGTAAAAGCTTTTTAAAGAGAGCCGATCCGGCAGTTGATGGTCAAAGTTCCGGCACGAAATGATACACTGAAAAGCTAAAAGAACAGACTGGGGGAATAAAAAATGCCTGCCGGCCGGCAGACATTTATAATGTATGGGTTAGTAAGAAGTATTTTATTTTCTCCTGGTATAGCTTTCGGCGGCATTGGAAGAGCCGCTGATAATAACTGCCAGCACGGATTTAATCAGGCGGAAAACATTCAAAGAAGGTTTGTAATACTGGTGATAAATCTTTGCCTGTTCATAAGCATGCTCGATACGTTTATTCTTCATAATTAAGGTCATTAATTTTTATATAACGAAAACCGGAAAGGAAAATTATATAATTATTTTCTGATGTGCTAATTTTTACTCTTGTTTTAAAGTTAAAAACACAATTCTTTAAAAATTTCGTAAAAACCCCTGCCCTGAATACGATAGGAACTAATAATCAGGAATAATTTTTTTACAGATTCAAACTCACCGGTGCCGGAAACGAATCAACAGTAATTTTTCTTTTCCATTTATGATGATCATTATTTCGCAGAAACTTTCCAAACCTGCTTCTAAGTTTTCAATGTTTTCTCCGGCCAGTACATTCGGGCCAGAAAGATTATCAAGATCAGCAAGCGATTTATCTTTTATCCAGGTGATGCCTAATGAGGTTTTATCACGGTTGATATTCCTCGCCGTAATCTTTTGATTTAAGAACTGAACAATAAAGGAAGTTAATCCATCTAGGTTAATCCACCTTTCATTAAGGTTAATAAAGGTTAATTGAAATAGAATGGCAGGAAACTATATTCTAAATTTGAAAACTAAATATGAAAAGACTTTACTGGCTGGCAGTTTTGATGGCGATCACCATACTCGGTATTGCAGGCTTCCAGGTTTACTGGTTAAAGCAAAGCTATAACCGGGAGAAAAAGAATCTTAAGTTTAAGACTGAAGTAGCTTTTGTTTCAACAGTGCGAAACCTTCAGGCATCCAAATTAAAACTGGGTAAATTTTTCCCGGACAGCGCTTTTGAGAAAAGCGGGAACACCAGTGGAGAGAAAGAACCGGAAAATTTTGATTATGGCGATGAGACAAAACAAAACATGGCTAATACCATCAAGGCGATTCAGGAAAAAGTCGGGGATTCGCTTTTAAAAAGACTACCCCGGCATCCGGGAATGAACTTTCAAATGGATATTGGCCTGAATAAAAAAAGAGATTCACTTCCTTCCTATGGCGGGTTTCCCGGAATGGGCGGAGAGTGGGGCCGGGGAGAATATATGATGCGGTTTTTATCAGATGTGGATTCTTTGCAGGATACATTAAAAGTGAAAGAGATCTCCGCTGCATATTCGGATGCTTTGAAAAAACAAAAAATGCAAGTACCGTTCACCGTGATGCGGCTGGACAGTACTGAAATCCGTTTTTATGAACCGGGATCCAATGTGGTAACGGTTGGCTTTCTGCATCCGATCACGTATAAAATGGAGTTGGGAAATTTATTTCCTTATTTATTGAAGCAAATTCTTTCCCCGGTCATTTTTTCAATTTTCCTTGTAGGGATCACCATTTTATCGTTCCTGTTATTATACCGGAGCCTGTTACGTCAGAAAAAACTGGCACTGTTGAAAAATGAATTCATCAGCAACATTACCCATGAGCTGAAGACACCGATTGCAACCGTAGGTGTGGCCATTGAAGCTTTGAAGAATTTTAATGCGATACAGGACCCGCAGCGTACCAGGGAATACCTGGATATTTCTTCCAATGAGTTGCAAAGGCTCAGCCTGCTGGTAGATAAAGTACTGAAACTTTCTATGTTTGAAAAGAAAGAGATTGAATTGAAATATGAAACAGTGAATCTTAAAGAGATCGTGGATGAAGTGGTTTCTTCCATGCGGCTACAACTGGAAAAGTATCATGCTGACTGTACCATAACTGCTGATGGCGACCTGCACCTGAAGGGCGACAGGCTGCATTTGCTCAGCGTGGTTTTTAATTTACTGGACAATGCATTAAAATACAGCAAAGACAATCCTTTGATAAAGGTGGAGATGAAAGGAAATGAAACCAATATTGTGTTAAGCGTTTCCGATAACGGTATCGGGATACAACAGGAGTACAAAGACAAAGTATTTGAAAAATTTTTCAGAGTACCGACCGGTGATAAGCATAATGCCAGGGGTTATGGATTGGGGTTAAGCTATGTGGCCCAGGTGGTGCAAAAACATAAGGGAACGATCAGTGTGGAAAGTCAGGCCGGGGTGGGAACCAGGTTTATAATTGTGTTGCCCAAACAAGATTCTTAGCAAAATCTGTGCATATTCTATCTACTTCACGGTAAATAATATCATTAATATGAAAAAAATTCTATTCGCTTTTCTTTATTTTCTAACTGCAAATATTCTTGTATCAGGACAGAGCCCGATTAGCAAACCAGCATTAGACAGTTTGCTAAAAGAAGCAGAACTTACCCAAACTGACGGGTTGGTTATTTTTAAAGACGGCAAACTTTTCGGAGAATATTATTTTGGTAAAGAACCGAAAAAGATTGAAGCCATGTCATCCACCAAATCAATTGTAAACTTTGCGATAGGCAAACTTTTTACAGATGGATTACTGGATTCATTAGAGAAACCGGTTTTTCATTTTTATCCGGAATGGAACCAGGGATTAAAAAAAGAGATCACCGTAAGGGAATTGTTAAACCAGACTTCCGGAATGCAAAATGTACCGAATACAAATGTAGAGATCTATCCAAGTCCTGATTTTGTGAAGCTTGCCCTTGCTGCAGAAATTGTTGATACCCCCGGAACTCGATTCAACTATAATAATAAAGCCGTAAACCTGTTATCGGGAATAGTGCAACGTATTTCGCATGTTAAGCTGGACAATTATTTATCTGAAAAAATATTCAAGCCGCTTGGTATTGAAGATTACAACTGGACAAGGGATGATGAAGGTAATCCCGAAGCAATGTCCGGGTTCCAGGTGTTTCCGAAAGATATGGCTAAGCTTGGTCAATTGTTTTTAAACAGGGGTAAATGGAATGGGCAACAACTTATTGCCGATAGTTGGTTTACCCAAACGGAGCAGCCGGTCAAACTGAATCCTGATTATGGATTGCTCTGGTGGATTCAATACGATAGCATTTTTAATATCATTGACGATTTCCAGATCAAAAAGCTGAAGGAAATCGGATTTGACAAAGAAATGCTGGAAAAGATAGAATCAATAAAAGGTAAATACTTGTCATCTGACTATATGGGATTCATTACTGATAAAGTTCTTAATACCACCAGTGACTGGGTCAGCAAATATGTACCGCTGCTGGTTTCTAATGGAATGTCATTGAGCAGAAGAGAATATGGGAAAATAATTGGTTATTATACCGATGGATTCCTGGGTAACTATATGGTGATTTACCCCGAAAAAAAATTAGTTGTGGTAAGGATGATCAGCTGGGATAGTTTTAAGAAGGGAAAAGGCAACGAAAACGGAACCGGGTATAACACATTTGACAATTTTCTTGATTTAGCAAGAATGCTGGTAAGGTAAAAAATTAAGCTGCGGATAAAAACAATACCACAGCATCGGTGCGGTTTCACAAAATTCATTAGTTTTATCAAAGAGGCGCCTGATTCAGGGCACCTGCTTCTGTTGCTGTCATAGCCCGGAATTGTGGCAAGAGTAGCATTAACCGAATATATGAGCAAGACAAAAGTTTTTTATGTAGAAGATGAATTGTTTCTCGGCAAGATCGTCAAGGAAAGCCTGGAGAGCCGTGGCTTTGAAGTGATCATGGAAAGCGATGGGGGGAAAGCGGTTGACCTGTTCAAAAAATCCCGGCCGGATATCTGTGTGCTTGATGTGATGCTTCCTAATAAGGATGGATTTGCTATAGCCGATGAGATAAGGGAAATGAATGAAGATATTCCCATTATTTTTCTGACGGCAAAGACGCAGACGGAAGATGTAGTGAAAGGATTCAATATGGGCGGGAATGATTATATCCGGAAACCTTTCAGCATGGAAGAGTTGATCGTCAGGATCCAAAATCTTTTGCATACTAAAACAGAAAGCCCGAACAGGATCAGCGGCGATACAGTGACGATGGGTAAATACAGTTTCCAGGTGAACCGCCAGGTGCTGAGTCATGGCAAGGAAGAGAAAAAACTTTCTTACAGGGAAAGTGAACTGCTGAAACTTTTATACCTGAACCGGGATAAGGTCATTGACAGGAAAGTCATTCTCAATCTTCTCTGGGGAAATGATTCTTTCTTCAATTCAAGAAATCTTGATGTATATATCACCAAGCTGCGCAGTTATTTAAAAGAGGATCCTTCACTGGAGATCATAACCATTAAAGGGATCGGCTACCGGTTTGTGGTTACCTGAAAAATTATTTCTTAACCCTTTCCCGGTCTGACAAAATGCAATATTTACGGGACGGCATAAAAAAACTATTTTGTCTTGTGCATTGTTGCCGCTGAAACATGCCCTGAAGAGCAGCCGGCAATCTGATGTGGTTTATTTAACCCAACAGTCCGGGGCAGGGTATCGCCATATTATTCCCAATTCGTTTTATTGCTGATGTACAAATGAAGGATAACTGCCGGCTATGCAGTGAAGAAGCCGGTGATGTTAAAACGGAAAGACCGCATACAGGTAGGCAGGTGATCTGCCCGTCCATCACAAAATGAATAATATTAAAACGCTTCTCTTACTATCCGGTTTTCGGAAATCCCCAGGCCTGCTAAATATTTTTCCACTGCCTGCATCATTGGCGGAGGACCGCAGAGGTAATAATACCCGGAAGCTCCGTCTGAATATTTTTTTAGCAGTTCAGGTGAAATAAAACCATGTTCATAACCTGCAAGATTTTCATCGGAAAGTATGTTGATAAAATTTTTCCCTAAAAGCCTGGTGAAATAATCTTCATGAATGATATCTGATTTTGTTTTATTGGCAAAAATCAGTTTGTGACCGTTAATCTTATTTTCTTTTTCCAGTTTTCTCAGAATGGAAATAAAAGGCGTTACCCCGGCGCCGCCTGCAATGAAGATACCATTCCCTTTATAGCGTATATCTCCGAACACTTCGCCGGCGATCAACTCATCACCCGCCTTCAGCGAGAGCAGTTGATTGGTGACTCCATTATGTGTGGGATAGGTTTTGATCGAAAATTCAATATGATCATCGTCGGGTAATGAAGTAAACGTAAAAGGCCTGATTTCATTTTCCCATCCGGGTTTATTGATAGAAAGATCAACTGCCTGCCCCGGCTGATAGGACAGTCCCCGGGGCTTCTCTGCTTCGATCCGGAGCACATCATGTGTCAGGTGTTCTATAGATATTATCTTAACTGTTTTTCCCATTTTATTATTTGTGATTAACGTGTGATAAAAATTCCTGTTTTACACTTTCGTTCTCAAACTGGCCAGAATAACTTACTGTAACAGTTTTGCTGCTGGTATCTTTTATTCCTCTTGCTGCTACACATAAATGATCTGCTTCCACATAAACAGCCACGTCATTGTGCCCTAAAATTTCTTTTAATCCTTCGGCGATCTGCACGGTCAGCCGTTCCTGTACCTGCGGACGTTTGGCATAGTATTGTACCAGGCGATTGATCTTGGATAAACCGATCACTTTGTCGTGGGGGATATAAGCTACGTGTGCCTTCCCGATAATAGGTACAAAATGGTGTTCGCAATTTGAATACAGCGTGATGTCTTTTTCGACAAGCATTTTCCTGTAACCATACTTATTGTCAAACAGGCTCACCTGGGGTTTGTTCTTCGGATTCAAACCGCTGAACATTTCTTTTACAAACATTTTTGCTACTCTTCGGGGTGTGCCGCCCAGGCTGTCGTCTTCCAGGTCAAGCCCGAGAGTTTCCATGATCTGAGAAAAATGATATTCTATCTTTTCTATCTTTTCATTGTCGGTAAGTTCAAAAGCATCCTCACGAAGAGGTGTGTCAATTGAAGATTTATCCAGCCCGGCATTCATTATTTCCTGTATAAAGCTCATAGTTCATTTATTTTTTTCATTACTCTTTCTACCATTGCATTGCAATAAACCAGATTAAATTCGAATAGCTCTTCGGCCGTGTATTCCTTTTGGATCTCATTTTTCAGCATTGCTTTTGCCCTGTTCAAACGCACTTTTACATTGGATTCGCTGATGTCCAGGATATTTGCCGTTTCCGATACGCCCAACCCGTTCATCTCCCGCAGGGAGAATACAATACGGTAATCAAAAGGTATTTTTCTCAGCGACGTTTCAATCACATTTCCGAGTTCCCGGTTATGAACCACTTTTCCTGTATTGTTTTCTGAGCTGTTGAACATTGGTGTTGCCTGCTCATTGATGTTTTCTGTCATAATTTCATTTTTAAAACCTGACTTTTCTCTTTTCCTGTAAGAGTTATTCATCATGATACGGATGATCCATGTTTTAAAATTGGAGCGTCCCTCAAATTGAGATAAACTCTTGTATGCGTCAATAAAAGTATCCTGCATCAGGTCCTGTGTATCCTCGTGACCATAATCATAAGATCTTCCGATCTTGTACAGGTACGGATTATATCTTCTTACTATTATCTCGTACAATGCTTTCTCACCATTTAAGATCCGTTCAATGATCTGCAGGTCCGTAAGTGTTTCAAATGAATTCATATTTTTTATAATTATATGAACTGATTTAAGATAATTCCCTCTTGATGCCTAAAAGGTCTATATATCTTATCTGTTGTTACAATACATTAGGGTAGGTGGATGGTAAAAAGGTTACAAAAATCAGGGTTTGTAATTGAAAAAAATTCAAATTTTGTGAAATTTAGCCTGTTTCCTGTTTCAATTTGCCATTAGTCATCCGTTTATAAATATTTCTTTCTTACAGAATGAATTCCCTTTTGAACTGTCCGGTATGGATGGTTGGCCGTAACACAGCAACCTTTTAAAACAATATTGCAGGCCTCTCAAAAAATAATAAGAGGGGAATTGACATTCCCCCCTCTGCATTTGAAAAACAACGGACTGTTTTTGGTTTTTTTATGTGATCCTGTCTGCCGGACGTTAGAATTTGTTCGGAAATTGTTTTGCAATTCCTTCGCTGAGCATATCGGCCATCATCATCATGTGGTCAAATGCTGCACCATAGTCTACTACTGCTTTTTTATAATTGCCCTGCAGCAGGTCAACGGAGTAGGTGGTGGTCTGATCAATATGCCCTTTCATCATGTCACGCATGTCGGCTGAATTCCAGTTTTTAGGATTAGCTGCTGTCAGGAAGTCTGCAATGTCCTGTGCATTTTTATACCAGTTGTTAAGGGCTTGTTGCAATGCGTTCTGATCTCCTGCTTTGGCTGCCTGCAATACCGGCACCGCTTCCTGAATATGTGTGGTTAAAAGAGAGGCCAGTGTATCTCCGGCAGCCTGCCCGTAATAAGGCACTATGGCGGCGCCAATATCTTTTTGGTTTTGAAGAAGACGATCAAGAGAAGCCTGGAGGCCGGATTGGTTGTTGAAGAAAGCATCTACAGTTGCATAGGTCCACTGCATGTGTTCTGCCCATAAATTATGCATGGTTGAATTCAACGCTACATAATTGCTGCTCTCCAGCGGCGAACTGTTATTTTTTTTACAGCTTTGTATGGTTATGAGTAAAACAATTGCTGCGATAAAGGCAGTTACTGATTTTTTGAATTGGTTCAATGACCAATTTGCACGAATCGTTTTCATTGTAATAATTTTTTAAGTGGTTTATGAATGATTAGGGTAGAAACTGTGTCAAAAGGTTACAAAAAATATTTTTTAATTTCTGCCCGGCTGAGGGAAGTGGTAAAAATATTGTTGACAAACGGAAATTTCCAAGAGGAGAAAAACAATAGTAATCATACAATCAATTGTACTGAGATACAAAACCGGGAAAAATTAAAAAGATTTATTGATTCTTTTTATTATCAAAACAGCAAACAATATTTCCTTCCACTCCAAACGGCCGTTTTGGAAAATTAAGGATCTATATAAAAGCAGAAACGAAGCGGATAATCTTATCCTTGAACAGAAGGGCTTTCTATGGATAGTTTTTTAGTACAGGAACAGCAGAGAAACTTTACGTGATCTTACGGGCGGCATTTTGCCACATTTCACTTCTTAAAAACCTGGTTGGAAAAAGGAGGTGAATCCGGAATTTTTACATCATTAAAAGAATAGTTCACGTCTTTGTGACAGGTATTACAGGTATTAGTCAGCAATACGAAACTGTTTTTGAACTGAGCAATATTTTTTTTCTGAATTGCGGCATTCACGTTATCCAATGCCGGTTCGATCATCGGGATGGATTTGGATTCGCTGCGATCCGTTTCATATTTCCTGATGGCATCCACATTTTCCATAATCTCATGAATTTCAAAATCGGCAAGAGCCCAGTTTTCATTTATGCCGGCAAACCACAGCTTGGCATGATGTACCTGGATAGCCGACATGAATTCCCCGAATCCCGGCTTATAACTGTCATTCACTTTTTGCTCCAGGCTGTCTATGCGGGATTGCAACCTGTTTATTCTGGAGGATTCATTGCTGCAGGAAAAAAGAAAAAGGGCAATGAATAACGGGATAAAATTTTTTTTCATTGTTTAAAAATTTATTGCAATTCTAAGTTTAAATATGGAAAGGTCATTTCCGGATTATAAATTTCCTGAAAAACCAGACCTTCAGCAGGTCGGCAGTGAGAACGTATAATAATACAATACCTATCATTGTAAAAAGAACTGTTGCGGTCAACGGCACCAGGCCCAGGTCATCCCAAAATGGAAGATATGGTAAGATAATTGTCAGTGCCAGGGCCAGGAGCCCGAGCCATATAAGATATTTTCCAGGCAAACTTTTAATAAAGGATTTCCTGGTACGTATGATGAAAAGTATGATCAGCTCTGTCAGTGATGATTCAACAAACCACCCGGTTTGGAAAACGCTTTCCCTGACATGCAACACATGTAAGAGGGTAAGAAAAGTGATCAGGTCGAATAAAGAACTATGAATGCCAAAGAACACCATATAATTTCGGATCAGCTTCATGTTCCATTTGCCCGGTTGCTCCAGTTGTTCTTCGTCCACATTATCCGATGCAACAGACAAAAAGGGGAAGTCGGTAAGGAAATTTATCAGCAGAATCTGCTTGGGCAACATAGGCAGGAATGGTAAGAACAGGGAAGCTCCCGCCACGCTAAATACATTTCCGAATGTTGCTCCTGTATTTATAAAAATATATTTCAGGGTATTGGCAAAAGTCTTTCTTCCCTCCCTGATTCCGTCAGCAAGGACCATCAGGTTTTTTTCCAGCAAAACAAAATCTGCTGCCTCACGGGCTACATCAGTAGCGTTGTCAACAGAAATACCGACGTCGGCGGCATTGATGGCTCCTACATCATTGATGCCGTCGCCCATATAGGCCACAGAAAAATTTTTTCGTAATGCCTGGATGATTCTTTCTTTCTGACGGGGTTCTACTTCAGCAAAAATATGTGTGGCTTTGGTTCTTATTTCCAAAGCTTCAGTACTCATCGAATCAATTTCGTCACCGGTAAGAATAATAGGATTAGGGATGCCGATACTCTTGCCGATGCTGAGCGCAACTGTCTTATTATCGCCGGAGATGATTTTTACTTCTACCTGTAATTTGTTCAGAGCATCTAATGCATCCGTGATACCTGATTTTACCGGGTCCTGTAATGCAATGAAGCCTGCAAAGACCATTTCGGTCTCATCGTCTTTGGTTATGGTATTCGTGGCGATCTTTTTATAACAGACGCCCACTGCACGGATACCGTCTTGCCCGAATTGTACGAACTGGTCCTGGATTTGCTCTGAATATTTTTCTATGGGTTCGGTTACAGAATTATTGACCTGCACCCTGCTGCATACTGCTAAAATGTTTTTTACCGCTCCCTTTGTGATCAATAATTTTTCTGTACCGGTATCTGCCGCTATGCCCAGGCATTTTCTGGTAAAATCATACGGGATCTCACCCAGTTTTTTTGGTTGAAAGGGAAGCGGAAGTTTTAAATTCCTCAATGCGCCGTCAATCGGATTTTCATAACCGGATTCAAGTTCGGCGTTCAGAAAGGCCAGTTGTTTTGCAAAATCACTTTCTTTTCCCCATGCATCATAAACTCCTGAAACAACTATGGCGCCTTCAGTGATGGTGCCGGTTTTATCGGTGCATAATAAATTTACTTCTCCGAGGTTTTGGATGGAAGATAATTTTTTTACAATGACCTTTTTCTTCAGCATTCGCTTAGCTCCGGCCGACATGGCAATGGTGTTAATGGCCGGTAATAGTTCAGGCGCCATCCCCACGGCAAGTGCCAAAGCAAATAACAGGGACTCTATCAATGGCCGTTGAAATAAAAGATTGACAACCAAAATAAATATGGACAGGATTAAGGTTATTCTCATCAGGAAATAACCAAAACGTTTGATCCCTTTTTCAAAACTTGTTTCAACAGGCAGAGACGCACTTTGGGCAATGCCTCCGAATATTGTATGCGATCCGGTTTGAATAACCAGGGCTTTTCCCGTTCCGCTCACAACACTAGATCCTTCCCATAAGCAGTTTTTCCTTTTTGACAAGGGTGTTTTTTCATCTACTGCTCCTAATTTTTTTGAAACGGGAAACGATTCACCGGTAAGACTTGCTTCATTCGCATGTATTTCGTTGGATTCTATAAGCAGGCAATCAGCAGGAATAACATCTCCGGCCCTGAACAAAAGAACATCACCGGGAACAATCTGAACAGCGGGTAATTCTGCAGACCGGCCATCCCGCAGCACCGTACTTTTTATTGAAATCAGGGATTGAAGTTTTTCCACTACTCTTCCTGCATTTCTCTCCTGGAAAAAACTCATGATGGTGGTGGAGAGAATGATAAAAGAGATAATGAATACATCGGATTGATCACCGAGGAAACCGGAAAGGACTACTGCAGCGATCAGCAACAACATCAACGGGCTCCTGAATTGCCCTAAGAACAGGCGGATATCTTTTTCAAGGCGGCTGGATTTCCTTTTCTGCCGTCCGCTTTGTTTTAAAATGATTTCTGCATTTCCGGCACTGAGCCCTCCGGCAGAAGAATTCAACCGTTGATACCACGTATCAATACTGTCTTTCCAGAAAGTATTTTGGGCTTTCATTAAAGTTCATTTGATAATACGGAAATGAAAAGTTATTGAAATTAAAGATAAATTGTACAGCATCATATTTTTTTACAGGCCAATAACATTATCTGAACTAAGTTATTTTTGTTCCTAAAAAATGACAGGAAAGGAAATCTATATTGCAGACAGGATTTTTACAGGCAAAGGATGGCTGGAAGATCATGCTATCCTCGCCGGAGATGGCGTTATCAGGGAATTAATACCGCTGAAACAATTAAGTTCAGATACTGCTACAAAAAATTTTGCCGGGAATACCATAGTACCTTCCTTTATTGATCTTCAGATATACGGAGCTTATGGAAAATTGCTTGCAGTTTATCCTGAAGCAGATGCATTATCCTTATTGAATGAGTACTGTAAAAAAGGCGGTGCTGCTTTTTGTCTTGCTGCAGTGGCCACCAATACCAAAGAAGTTTTTCTTAAGTGCATTGATGCGGTAAAAAATTATTGGAAACAGGGAGGAGAAGGCATTTTAGGATTGCATATTGAAGGCCCCTGGCTTAATCCGGTAAAGCGAGGTGCACATATAGAATCATTGATCCATGCTCCAACGGTTGAGGAGGTAAAAGAATTATTGAATTATGGAAAAGGGGTGATTAAAATGATTACGGTGGCGCCGGAAATGTGCAGCAAAGAAATTATTGAGCTGATCCTTTCTTATGATGTCATTCTTTCTGCAGGTCACAGTAATGCCACTTATGAAGAAGCAATGAAAGGATTTGGATCGGGGATCACTACCGCCACACATTTATATAATGCCATGAGTCCGCTGCAACACCGAAAACCGGGATTGGTGGGAGCTATCATGGATCATCCCTCAGCAATGGCAAGCATCATTCCGGATGGTTATCATGTTGACTTTGCAGCCATACGCATTGCCAAAAAAGCAATGGACGACCGCTTGTTTGTAATTACTGATGCCGTGACAGAAACAGACAAGGGATACTACCAGCATCATCTGGCGGGCGATAAATATGAGTCGGCAGGAATATTGAGTGGCTCGGCATTGACCATGGCAAGATCGGTTCAAAACCTGGTGTCTTATTGTAACATCAGTTTGGCAGAAGCATTGCGGATGTGTAGTTTGTACCCGGCTAAGGTGATGAAACTGGATGATCGCCTGGGAAAAATCGAAAAAGGCTACCAGGCAAAACTCACCGTTCTTGATAAAGACAACCGGGTTGTTGATATCATTTCATAGCGAAATATCTATTTTGTTCCTACCTTTCTCCTTCTTTAGAATTTTTTTTAACCAACGATCAAAAAATTTAAAAATGAAAAAGATTATTGCATTGATTGCGATAGCTATCGCGGTCTCATCACTTACCTATTTTGCCGCCTGCAACAATCAGGAAAATGAAACACAGGCAAGCAACAAAGAAGATTCAATAAAACAAGTTGTGGCAAGGGGCGACTATCTTGCCAATCATGTAGCGGGTTGCATGGATTGCCACAGTAAAAGAGATTTCAGCAAATTTTCGGGACCTGCAATTCCCGGTACCGAAGGCCAGGGTGGTGAAGCGTTTTCCCATGACCTGCTGGATGCAATTCCCGGTGTGATTTATGCAAGTAATATCACTCCTGATTCAGCAACAGGAATTGGCACATGGACAGACGATGATATTTTAAAAGCGATCACCCAGGGTATCAATAAAAAGGGGGATACATTGTTTCCTATAATGCCGTTTGCCAATTACAACCACATGGCAAAATCAGACCTGATGAGCATTATTGCATACCTGCATACTTTAAAGCCAGTAAAAAACAGTGTTCCGGAGCGGCACCTTATGATCCCGGTTAGCCTGGCATATCCTGCACAGGCAGTACAAAAATCCATTGACAATAACACAGCACCGCCTGAATCTGATCCGGTAAGCTATGGCGGGTACCTTGTTAACGCGGCAGATTGCGGAACCTGCCATACTCCTTTTGTAAAAGGGCAACCTGATTTCAGCCGCAGGTTTGCCGGGGGCAATACGTTCACTCTTCCTGCTTTCAAAGTAACATCGTCCAATATCACACCCGATTCAGCAACAGGTATTGGTTCCTGGACATTGGATAGGTTTATGAATAAATTTACCGTTTGCCGGGAAGAAAGCGGATATAATTATGATCCCGGAAAGGAAAATACTATAATGCCTATAAAGTATTATTCGGGGATGACTGATAATGACCTCAAAGCTATTTATGCATTCCTGAAAACCCTGGCACCGGTGAAAAATAAAGTTGAAAAATATCCCAGGTAAATTTTGTCCGGCAAAAAATTGAAATGAGGCTGCTTTAAAAATTGTCTTTGTAATCCAGCTATAGAAAAATGTGACCTAATAAAATTTATTACATTGTAAGTTAACCAGGTTACTTCGGCCATACTTTTTTATCAAAGAATTCTGAGGCTGCCTCATTTTTATTTATAGAGTTTTCCTTTTTCATACAAAAGGATTTTGAGACGGGCAATAAATTCTATTTATGCTGGCGGAAAAGCCATTCCATCATATTCTGGTCGGAATAAGCTGCCAGCCAGGCAAAGTGGCCCACTTCGGGATAAAGAGTGAAGCCAGGCCGTGCACCTGCATTGAATAATGCCCTTGTCATATTGGCTGAAAGATCCGGACTGACCACTACATCATCTGCACCATGAAACATCCAAATCGGAAGATGAGCGATCCGGGATGCTTTGGATGTATCTCCTCCTCCGCAAACGGGTACTGCGGCAGCAAACAGATCGGGATAACGCATAATAGCATCAAAAGTTCCATAACCTCCCATAGAAAGACCGGTGATATAAATACGATTGGTATCTATCCTGTTTTGTTTTATCACTTCATGGATAAGCTGAACCAGGAGTGACATGGTCCCGGAGGGTTCGGGTGCAATGCGAATATCTCCGTTTGCAGGATTTGCCGTAAAATTTGCCCACTGAGTCTTTTCAGGGCATTGAGGCGCCAGTACAAAGGCAGGATGGCTTAGCATTGACTGATCCGTTGCAAAATTCATAACGCCCCACATCAATTGTGCGTCGTTATCGTTTCCACGCTCTCCGGCACCATGTAAAAAAACTACGAGCGGGTATTTTCTGAATGTATCATAATCGGGAAACAAAAAACGATAATTCAGGGTATCTCTGTTTTTAATGTACTTGTGAGCGCTGAATCTTGATGGTTGTGCCTGTGATCTGCTTAGCCCGGTAAAAAGAAGGGTAAAAAGCAGGAAGCCTGTTGTGATTTTGGTTTTTGGTAAACTCATACTGATGAATTTTTGGGGTGAAAAAGTATTGAATAAAATTATAGTTTAAATCCTGATAAATAATCAAATATCTGCGGATGCCGCTATCCGGAGATAAAATTTGCTTTGGCATTGAATGAATACTCTTCCTTTCCGGGAAGGAGTGATGAATACAAACTATCAAACAACCTGATCCTTTTTGAGATCTGCCGGAGAATAATAAGTGATGCTCATGGATTGGATGGCTCTGAAAAAAGGGCTACATTTAGTGAGTGGCAATAATTGCTGCAACAATATGATCGGAGATGTTGTCTTAGATAAACCGGGAATGATTACCCGGTTCGGCTGTATGAGAAAAATTATATTCTTTTCCCTGTTTTCTTTACTAATGTCCGTTTCAGTACGGGTGAATGGCCAGGAAGAATTTATTGAGCCGCCGTCTCAATTTTTAACCCGTATTCCATTTGAACAACTGATAGGAGGTGTCATTTTACTAAAAGCCCAGCTGGATAATTTTCCCGATACACTGAATTTTATTCTCGATACAGGCAGCAGCGGCATCTCCCTGGATTCCACTACAGCAGAATATTTGAAACTAAAGCCCGTACCAACCAACAAAACCATCAGGGGTGTGGCCGGCATCAAGAACGTTAGTTTTCTTTATAATCATCAGCTACATATCAACGGGATGGCTGTTGACAGCCTCGATTTCCATATTAATGATTATGAGATTTTAAATGAAGTATATGGAGAACGGGTGGATGGGATTATCGGCTATTCTTTGCTGAAGCGTTATATTGTAAAGGTGAATTATGATAGCCTGAAAATTGAATTTTTCAGCCGGGGCACATTCCGCTATCCGAAAGATGGTTATTTGTTCAAACCGTTACTGAATACCTTGCCGGTCACCAGCCTCAGGCTGAAAGATGAGAGAACTGCCAATGCGAGATTTCTTTTTGATATCGGCGCCGGTTTATGTATGATGCTGAATAGTGATTTTGTACACGATAGTTCATTGATCAAGAGAAAAAGGAAATATTATAAAAAACAAGCTGAAGGCCTTGGTGGTAAACTGGACATGGATCTGACGGTGATCAAAGAAGTGAAAATCGGTCCCTATAAATTCAGAAAAGTACCGGTATTGGTTTTTATTGACACGTATAATGTTACTTCTTATCCTTTTCTTGGTGGCCTGGTCGGTAACGATGTATTGAGGAGGTTCAATATAATTTTAAATTATCCAAAAAGAGATATTCATTTAAGCCCCAATTCGCATTATGACGAGCCTTTTGATTATTCATATACCGGAATAGAGCTTTACCATGTTGATAATACCATAATAATAGGTGATGTGGCCAAAGGATCTCCGGCTGAAGCTGCAGGATTGAAAGAGGGAGATATCGTTGTAGCCGTCAATGCGGATTTTTCTCAGAACCTCTCTGCGTATAAAATTGCCTTGCAGCAAACAAAGGAAAAAATTAAGATCATCGTCAGGCGGAACGGGGAGTTAAACATTATTGAATTCAGGGTGAAGAGTATTTTATAGTGCATCGTCCATCCGGGTTTATTATTCTTTAACGGCCACAGATTTTTCGATATTTTTACAATCTTTATCAATTATGCATTGCTGAAACAGGTATGATTCAATTTGAAAAATTTTCATTACCCAATGGCTTGCGGGTGATCGTTCACAGGGATACATCTACGCCTATGGCCGTGATGGATATTATGTATGATGTAGGTGCAAGAGATGAAAACCCGGAACGGACCGGTTTCGCTCATTTATTTGAACACCTGATGTTCGGCGGATCGGTAAATATCCCTAATTATGATGAGCCATTGCAGATGGCCGGTGGAGAAAACAATGCCTATACCACCAATGATCTTACCAATTATTACATACAGCTTCCGGCAGAAAATCTGGAAACGGCATTCTGGCTGGAAAGTGACCGTATGCTTTCCCTGGCATTCAGCGAAAAAAGCCTGGAGGTACAAAGAAAAGTTGTATGTGAAGAGTTTAAAGAACATTACCTTACAAAACCGTATGGTGATGTGTGGCATAAATTAAGAGCATTAGCATACAAGATGCATCCGTATCGCTGGATGACAATCGGGAAAGAACTTTCCCATGTTGAAAAAGCAAAACTGGAAGATGTAAAAGAATTTTTTTTCAAACATTATCGCCCCGCCAATGCCATACTGGTTGTTGCGGGAAATGTAACCACAGAAAAAGTAAAAGAGCTTGCTGAAAAATGGTTTGGTGAAATACCGCCGGGAAAAAAGTATGAACACAACCTTCCCCAGGAGCCGGAACAAACAGAAGAGCGAAAACTGGAGATAAACTCCAATGTTCCACTGGATGCATTATATAAATGCTGGCATATTTATCCGAGGATGGATCGCCGCTATTACATAACTGACCTGATTACCGATATCCTGAGCGGCGGAGGTTCTTCAAGATTATTTCAGGCTTTGGTGAAAGAAAAAAAATTGTTCAGCGCCATTGAGTGTTATCATTCGGGCAGTACGGACAGCGGGCTTTTAACTATAGAAGGAAAACTGATAAAAGGAGTGGCAATGAAAGATGCAGAATCGGCGGTTGAAGAAGAATTGAATAAGATGAAGAATGAAAAGGTAACGGAACAGGAATTGCAAAAAGTAAAAAATAAAGTGGAGAGCATGATTGCATTTGAGGACATGAGCCTTATCAACAGGGCCAACAGCCTGGCATATTATGAATTGATGGGCGATGCTTCATGGATAAATTTTGAACTGGATAAATACGCTTCGGTCACACCGGAAGATATTTTACAGGAAAGCCGGAATATTTTCAGGAGCACTAACTGCAGCACTCTGTACTATTTATCCGAAAACTAATTATTGAAGTACCAAAGAAAAACTGAATGCCGGAACGGAAACAACCACCCTCGATTGTTGATGCAGTTCATTTTAAACTGCAATTAAAACCCTGTCAGCATTTTTCATTGGCCAACGGCGCAGAAGTTTATGCTATTGATGCAGGAGCCGAAGATGTGATGATGATGGAATGGGTCTTTTTTGCAGGAAACTGGTTTGAAGAACAAAACCTCGTTGCAGCTTCTGCTAATTTTTTATTGAAAAATGGCACCTCAAACAAAAATGCCTTTCAGATCAATGAACATTTTGATTATTTCGGCTCTTACCTCAACCGCAGTTGCTATAATGAAACGGCAACAATCACGCTTCATTGCCTTACAAAGCATGTCAAAGAACTTTTATCGTCAGTAAGAGAATTGATCACCGATTCTGTTTTGCCCGAAGAAGAACTGGCGATCTATAAGCAAAACATGAAGCAGCGACTGAAAGTGAATCTGCAGAAAAGTGATTTTGTTGCCGGCCGGCTGATTGATTCATATTTGTACGGGGAAGATCATCCTTACGGGAAATACAGTTCTGCCAAAGAGTTTGACTCACTGAACCGGGATATGCTGGTGGCCTTTTATAAAAAATATTACCAGCAGGGTAAGTTCATGATTTTTATTGCGGGCCGGCTTCCGCAAGATCTTGAGGCTTTACTCAATGATCAGTTTGGTAATTTGCCGAACGGATCGGTCTTGATAAAAGATATGCCTCTCAGGCCCGAAACAGAAAAAAAATTCCGGGTCGTCAATGACCCCGACAGTGTGCAGGGCTCTGTCCGCATGGCAAGACCTTTTCCCAACCGGCATCATCCTGATTTTCTGAAAGTGCAGGTGCTGAACGTATTGTTTGGCGGATTTTTTGGCTCCCGTCTCATGAGCAATATCAGGGAAAATAAAGGATACACCTATGGTATTTACAGTTTTCTGCAAAATCATATCCATCATTCGGCCTGGATGATCTCAACTGAAGCAGGACGGGATGTTTGCGAAGCAACAATCAATGAAGTGTACCATGAAATGGAAAGATTGAAAAAAGATCCGGTGGGTGAAGAAGAATTGAAACTGGTGCGCAATTATATGATAGGAGGGATTCTTGGTGAACTGGACGGCCCTTTCCAGATCATTGCCCGCTGGAAAAACATTATCCTGAATGATCTTGATGAAAATTATTTTTATAATTCGGTGAATGCGATCAAAAATGTAACACCGGAAGAATTACAACAACTTGCCATAAAATATCTTCAGCCCGAAGCATTTTATGAACTGGTGGTAACCTGAAAAAAATTAAAACATGCGCATCATTCTCCGGCTGCTCGTTACTGCTGCTATTGCATTCATCCTGGCGCAGGTGCTGCCCGGAGTTCATGTAGCTGATTATGGAACAGCAATTCTGTTTGCTGTTGTCCTGGGGTTCCTGAATATCTTTTTAAGGCCCATCCTCATCATCCTTACTTTACCACTTACGGTTCTGACCTTTGGTTTATTTCTTTTCATCATCAATACCCTCACCGTATTACTTGCCAGCGATTGGGTAAAGGGTTTTCAAATTGACAGTTTTGGCTGGGGCCTTATGTTCAGCCTGCTTCTTACGGGAAGTACTTACCTGTTATTCCGGGAAGAAGACCGTCAAAGAAATCAGAAGCGCTGACCGGGAATCTTTGTTAATTCTGTTTGAATGCGTGAAATTCGCACCATGTATTTTGACCGTAAAGACCTGAGCGAAGAACAACTGGTGCAATTTTACCGGAGCATACTCTGGCCCAGGATGATCGAAGAAAAAATGCTGGTACTGCTGCGCCAGGGAAAGATCTCCAAATGGTTCAGCGGCATCGGCCAGGAAGCCATTGCTGTTGGTGCCACACTGGCCATGCAGCAGGATGAATGGATCATGCCCCTGCATCGGAATCTCGGCGTATTTACCTCACGCAACATGCCCCTGAGCGACTTGTTCAAACAATGGCAGGGTGCGCAGGAAGGATATACCAAAGGAAGGGAAAGAAGTTTTCACTTTGGCAACAGGGATCATCACATCTGCGGCATGATCTCACATCTTGGCCCGCAACTGGCCATAGCCGACGGAGTGGCCCTGGCGTATAAATTAAAAAACAGTTCATCCGGCACTACACAAAAAGCATCACTCGCTTTCACCGGCGAAGGCGGAACCAGTGAAGGGGATTTTCACGAAGCAATGAACCTCGCTGCCGTCTGGGATCTGCCGGTGATCTTTATTATTGAAAATAACGGTTACGGATTGAGTACACCGACGGAAGAACAATACCGCTGCATCAACCTGGTGGACAAAGCCAAAGGTTACGGAATGGAAGGAGTGCAGATAGACGGAAATAATATCCTGGCCGTGTATGATACGGTAAAAGGAGTGCGGGATTATTGTGTCCGCAATCAGAAGCCTTACATGATCGAGTGCATCACTTTCCGCATGAGGGGGCATGAAGAAGCAAGCGGCACCAAGTATGTTCCGAAAAAACTTTTTGAAATATGGCAACTCAAAGACCCGATCAAAAATTATGAGCGTTGGCTGATAGAGAATAATGTGATCAATGAAATGAAAGTGGCGGAGATACGGAATGAGTTCAAAGACAAAATTGAAAGCGAGCTGGCCATCGGGTTTGATCATAAAATGGCAGTACCGGATACGGAGAAGGAACTGGAAGATGTGTATAGTGTAAACGGGAATTTATCAAAACAGAATCCGGGATCAGCACAGCCTGTACTTATTGACAACTCTGCCATTGATCATGAGATCGTTATTAATGAAAAAGCACCGTCTTCCTTTACCGGGAACCGGAAAGAAGCAAGATTCATAGACGCCATCAAAGATGGATTACATCAAAGCATGAAAGTTCATCCCAATCTTATTTTAATGGGGCAGGATATTGCAGAATATGGCGGAGCGTTTAAGATCACAGAGGGTTTCTTAAATGAATTCGGGAAAGAGAGAGTGAGAAATACTCCGATCAGCGAGAGTGTAGCAGTGGGTGCTGCATTGGGATTGAGCCTGGAAGGATTCAAGAGCATGGTGGAAATGCAGTTTGCCGATTTTGTGACAATGGGCTTTAACCAGATCGTGAATAATCTTGCCAAGATCCATTATCGCTGGGGACAGAATGCCGATGTAGTCATCCGCATGCCGACAGGCGCCGGCGTGGGCGCCGGGCCTTTTCATTCGCAAAGCAATGAAGCATGGTTCACCCATGTTCCCGGATTGAAAGTGGTATATCCTTCTTCTCCCATGGATGCAAAAGGATTACTGATTGCTGCCATCAACGATCCCGACCCGGTTTTATATTTTGAACATAAGGCATTGTACCGTTCGGTCAGCGGTTCTTTTCCCGAAGAGTATTATGAGATAGAGATCGGTAAAGCAAGGCATGTACGGGAAGGAGATGAAGTTTCCATCATCACGTATGGAGCCGGAGTGCATTGGGCAGACGACTATGCTGCCGAACATCCCGAAATTTCCATTGATATTTTAGACCTGAGAACTTTGTTGCCCCTGGATCTTTATGCTATCCGGGAAGCGGTAAAGCGTACCGGCCGGGTTCTGATACTTCATGAAGATACTTTGACCGGTGGGATAGGTGGTGAAATAGCAGCCTGGATCGCCGAGCATTGTTTTGAAATGCTTGATGCACCGGTAATGCGTTGTGCAAGCCTGGATACGCCGGTTCCTTTTTCCATTGAGCTGGAAAAAAATTTTTTAGCCAAAGCCAGGCTGGATGAATCAGTTCAGAAGCTGATCCTGTTTTAATGAATTTTTGATTTTATCTTTTTTGTTCATACCTTTTCAGTACATACTGCCCTCTCGCATACGACCATCTTTTTACCAACGATCATTTTTTAATTTAAAACAAAATCTATGTACATTGTAAGAGACATCTTCAATCTGAAGTATGGACACTTTCGCCCTGTAAAAGCCTTGATGGAAGAGGCCAGGAAAAATAATATGCTGCCTCAGAAAAACACACGGGTACTCAGTGATTTTACCGGAGGTGCATACCGCCTGATCATGGAAATGGGATTTAATTCACTGGCGGATTTTGAGAAAGATTTAAGTACAGACATGGCAAAGCCCGGATTCCAGGACTGGTACAAAAAATTCATTGAGCATGTGGAAAGCGGGGAACGGGAAATCCTGAAAGTGATTATGTAAATGAATTAATTTATTGGCGGTGGTGATGGTGGCGGTGGACCAGGAGGGCGTTGTGTGTAAGCAGGAATTTTTGATTGAAAAACATTGTATGCTCTTAATGTTTCCTCGCTGTTATTGGAGAATGCTCCCATTTTATAAGAATCAAAATAATATTTTATTCCCGCGGGAGTGGTAATGGAAAACCATTTGAGTTTTCTCCAGTCAGGCTCCATTTGCAATGTACATTCTGCAAGATTAAAGGCTATCGGGGCGGCAGCTGTACCTGTTTTATAATAGAGAACATTTCCAATAAGATACAGAATGCCGGATGAATCATAGACTTTCAGGGCTTTTTTATATCTGTTGGGAGAAGCGTAATAAAAAAATCCGGAATACTCAGCGCCGAGATGGGCAATGTTTCTTTTTAAAGAAGTTACTTTTTGGTTTTTCGCAATAAGAACGATGAAAATGCCTATGACGGCACCGATTGCTCCGAATAATGCTCCTTGTAACATAATATTTTTTTAATGGTTCATGCGTAAAAGGTGCCTTTGGAGTAGCACTCCGTGGCTAAGTTAAAGTTACTCTTTTTTAATTTTCTTGATAGGGGTGATAGAAAACGGGAATTTCACATCTGCTGCAGTTTTAATTTTTGATTCCGGATTTACTTTGCGGATAGTTTATTTGCCCCGGTGCATTTCCATAATTAATTTATAGACCCTCCGGGATAATTCTTTTAATCTCGGCCTTACTTTATCTTCTGTTATGGGTGTGAATACAGATATTATGTATTTGATCTTCCCGTCTTCCACAATTCCCACATCGTTGGTATAAATATCCCACCATCCCGTTTTATGATAAAACATTGCGGATGGCGGCAGGCCGGTAGAGAGCTTGGTGGTATCCAGTTGCCTTCCCAGCAATGCTTTCAGTTGCCTGCTCACCCAGGGATTGATCAGTTGGTTTTTGTAGATCTTGTACATAAAATCAGCTGCATGCAAAGCGCTGGTCTCGGTTCCTCTTATGGTATCGTAACCGGGGTCTTCAAATTTTCTTGATAAAAATTTCCGGGTCACTTCACTTCCCTGCCATCCCTGCCCCTGCATGGTCTTATTGATAGCAGGCCGGGTAGCCACATCTATCAGGCAATTGGCGGCCGAGTTATCACTGCGGGTGATCATCATGTCGAGCAGGTAATCAATGGTGACCGTATCGTTATTCTGTAATAAAGGCCTCGGGTCATAATCAATTTCTTTTCCCTTATCCACGTCATTGGGTGAGCGGACAATGTACGGGGCAAACAAAGAATATTTTCCTTCATTTACCTGTTTTAAAACTTCCATAGCCACATACATTTTATACACCGAGGCAGGATAAATAAAATTGCCTGCATACACTCCTCCTATCACGGGCTTTTTCTTTGTAAGGTCAATGACGGCAAAAGATATGGTTTCCATTCCATCCTCTCCGGCGTCATAAGTACTGTCGAGCCCCACCTCGTGAACTATTTGCTGCAATGTGCGGGAAAACTTTTTTGATTGTTTGAAATAAGAGGGAATATGCACCTGCGACCACGCCGGTGAAAACAGGAAGCAAAACAAAATAAGTGAAATGCAAAAAAATGTTTTCACGGGTTTAATAGTTTTGATCTTCATTTCTTCCTGTTTTTGACAATGGGGTGTGGTGACGATTTTTTTTATGGTTAAAAAAATATCAGATCTTTTATCAGACGCTTATTCTATTTTTTTCTGATGAGACAAAAACATCATCATTCCCCCGGATGATAGTTCTTTTCCGCATGCTTCAGCACATCTTCTTTGTAAAACAGCACATCTTTGAACTGCCCTTTGCTGTACATCAATGCCTGGTCGGTGAAATGTTTCGAATGAGGATCGCCACTTTCTCCTCCCGCTAACAAGGATTTTGCTTTTATCTTTTTTCCGAATTCAACAGCACAGATAAAACTGTTCCCGTTTACTCCATACCGTTTTTCAGTGCCGGGATAAGTCCGGCTGGTATATGAAGGAAGCATTCCCCAGGTGGAAGAAACAAATCCCACAGGAATGCTCGGCTGACGATCATCGAAGACATTTTCAATATTTCCCGAAATACGCTGAAAGCGGTTGATCTCACCCCAGGGCAATTGCCAGCGGCCAAATCTTTTTTGCAGATCAAGGATCGTTTTTAAAAGCGATTGCAGCAATTCATTTGCAGAAGCTGTGACGACAAACTGATGTGTTTTAGTTACCTGGTCCGCTTCTTCATCGTCAACGATCTTTGTCCGGAAGATTGCAGGCAATATTCTTTGTCCCCACTCTACTGCCAGCGTGGTAGCGATGGAATTTTCACCGCAGCGCATATCCCAGTTCTTCAACACGGCAACAGGACCCGCCAGCCAGGCATACAAAGAATCAGAAGGAGAAATGTTTTTTTCGAATGCATTCACCAATGCAGGCATCAATACTTCAAATGCAGTAAGCCGGGTGTCATAACCTGCTTTGATGACTTTATCTATTGTATAATTATTGTTTTCTGATAACACCCTCACTGCATTGATGCCGCGGAAATTTTCTCCATCAGGCGCCATGAATGGCGGATAGTCTTCTTTTTTGGGACTGTAAGGCCCGGCACAGGTAAATGGCGTGGAATTGCAATTCTGCAACCATCCGTTCGGTGGGTTGATGCTGTGAACAATGTCATTAATATTGTAATAACCTTTCCATTCGGTGGCAGAAGTGGTGCCATCCACCGGTTTGCTCCAGTCATATTTTGTATCACGGATGGGAATGCGGTCCCCGTGCCAGTAAGCAATATTTCCTTCGGCATCCGCATAAACAGTGTTGTTGGAAATATTTCCTTTCAGTTCCAATGTTTTTTTGAAATCAGCAAAGTTGTTTGCTTTAGTGCGTTGCCAGCATTGAATGAGGCCGTTCATGATCCGGTTATCGGCACGCATACTCAGATATTCACCATTGCGTTTTGCCATAATGGGTCCATGATGAGTAAAAAGGACATTGAAAGTTTTGCCGGCTATTCCCTTATCAGTTTTATATTGTATCAGGATATTCTTTTCTGTAACGGGGAGTTGCTTCTTGTTGTATTCGTAAACATAGCCGCTTCCTTTAGCTGAAATTTTTTCAATATAAGAATCGGCGGCATCGGTATAGCTGGACGTATGCATCCATCCGCAATGTTCATTGAATCCCTGGTAAATAAAGAACTGTCCCCAGGTAACGGCTCCGTATGCATTCAGCCCCTCTTCGCTGACCATGTGCACTTCCGGCCGGAAATAAAAAGTTACATGCGGGTTGATATATAGAATGGCATTTCCGTCTGTTGTGATCTTTGGAGAAAAAGCAAAACCGTTGGAGCCGGTCACTTTTTCTTCAACCGGCTTTTGTTTAATGGTAACCGGTTTTTCACCGGAGTAAAAATTCTGCAGTTCCTGCATGCTGATGTCGGCAGTGCTGATGGCGCCGATGCTTCCGTCGGTCCACATCAACGGGTACCAGGCATAGAAGCGGGACAGTAAGGCGGGCTTCACTTCCGGATGTTTATAGAGATAATAATTGATGCCATCGGCAAATGCATTGCATAATTTTTTAAGCCAGGCAGGTGCATGATTATAATCATTGATCGAAGCGACTGTATCAATCACCAGCCGGTTCAGCAGGTCATCATATAAAGAAGAAACACCTCTTACCTCCGCCATTCTTCCCAGTTTCTCCACGTAATTCATTTCAACCCTTGGAAAATCATCTTCGCATTGGGCAAACATCAGCCCGAACACAGCATCAGCATCCGTTTTGCCATACACATGCGGGATGTCCCAGTTGTCACGGATGATGGTCACGTTCTTTGCTTCGTTTTCCCAGCGGGCAATTTCCTGACGGGAAAAATTCTGAGCAAATAAATAAGAAGGAAATAACAGAAGAAAGAGAAATGTTCTTTTCATTTTAAAAGAGGTTAGGTTTTCACTGAAGAAGCCGTAAGTTACGAAATGCTGTTTGCCGGCCATTCCATAAGGATACAGCTGAACGATCTTTTTTATCGTACTCGTCGTATTTTCTTATTATGGATAAAGGTCAATCTTCCTTACTCCCTTTCTCACCAATGAACCAATGCTCTTTATTTTTAAACAATACATTGAATGTGGTTAATGAGCCGTAAATTCTTGTAATATATTGCTGCAGGTTCACCTTATCTTCATCGCTGAGTTGCTTATGGCTGTTGATGTTTTGCTCCAATACTCTTAAGCGGTCCCGGAGCATTACGATCTTATGAAAAAACACATCAATCGGTATCTCTTTTGGTTTTTGAGATTTGTCTGCTGGTTGCAACAGCATCATGCCGTTTTTCCAGCGATCACCAAGAGGCACCGTTTCTGTGATGCCGCCCCAGAGTCTTAAAATTTTCAGCAAGGATTTTTCAACTTCCGAATGTGTTTCGATCTCTTCCGTTATGTTTTCAGGAATGATTTCATCCAACTGCGGGTCAGTCTTTTCAATTTCTTTAATGCCCACATTGATGAATGAAATAAGATAAGTGGCATACTTTACCCCAACGATCACGCCGGGGCCATGTTGTGTGTGTTGTAGTCTGGTTCCGATTCCAAGTGTTGTTTGATCCATGGTCTTTATTTTTTATAAAATTCATAAGGATTGTATTCTACAAAGTCAGCCACTTTCACCGTTACAGATTTTACTTTGCCGTTCTCTACATGAAAAGGAAATATTGCTTTACTGAATTCCGGGTCGGTGAATACTGCATAGAAACGACTGCCGCCGAG